>Ga0208814_1000149_pt1 | contig 51362 bp, 40 predicted proteins | sample MalvirAntarct_55_FD_184253 | JGI IMG/M metagenome (GOLD analysis project Ga0208814, IMG submission 184253) | Marine viral communities from the Global Malaspina Expedition - Malaspina viral metaG Antarct_55 (SPAdes) (version 2) | ecosystem: Environmental > Aquatic > Marine > Oceanic | place... | reverse complement strand
CTTGGACCAACGATTTCACAACTTTAAGTGATGACTGTGGCAACACAGGTTCCGCTTTGGTAACTTTTACAGCAACGGATGAATGTGGATTATTTTCTACTACTTCGGCCACATTTATTATTGAAGATACAACTGCTCCAACCATAGATTCTATAGCTAGTGATAGCTCTGTAGAGTGTGATGGTAATGATAACACAACTGAACTAAACAATTGGCTTGCATCGAACGGTGGAGCTACAGCTTCTGATGGTTGTTCTGGGCTAACTTGGACCAACGATTTCACAACTTTAAGTGATGACTGTGGCAACACAGGTTCCGCTTTGGTAACTTTTACAGCAACGGATGAATGTGGATTATTTTCTACTACTTCGGCCACATTTATTATTGAAGATACAACTGCTCCAACCATAGATTCTATAGCTAGTGATAGCTCTGTAGAGTGTGATGGTAATGATAACACAACTGAACTAAACAATTGGCTTGCATCGAACGGTGGAGCTACAGCTTCTGATGGTTGTTCTGGGCTAACTTGGACCAACGATTTCACAGCTTTAAGTGATGACTGTGGCAACACAGGTTCCGCTTTGGTAACTTTTACAGCAACGGATGAATGTGGATTATTTTCTACTACTTCGGCCACATTTATTATTGAAGATACAACTGCTCCAACCATAGATTCTATAGCTAGTGATAGCTCTGTAGAGTGTGATGGTAATGATAACACAACTGAACTAAACAATTGGCTTGCATCGAACGGTGGAGCTACAGCTTCTGATGGTTGTTCTGGGCTAACTTGGACCAACGATTTCACAGCTTTAAGTGATGACTGTGGCAACACAGGTTCCGCTTTGGTAACTTTTACAGCAACGGATGAATGTGGATTATTTTCTACTACTTCGGCCACATTTATTATTGAAGATACCACTGCTCCGGTAATAGAATGTCCTAGTAATATAACTATTGTTTGTGATAGTATTGTGAACTTCGAAGGTGCTATAGCTATAGAAGAGTGTGGTTCTGTGGTTGTTTCACAAACTGGTGGGCTAGTCAGTGGATCTCAATTTCCTATTGGAGAAAGTGTTATTGAGTTTACCGCTCAAGATCAATGTGGTAATTTTTCTACTTGTGTATTTACCATAGAAGTAATAGATGATGATGAGTTTCCTGAGGCTATTTGTCAAAATATAACGGTTTTATTAAATTCGTCTGGTAACGCATCAATTACAGCAGATAATATAAATAATGGCTCGAATGACAATTGTGGAGTAGATACTCTGGAAATTGATATGAATACTTTTGACTGCAGTAATGTAGGCAATAATACCGTAATTCTTACCGTAACTGATATTAATGGAAATGAAAGCTCTTGTTCTGCTATCGTTACGGTATTTGATCTTTTAGCACCACAAATTGTGTGTCCTGCTGATGAAGTGGTTAATTTAGATCCTGAGGGAACTTATACACTTGGTGATTATATTGCTGATGGTATCGCAACAGTTACTGATAACTGTTCCAATCCATTGACTATATTTACACAAAATCCTGTTGCAGGAACCTTACTTGGTTTTGGAATTCAAGTAATTACTTTTAACGCTGAGGATGAAAACGGAAATATGTCAACATGTAGTTTCGAGCTTAATATAGAAGGGATATTAGATGCTAATGACACCCAAGATTTTGCATCGTTGGTTTTATATCCTAACCCTGCTAATAGGATTGTTTACTTGAGCAATCCTAGACAAATTGACTTAATTAATCTAACGATCTACGATCTTACCGGCAGAATAGTTAATAAAGTAGATTTAAGCAATATGGGGGCTGAAATTAGTATCGATATTTCTACCCTTGCTAATGCTACTTATATGTTAGTGATTGAAGGAATTCAAACAATTTCTACCAAGCAATTGATAGTGAACAACTATTAATTAAATTTATAAACACAAAAAAACCCTCTTTTTAAGAGGGTTTTTTTTAAATCTATTTTATTTAAATTGGAAGAATAAGTTTAGTAATTTTATAAAATTAAATTAATACCCTATGTCCGATAAAAAACGTCTATTTCTTGTTGATGCTTATGCTTTAATATTTAGAGGTTATTATGCCTTTATTAAAAACCCAAGAATCAACTCCAAAGGATTGGATACTTCAGCTATTATGGGCTTTATGAATTCTCTTTTAGATGTTATAAAACGTGAACGTCCCGACCATTTAGCAGTTTGTTTTGATAAAGGCGGAAGTAAAGACAGAAAGGAAGCCTTCCCAGAATACAAAGCCAATCGAGATGCAACACCAGATGCAATAAAAATTGCGATACCATATATCTACGATATTTTAAAAGCCATGCACATCCCTATAATGGTTAAAGAAGGTTTTGAAGCAGATGATGTTATTGGAACGCTGTCAAAAAAAGCTGAAAAAGAAGGTTATCAAACCTTTATGGTTACTCCAGATAAGGATTTTGCTCAATTAGTTTCAGAAAATATTTTTATGTACCGTCCTATGTTTGGAGGAGGATATGAAACTTGGGGAATTCCAGAAATACAAAAGAAGTTTGAAGTAGATCGACCAGAACAAGTGATCGATTATTTAGGGATGATGGGTGATGCCAGTGATAACATTCCCGGATTACCAGGTGTTGGTGATAAAACTGCCAAAAAGTTTATTGCAGCTTATGGCAGTATGGAGGGTTTATTAGCCAACACCCATGAATTAAAAGGAAAAATGAAAGAGAAAGTAGAAGATGCTAAAGATTTAGGTATTCTTTCTAAACAATTAGCAACGATCATGTTGGATGTTCCTGTGGAGTTTCACGAAGAAGACTTTAAAATGTCCCAACCCGATATGGAAGCAGTTACTGCTCTTTTTCAAGAATTAGAATTTAGGCGATTGATAGATAATTTTACTAAAACATTTACCAATACAAGTCCTATTACTAGTAAAATGGTTGATGGAACAACAGAAAAACCCATCACAATAAGTGAACCTAGTGCTGCGGGACAAGGGCAATTTTCACTTTTTGGCGGTGATGGAGAACCTTCAGAAAGCACCCTTCACAGCACTCGGAAAAGCATTACAAATACTGAGCATTTTTATCAAACAGTTCAAGCCGGTATGGGAACCAAGTTATTTCTTCAAAACCTAATGAAACAAACTTCTGTATGTTTTGACACGGAAACTACTGGACTAAATCCAATAATAGCTGAGTTGATTGGAATTGCTTTTTCATGGGAAGTTGGTAAAGGGTTTTATCTGTCTTTTCCAGAAGATAAAAATGATGCTCAAAATTTAATCGAACAACTTAGACCTTTCTTTGAAAATGAATCCATCCAAAAAATAGGACAGAATTTAAAATACGATATCAAAGTACTCGCAAAATATAAAGTTTCCGTAAAAGGAAAATTATTTGACACCATGTTAGCTCATTATTTAATCAATCCTGATATGAGACATAATATGGACATACTTTCTGAAACCTATCTCAACTACACACCAATTCCAATTACAGATCTTATTGGCAAAAAAGGAAAAAATCAACTTTCCATGCGGGAGGTTCCCATTGATAAACAAACGGAATATGCTGTTGAAGATGCAGATATCACACTTCAATTAAAAGAGCATTTTGAAAAAGAATTAGGTGATGCTAAGGTTCAAAAATTATTTAATGAAATTGAAATTCCGTTAGTACGTGTTTTAGCAGCTATGGAATTAGAAGGCATCAATTTAGATGTGCCATTTTTAAATGGATTAGCTTCCGATTTAGATAAAGATATCAAGGAATTAGTTTCCGAAATTTATGAAGCTGCAGATGAAGAATTTAATATTGCTTCGCCAAAACAATTAGGAATTGTTCTTTTTGAAAAAATGAAATTAATTGACAAACCAAAAAAAACCAAAACAGGCCAATATTCAACTGCAGAAGATGTCCTTTCCTATTTAGCTAAAGACCATGAAATAATAAGGAATATATTAACATATAGAGGTCTTGCAAAACTAAAAAGCACATATGTTGATGCCTTACCGCTTCAAGTAGAAATTTTAACGGGACGGGTACACACCGATTATATGCAAACCGTTGCGGCAACAGGAAGACTAAGTAGCAACAATCCTAATTTACAAAATATCCCAATTCGTACCGAGCGTGGTCGTCAAGTTAGAAAGGCTTTTATACCAAGAAATAAAGACTATGTCCTTTTAGCAGCAGATTATTCACAGATAGAATTACGTATTATTGCGGCTTTAAGTAAAGAAACCAACATGATTGAAGCTTTTAAGAACGGTGAAGATATTCACGCCTCCACTGCTGCCAAGGTTTTTGATGTTCCCCTGGAAGAAGTAACCAAAGAACAACGTAGCAATGCAAAAACAGTTAATTTCGGAATTATATATGGTGTTTCTGCTTTTGGCTTAAGCAATCAAACAGATCTTTCCCGTTCTGAAGCAAAAGAATTAATTGAGACCTATTATGAAACTTATCCTAAACTTAAAAAATTTATGAACGAACAAATCCATTTTGCTCGTGAAAATGGATACGTTCAGACCGTATTAGGAAGAAGAAGGTATTTAAATGCGATCAATGCATCCAATGCGATTGTACGTGGAGCTGCAGAACGAAATGCTATTAATGCTCCAATCCAAGGTAGTGCAGCCGATATTATAAAAAAAGCCATGATTAATATTTATAATAAGCTGGAAGAAGGCAATTATAAAAGTAAGATGTTATTACAAGTTCATGATGAATTAGTGTTTGATATCTATCAACCAGAATTAGAAATATTAAAACCTTTAATTAAATATGAAATGGAAAATGCATTTAAACTTTCTGTTTCCTTAGATGTTGATTTAGGATTAGGAGAAAATTGGCTAGAAGCACATTAAAATTAATATCAAATCGAGTATTTTAAACTGATTTTTTTAATTAAAAGTTACCCTCAAAAAATAATAGAACGATCCGCTTTTTTATCTTAAAAAGATAAAGACAAATAACTCCTTGTTAATATTAAGAAAACAACTGTATAATAAATTAAAATTTGGTATTTTTAAAAAAATGACGCTATTAAAACCTATATTATATTTTTCTCTATTTAAATATCCATTAACGGAAGAGGAAATTTATTCTTTTTCTGAAGCAAATTCTATAGATCAAATCAAAACAGAATTAACACATTTAGTCAATAATAAAGTGATTTATAAAATCGATGAATTTTATTTGACAGAAAATGATGAAACGTTAATTAATAGAAGGTTATCAGGGAACCAAATGGCAAAGGATATTCATCAAAAAGCCACAAAAGTTTCCCGTTTCATTTCAAAATTTCCTTATGTAGAAGGGGTTGGAATATCAGGATCTTTATCTAAAGGTTATTTTGATGAAGAGGGAGATATCGATTTTTTTATCATTACGAGTCCCAAACGATTGTGGATTTCAAGAACTTTATTAATCCTCTATAAAAAGATATTCTTATTTAATTCTAAAAAATATTTTTGTGTCAATTATTTTATAAGCTCAAATTCTTTAGAAATTGAAGAAAAGAACAGATTTACTGCTACTGAATTAACTACCATGCTTCCGATGTTTGGAAACAAGAGTTTTTATGATTTTTATGAACAAAATAAATGGGTAGAAAACTATTTACCCAATAAAATGATTTCTGAGCATTTATCAACATTAAACCAGGTGAAAAAACCACTACTCACAAAGCTTATAGAAAATATTCTAAATGCTAAAATTGGTGATTGGCTAGATTCGTTTTTTCTTAAAATTACCTACAAGAAATGGAAAATAAAATTTAATAAATTGGAAGAAAAGCATTTTAAAGTCGCTTTAAAATCTACTAAAAATGTTTCTAAACACCATCCTTTAAACTTTCAGCATAAAGTAATTGAACGTCTTAATGATAAATATGATGAGTTAAAAGAAAAACATAACATTCATTTAACAAAAGAACATGCTTGATATTCTTTTCTCCCATTCTTATTATTACCCATTAGACAAAAAACAATGGAAAAATAAAACTCCATATCCACCTCTTGGTACTATATATGCCGCTTCTTTAATGCGCGAAAATGATTTTTCTGTTTCTCTTTTTGATACCAATCTGAGAAATAATCCTTTTGATATTGAAAAAGAAATTCAAGAAACAAAACCTTCCTTTTTGGTCATTTATGATGATGGTTTTAACTACCTCACAAAAATGTGTTTGACCAATATGCGAGTGGCAGCATTTGAGATGATTGCTATAGGAAAAAAACATAATTGCAGAGTCATTGTAAACAGTTCAGACAGCACCGATCATTATAAAAAATATTTAGATGCTGGTGCCGATTATATTATCTTAGGGGAAGGAGAACTCACTTTAAAAGAATTGCTTACCAAAATAAAAAACAAAGAACCAGCAAGTGATTTAAAGGGAATAGTTTTTAAAAATGATGAAGAGTTTGTCACCAATCCAAAAAGAGAGGCTTTAAAAAATTTAGATGAACTTCCAATGCCTGCTTGGGACTTAGTAGATATAGATGCCTATAAAAAAGTGTGGGCGGAAAGAGGGAAAAAAATCTCATTAAACATTGCAACAACTAGAGGATGTCCTTATAAATGCAATTGGTGCGCAAAACCTATTTATGGAGTTCGTTATAACTCTCATTCTCCAGAATACATCACAAAACTTATCTCCTACTTAAAAGAAAATTATGATGTCACAAACTTTTGGATGTGTGATGATATTTTTGGTTTAAAACCAAGATGGGTTCAAAATTTTAACACAGCATTAAAAAAAGCGGATTTAAAAATAACCTATGTAATACAAAGCCGTGTCGATTTATTATTGAAAGAAGACAGTATTGTTGCTTTAGCAGAAAGTGGTTTAAAAGAGGTTTGGGTAGGTGCAGAAAGTGGCTCACAAAAAATTTTGGACGCCATGGATAAAGGAACTCGACTTTCCCAAATCTATGAAGCAACACGTTTATTAAAAGTAAAGAATGTGAAAGTCGCTTTCTTTATTCAGTTTGGATATTTGGGAGAAACAAAAGAGGATATTGCAAAAACGATTGCTATGATTAAGGAATTACAACCAGATGATATTGGTGTTTCAGTATCCTACCCATTACCTGGAACCAAGTTTTATGAGATGGTTAAAGACGATCTAAATCTAAAATCTAATTGGACGGATTCCGATGATTTAGCGATGATGTTTCAAGGGACTTTTAATTCCAATTATTATAAAAAATTGCATCGATATGTGCATAAGGAATATAGAAAAAGTCAGGCTATTACTAATTTTAAACACATCATTAAAAAGCCTTCATTAGTTTCTATAACTAAATTACGATCCATGCTTTTGTATTTTTATTATACCCCTGGTGCTATGCTGGATAAATTTGCATTAGACAAGATGGAAAATTTCAATAAGAATGAATAAGAGCAAACAAAATATCGAAAAGGGTTTTTCTAAGATTTCAAGTCATTACGAACAACTTGATAAAACTTCCAGTCTAATTAATTGGATGCGAAAACGGGTGCGAAAACATTTATATAAAGAGTTAAAACCTGCTGCTAAAATTTTAGAAATAAATTGTGGCAGCGGAATAGACGCAGTTTATTTTGCAAAAAAAGGATACAATATTCATGCAACAGATATTGCCCCAGGAATGATAGATTTTGTTACATCCAAAATTAAATCGGAATCCTTAAAAAAAAATCTATCCTGTCAAAGATTATCCTTTAACGAGCTTAATAAGCTTAATCCTCAAAAATACAATCATATTTTCTCAAACTTTGGTGGTTTAAATTGTAGCTCTGAAGAAGAGTTACTAGAGGTTTTTGGTTTATTTAAACAATTGCTTTCTCCCAATGGAAAAATAACATTGGTACTCATGCCAAAAATATGTGTATGGGAGTTTTTAAAAATTTTTAAAGGAAACAAAACAGCTTTTAGAAGATTAAAAAAAGACGGAGTTTTTGCAAATATCGAAGGAGAGCAAGTACACACTTTTTATCATAGTGCTTCAAGGATAACAAATCTATTGCGAAAAGAGTTTAAAAACTTTAAAGTTGAGAATATTTGCTTTTTAGCTCCCACAGGTAATCATGTAGACTTTCCAGAAAAATATCCGATATTATTTAATACTTTAAGTCTTTTCGATACTATTTCTAATAAAATTCCTTTTTTTCGAGGATATGGTGATTACTATATTTTAACAGCTTCATTAAAATAAAATTAAGACTTTTTTAATTTCACTATATAAATTATATATCCAGCTAATAAAACATATTCTGATATCACAAAACCAATGGCAATTTGATATAAATTATTATGAAAAATTAAATAGAAAAGAAATAATACTATTAATTGTAAAATGGCAAAATTTAAAATAATATTCCACTTTTTCAACTCTAATAAGTAACTGAAAAGTGGGATAATTATAAAAAACATTGGTATTGATAAGCTCAGAATTCTTAAAATATTTACTGCTATATTATTTTCTTGAAAATTATTTAATACAAATATTAAATAAGGGCTTCCTATATAAATGAGTGCCACCACTAATAATAGACAACATAAAATAAGAGCCTCTGTTTTCTTTCTAAAAATGGTTAAATCAAACCTTTCTTTATTATAAATAGGGAAAAAACTGGTAAACACGGCACCAGAAACGCCTCTTATCATATTAATTATTTTATCTGCTAAAGTATAAATGGTTGCATAACTTGGTCCAAATAGATAGCTTGTTAAAGGCAATATGGTTGCGGGCTTTAACAGTGAAAAAAAATTAACTAAAAATAAATTAAACGTCTCTTTTAAAAAGAGCATAATTTTTTTTAATGACAATAATTGAAAATCAAAAAATGGTTTTTTACTTTGTTTTAAAAAAAACAATACCACTAACAATTCAGATAATCCCAAACAAAAATTAATATAATCTTTATTCGAAATCACTATTACAAATAACAAGAATAAAAGCTTACTTAAAAACCCTATTAAAAGAACATATTTGTTTTTTTCTAAGGCGTTAAAAAAAAGTGTGGGATTTACAATTTTAAAAATAACAATCGGCAAACTTAATAACCATAAATTGAAATAATTTTTAAAATAAATAGCTACAAACAAAAGAGAAACTAAGGTTAATAGAACAGAAATATAGGCTCTAATGTTGATACTTAAACTCCATGTTTCTTTAAAGATATTTTCATTGACACTTATAGCCTTAGATTTTGTTGGGATATAAAAAATAAGGCTATAATTAGCAATGGCAACCATTCCAAAAATAATAGCCTGCGCGGTAAAAACTAGACCCATATCCTGATAACCAAATTTTGAAATTAATATAGGCAAGGTAATAATAGAAAATAAATACCCTAAATTATTAAGCGAAAACAGCCAAAAAAAGTTGATTAAAAATCGAGTTCTATAATTTTTAAATTTCATTAGGATTTTACTTTTTCTAATTGATTTATTTGATGTCTTTTAAAAACATTAATCATACAAAAAGAATATCTCCATCCTAATATGGTTATGGAAACTAAAAAATACAACAGTATTCTTTTTTTAATATTAAGGTTGTATTTTTTAGCTTTTTTAGCTAAAACAAGAATATTATCACAAAAATAAATCCATATCTTTTTTTGATTTTCAATATTTTTCCAATCTATCTTTAAGAGAATCAACAGGTTTAAAGAGGTATTAATCTCACTTCCAATTAAGGATTGAATGATAAATTTATTTTTTAAAGGTTTTAGAATTTCAATTTGCTTATTATATGATTTAGTAATGGCATTGATCATTTTTTCTGAAATGATTTGCCGTGTAAGAGAATCTGGCCTACAATTAACTGTAAGAAGCGTTTTGTTTAAAACCGAAACCGTTTTACTATTTAATAAATATGCTAAAAAAAAAACATCGTCTTCTTTCCAAGATAGATTTGGAAAACTACATTTTTTAGCAATCTTAGATTTGAAAAGCTTAGCCCAAGAAGTAGGTATTAGTTTTTCAGAGGCAACCAATGAAATAGCCGTTTCATTATCGAAAGTTTTATTGTTATTCCAATTGGATTTTTTCAATATATTTTCATTTTTATCAAGCATTACATATTGACCAATACTCAGATCTGAATTGTTGCTAATAACATTCTCATACAATATTTCTATTGCATTATTATGAAAATAATCATCTGCATCTAAAAAAGCAATATAGGTTCCAGATACATTTTGAATTCCGATATTTCTAGCATTTCCTGGCCCCGAATTTGGAATGATAATTAATTTAGAATTTGAATGATTTTCGCAAAATTCTTTGGCGTAAAGAGTAGATTTATCTGTAGAACCGTCATCGACCAATATAATCTGAATGGATGAATAGGTTTGATTTACAACAGAATTTATCGCTCTTTTAAGGAACTTTTCTTCATTATAAAATGGAATAACAATACTAATAACAGACTTTTTCATTACAAAATTGCTATAAATTGATTAACAATATTTTTAGCTCTTTTGCGTAATAATTTAATATTTTTAGGAGGTGTCCAAGAAGATTCTATTAAATCTGAAGCGATTAAGACACAAGCAATTTCTGTATTATTTTGTTTAAAAAAAGCTAAAATAGATGCAGTTTCCATATCTATGAGAGTTGCTTTTTTTCTTTTGTAAAATTCTAAAACACTTTGAGTTTCTCTATATGGAGCATCGGTTGATAGTATAATTTTTTCAGATAAGTTTAATTCACTTTTTACTTTATCACTCAAACTATTAGAGTATGAAATAAAGGATTCATTATTATAAAAAAAAGAAGTCCCACAGAGAGAAAAAGCTTTGTTAACTATAAAACAAGCTGCTTCATTAATTGTAGTATTAAGTCTTCCTGCATAACCGATATATAAAAATTTTGTCACACCCAAAGCTGTTAATTCTTCTAATAATGCAATAATAGCAGGAGATCCAATTCCAAATTCGCAGCTAAAAAGTACTTTTTTATTTAAAACATAATGTTTTCCGCTTAGTCCTTTTAGTTTTTTATTTATTAATCTTTTGGGCAAGGACAATTGGCTGACCATTGAAATAACTGCTACTTTGGGAAGTGTATCGAAATTATAAAGATTGTTTTTTCTTTTCCATTCAATTATGTCTTTTACATTTAAAATAGATTTTTCTTTATAAAAACCAGATTCAAAAGGGTTGATAAATGACATATATTGTTGTTAGGAATTATCAGTAAATTTAGCATTAAAATAAGCACTAAAGGTATGTATAGTTAATTACATCAAAAAAAATCTAAACAAGTATAATTCTAAAACAGAAAACGATAGGTTGTTTCTCAATGGACTTCAATTTCGAGAAATTACAACAAGTCCTATTTTTAATCTAAAGGCTAGCGTGAAAAATTCATCTATAAAAAATTAAAACATGACCATTTGTTATTCAATTAAATAGTATTACATTTGCAGCCCTTTTTAAAGGGAAAAAACAATGATTTATTAACAATTAGACAAAGAACTAAATGGATACATTAAGTTACAAAACAGTATCTGCTAACAAAAACACTGTAAATAAAGAGTGGTTATTAGTAGATGCGGACGGGCAAGCATTGGGTCGTCTTGCTAGTGAAGTAGCAATATTACTTCGTGGCAAACACAAACCTAATTTCACCCCTCACGTAGATTGCGGTGATAACGTAATTATTATTAACTCCGCAAAAATTACTTTAAGCGGAAACAAATGGGAAGACAAGTCTTACATTAGACACACAGGTTATCCTGGTGGACAACGTAGTCTTACTGCTCAAGAATTGTTTGGAAAAGATCCTGCAAGACTTGTAGAAAAAGCTGTAAAAGGTATGTTACCTAAAAATAAATTAGGCGCAGCTTTATTCAGAAATCTAAAAGTATATTCAGGTGCAGATCACGGACAAGAAGCACAAAAACCAAAAACCATTAACCTTAACGATAAAAAGTAATGGAAGTAATTCACAAAATAGGTAGAAGAAAAAACGCTGTTGCACGTGTTTACATTGCCAAAGGAAAAGGTAATATTACAATTAACAAGCGTGAGTTTGAAAATTACTTTACGACTGGAACTTTACAATATAAAGTAATGCAGCCTTTAACGTTAACAGATAACATTAAAAGCTTTGACATTACTGTAAATGTTCATGGGGGTGGTACAACAGGACAAGCAGAAGCGATTCGTTTAGCAATCTCTCGTGCAATGTGCGAGTTAAACCCAGAGCATCGTTTAGTTTTAAAACCAGAAGGTTTATTAACTAGAGATCCAAGAATGGTAGAACGTAAAAAATTCGGTCAGAAAAAAGCCCGTAAAAAATTCCAATTCTCTAAACGTTAGAAAATACAATACTTGTTTGGGTGTCTTAGGATGCCCAATTCAAGTTATAAGTTCTTATATATTCGTCAAATTATATTTGACAAAACAATTTTAATACCGCTGTTACTCCGAGAGCCGGAGAGTTAGTTTAGCATCTAAACCCTTTCATAAAAAGAGGTTGCTATCTATAATAACACAAGAACGTAAACTATTACAAAAATGGCAAACAACAACGAACAAGTAAAAGAATTACTTGACGCAGGTGTACACTTTGGACACCTAACCAGAAAATGGAATCCTAACATGGCACCGTATATCTATATGGAGCGTAATGGAATCCACATTATCAATCTTTACAAAACTACTGCAAAACTGGAAGAAGCTAATGAGGCTCTTACAAAAATTGCAGCTAGCGGAAGAAAAATTCTTTTCGTAGCTACCAAAAAACAAGCTAAAGATATTGTTGCTGAAAAAGCAGGAAAAGCAAACATGCCTTACATTACTGAAAGATGGCCAGGTGGAATGCTTACCAATTTCGTGACAATTAGAAAAGCTGTTAAAAAAATGGCTTCAATCGACCGTTCTAAAGAAGATGGAACATTTAATTCATTATCTAAAAAAGAACGTTTAGCAGTAGACCGTTCTCGTGCTAAATTAGAAAAAAACTTAGGTTCTATTTCTGATATGACACGTCTTCCAGGAGCCTTATTTGTTGTAGATACAACTCGTGAACATATTGCAGTTGCTGAAGCATTGAAATTAAAAATTCCAATTTTCGCAATGGTAGATACCAATTGTGATCCTAACGTAATTGATTATGTGATACCATCCAACGATGATGCTTCAAAATCAATAGATAAAATAATGACGAGCGTTTCTAATGCTGTTATTGAAGGTTTAAGTAAGCGAAAAGGTGCTGACGAAAAAGCTAAAAAGGAAGAAACATCGACAAAACCAGAAACGCCAGAAACAACAGTAAAACCTGTAGTTGAGAAAAAAACTGCTCGTAAAAGAGTAGCTGCTGTGGAGGTTAAGACTGCTAAAAAAGTTAAGACTGCTGCTGTAGAGGTTAAAACTGACTCTTCATCAGAAGAAGAATAAAAAAAGAATAATTTTGCGAAAGTCGTTTTGGTTTTATTCTTTTCAGAAATAACTTAAATGACTTTTTTTTAATATAATAAATAACTAAAATTTCAACAAAATGGCAAATATAACAGCCGCAGACGTAAAAAAATTAAGAGATGCAACCGGTGCTGGTATGATGGATTGTAAAAAAGCTTTAGTAGAAGCTGAAGGAAACTTTGATGAAGCCGTATCTATCTTACGAAAAAAAGGGCAAAAAGTTGCAGAAAAAAGAGCTGACAGAGCATCTAGTGAAGGTGCCGCAATAGCAGTTGTAAACGACGATAAAACGGAAGGTGCATTAATAGTATTGGGATGTGAAACTGATTTCGTTGGTAAAAATGATGATTTTATAGCTTTGGCAAAAAGCTTAGCTGAATTAGCAATAAATTATAACGATCAAGAATCTTTCTTGAATGCAAATTTTGGTGGAATGACTGTTGCTGAAAAAATGATTGAGCAAACTGGAGTTATTGGAGAAAAAGTTCAAATTAATGACTTCAAAAAAATGACTGCACCTTTTGTAGGTTCTTACATTCATGGTTATAAAATTGCTGCTTTAGTTGGATTGGCTTCTGGAGAAAACAGTGCTGATGTTGTCGCTAAAGATATCGCAATGCAAGTTGCTTCTATGGGAGCTTCTACTTTATCTTATAAAGACTTTGACCCTTCTTTTATTGCTTCAGAAACAGAAGCTAGAATTGCTGTAATTGAAAAAGATAATATAGAAAGAGGACGTTTAGGAAAACACCTAATTAATGTACCTGAATATATTTCCAGAGCTCAATTAACTGATGAAATATTAGAAGCTACTAAAACTAGTTTGCAAGAAGAATTAAAAGCCGAAGGTAAACCTGAGCAAATCTGGGATAGAATTCTTCCTGGTAAATTAGAACGTTTTATTTCTGATAATACTACGCTAGACCAAGAGAAATGTTTATTAGATCAAAACTTTATTAAAGACGAAAAACAAAGTGTTGCAGATTATGTGACTTCTAAAGGAAATGAAGTTGTTTCTTTTGAGAGAGTTACCTTAGGGTAAGCAAATTTTTATATATAATTAAAAAACCGATCTATTTTTAGGTCGGTTTTTTTTATTCCTAATTTTCTTCTTAGGGTTGAACACTTTTTTTCTTTATTTTTGCGTAACAAAATTCTACTATGCAATACAAAAGAATACTTTTAAAACTATCCGGTGAGGCATTAATGGGCAACCGACAATACGGTATCGATCCTGACCGTCTAAAAGAATATGCCGAAGACATTAAACAATTAACCGAAAAAGGGTTAGAAATTGCCATTGTAATTGGTGGAGGCAATATTTTTAGAGGTTTAGCTGGAGCCAGCAAAGGTATGGATCGTGTGCAAGGAGATCATATGGGTATGTTAGCAACTGTTATCAATGGTTTAGCATTACAAGGTGCCTTAGAAGATGAAGGAATTCCAACTCGACTGCAAAGTGCTGTCAAAATTAATGAAGTTGCAGAACCTTTTATTAGACGTAGAGCTTTACGACATTTAGAGAAAGGAAGAGTTGTAATATTTGGAGGAGGAACTGGTAACCCCTATTTCACTACCGACTCTGCTGCTGTATTGAGAGCAATTGAAATTAAAGCAGATGTAATTTTAAAAGGAACACGTGTGGATGGAATTTACTCTAGCGATCCCGAAAAAGATTCAAAAGCAACAAAATTTGATTTTATTAGCTTTGACGATGTTCTTAAAAAAGGACTAAAAGTAATGGATACTACTGCTTTCACTCTGAGTCAAGAAAATCAATTACCCATTGTAGTTTTTGATATGAATACCAGAGGAAATTTATTAAAAGTGGTTTCTGGAGAAAATATAGGAACTAAAGTAAATATATAATTAGTAGAATATTAATTGCTTAAAAAATATTAAATTTGTGTTGTTAAATTATATTAGGCAAAATTAAAGATTAACAGTCATGGACGAAGAAGTACAATTTATAATTGATAGCACTAAAGAAGGAATGGATAATGCTTTAATGCACCTTACAAAGAAATTCATAAATATTAGAGCTGGAAAAGCAATGCCTTCCATGGTATCTAGCGTAATGGTCGATTATTATGGTACTCCAACACCAATTAGTCAAGTTGCCAATGTTTCGACTCCAGATGGTATGACAATTTCTATACAACCCTGGGAAAAATCTTTAATTCCTGAAATTGAAAAAGGAATTCATTTAGCTAATATTGGCTTCAACCCAATGAATAATGGGGAAAGTGTAATTATCAATGTTCCCCCTTTAACTGAAGAGAGAAGAATAGAATTGGTAAAACAAGCAAAAGCAGAAGCAGAAGAAACAAAAGTGGGGGTGCGAAATGACCGTAAACATGCCAATAACGAAATAAAGAAAGCAACTATTTCTGAAGATTTAGCAAAAAATCTTGAAATGGATGTTCAAAAAATGACGGATAATCACATTATTAAAATTGATGCAGTGTTCTCTTTAAAAGAAAAAGAAATTATGACTGTTTAAAAAATACAGTTCTAAAAATAATTAAAGCGGCTCAAAAGTCGTTTTTTTATTGCCAAGTTATTATAAATTTGTTTTTAATTCAACTTGTATTTAAAGTACATAAGCCTATATAGTTATAGCGTAATTTAATACCTTTGCACCTTTCTAAAAACATATAGAAATCAATATTAAACAATACGTTGAATAAACTTTTTAGCATGGGATTTTGGAGTGCACTAGCACGATTTATTTTAAGAAATAGAATATTTCTATTAATCTTAATTGCAGCAATTACCTTTGCATTGTCTACACAATGGGACAATATGCGTTTTTCAACAACAGAGGCTAATTTATTACCAGACGACCATTATATTAATGTTGAATACAATAAATTTTTAGATGAATTTGGTGAAGAAGGTAATTTAGTTATTCTAGGAATAAAAGACTCAACACTATTTACTCCTGAAAAATTTATAGCCTGGAATAAATTATCAAAAGACTTAATGAAATATAAAGAAATAGATTTTACTATTTCTGTAGGTGACCTATTAAAACTTGAGAAAAGGAAAGATACTACTGCTTTTAATTTAGTTCCCTTTATTAAAGATTCTGTTTTCACAAACGAATCTCTTAAACAATATAAATACGAACTTTTTAACAAACTTCCTTTTTACGAGGGATTAGTTTATAGTCCAAATAAGCAATCCATTAGAACTGCTATTTACATGGACAAGTCTATTATAAATACTTCCATTCGAAAAGATTTTATAATAAATGATCTAATTCCTATCATAGAACAATTTGAAGAAGAAACAGGAATAAAAGTTCATACCTCTGGGATGCCCTATATTCGAACTCTTAACTCTCAAAATATAATAGATGAAATTGGATTATTTATAGGAGCTGCTTTATTGGTTACCTCTTTATTATTTTTCTTTTTCTTTAGATCATTTAGAGCTACTATCATTGCAATGTTTACCGTAATTATTGGAGTAATGTGGGCTTTCGGTATACTAGGACTATTGCAGTACGAAATTACGGTTCTTACTGCATTAATTCCTCCTTTGATTATTGTTATTGGAATACCAAATTGTATATTTCTAATAAATAAATACCAACAAGAAATTAAACTTCATGGCAATAAAGCAAAATCGTTACAACGAGTAATTACAAAGGTTGGTAATGCAACCTTAATGACCAATTTAACAACTGCTTCTGGTTTTGCTACTTTTATACTTACCAACAGTAAATTATTAAAAGAATTTGGTGTTGTTGCTTCCATTAATATTATAACTATATTTTTATTAAGTCTTTTTATCATCCCAATAATGTACAGTTTTATGCCTCCTCCAAAGGATAAGCATTTAAAACATTTAGGGAAAAAATGGATCAATCAATTTGTAGACTGGACTGAACACATGGTTAGAAGCCATCGAATTGCTATTTATATTAGTTCTATAACGATACTCTGTATTAGTATTATTGGTATTTTTAATATTGGTATTTCAGGAAGTATTATTGAAGACATGCCAAAAAAAACAGAATTTTTTAGTGATATCAAGTTTTTTGAAAAAGAGTTCGAAGGTATTATGCCATTAGAGATATTAATAGATACTAAAAGAAAGAAAGGAGTAATGAGCCTTGCTACATTAAAACGTATGGATAAACTTCAAAACTATATTCAAGGAGTTCCAGAGTTATCCAAACCTTTATCGGTAGTAGAGTTAGTTAAATTCTCCAAACAGGCATACTACAACAACAATCCGGAGTATTATCAATTACCCAATAGTCAAGAACGAACTTTTTTACTTTCTTATGCAAACAGCAGTACCAAGAACCCTGCCTTTTTAGATAATTATGTAGATAGCACTGGTCAATATGCTCGCATCACTACCTTTATGAAAGATACAGAAACGAAAAGGTTTGATCGTATTGAAGAAGATTTAAAGTCTGAAATTAAAAAAATATTTCCTGAAGAACGTTACAATGTAATCGTAACTGGAAAAGCATTGGTATTTCAGAAAGGAACAAAATACTTAGTCAATAACTTGATTCTATCTTTATCACTGGCAATCTTATTAATTGCTCTTTTTATGGCTTGGATGTTCAGGAGTTTTAAAATGATTTTAGTATCGCTAATTCCTAATTTATTACCCTTAATTATTACTGCAGGACTTATGGGATATATAGGAGTGCCCATAAAACCTTCAACCATATTAGTTTTTAGTATTGCCTTCGGTATTTCAGTAGATGATACCATTCATTTTTTAGCAAAATACCGACAAGAACTGATTGCAAATCATTGGAAAATTAGAAAATCTGTTTATGCAGCATTAAGAGAAACCGGTGTAAGTATGCTATATACTTCAATTGTTTTGTTTTTCGGTTTTTCAGTATTTGCCATTTCAAGTTTTGGAGGAACCGTAGCATTGGGGATTTTAGTGTCCATTACCTTATTATTTGCAATGTTATCCAATCTATTATTACTTCCTTCTTTATTATTATCATTTGAAAGAAGTATAGCCAATAGGAAAACACTAAAAAAACCAAGTATTCAAATATTATCTGATACTGAGTTAGAAGAAGAAAACGAAAATTCATAACTCATTTTTATTTTTTTATAAGTAAAAGTATCTTTGTTAATCAAAATAAAAATCATGCAACAAAAAAGAATTATACATTTATTAGAAACAAAACCCTCTCCAACAGAAATAAGTATCAACGGATGGGTAAGAGCTTTTAGAAGCAATCGTTTTATTGCTCTAAATGATGGTTCTACCATAAAAAATTTGCAATGTGTTGTTAATTTTGAAAATTTTGAAGAATCTTTATTAAAGAAAATTACTGTAGGAGCAGCTGTTCAGGTTTTTGGCACATTAGTGGAAAGTCAAGGGCAAGGACAAAAAGTTGAAATTCAAGTCTCAAAGGTTGAAATTTTAGGTGAAGCTGATCCAGAAGAAGTAAAACTAACTATTATTTCCCCAAAAAGACATTCTCTTGAAAAATTAAGAGAAGAAGCTCATTTACGAATTCGCACCAATACATTTAGTGCAGTAATGAGAACTCGATCTAAACTGGCTTTTGCGGTTCATGAATATTTTCAGAAAAACGGTTTTAATTATATGAACACTCCTATTGTAACCGGAAGTGATGCTGAAGGTGCTGGGGAAATGTTTCGTGTTTCAGCTCTAGACCCTAAAAATACACCTTTAGATGAAGTCGGAAATATAGATTACAAACAAGATTTCTTTGAGAAAGAAACAAACTTGACGGTGAGTGGTCAATTGGAAGCAGAAACGTATGCGATGGCTTTAGGTAAAGTATATACTTTTGGACCTACTTTTAGAGCTGAAAACTCTAATACTTCTCGTCATTTAGCTGAATTTTGGATGATTGAACCAGAAGTTGCTTTTAACGATTTAGATCAGAATATGGATCTAGCAGAAGACTTTATTAAATATGTAGTAAACTATGCTCTTGAAAATTGTAAAGACGATTTAGAATTTTTAGAACAACGTTTACTTCAAGAAGAAAAAAGCAAGCCTCAAGCAGAAAGAAGTGAAATGTCTCTAAGAGATAAGTTAGCTTTTATTGGAGAAAATAATTTTAAACGAGTTAGTTATACGGAAGCTATAGATATTTTAAAAAATAGCAAACCTAACAAAAAGAAAAAATTCAAATATATTATTGAAGAATGGGGTGCGGATTTACAAAGTGAACACGAACGTTATTTAGTTGAAAAACACTTTAAATGTCCGGTAATTCTTTTTGACTATCCCGCAAACATCAAGGCCTTTTACATGCGTCTAAATGATGACGGAAAGACGGTAAGAGCTATGGATGTTCTATTCCCAGGTATTGGAGAAATTGTTGGCGGATCTCAAAGAGAAGAGCGTTATGATGTGTTAAGGAAAAAAATGGCTGACCTAGATATCGACGAAGAAGAATTGTATTGGTATTTAGACTTACGTAAATTTGGAACAGCGGTTCATAGTGGTTTTGGACTAGGTTTCGAAAGATTGGTTCAGTTTGTAACTGGTATGGGTAATATTAGAGATGTAATTCCTTATCCTCGTACACCAGGCAACGCAAGTTTTTAATAAAACTATCGTTATATATCTTATATATTAAAAACAATCTTCATCCTTAATATGTAGATTGTTTTTTTTATTTTTATAAGATAGAAATAGGCATGCTAAAACAACAATTAAATTTTAAACTTTCTCAAAAGTTATCTCCTCAACAGATTCAGTTGATGAAACTTATTCAACTACCAACACAGGCATTTGAACAACGAATATCACAAGAAATTGAAGAAAACCCAGCCCTTGAAGGAGGGAAAGATGAAAAAGATGAATATGATGATGATTTTAGTAATGAAGAATATGACAGTGAAATAGATGATGGGAATGAGCTTATTGAAGCTGATATAAATATTGACGAATATTTAAGTGATGACGAAACCCCAAATTATAAGTTATCTGCCAATAATTATAGCCCAGATGACGAGGATAAACAAATACCTTATGCCTCTGGGACTTCTTTCAATCAATATTTATTACAGCAATTAAATACGTATCGATTTAATGAGGAGGAAAAAGAAATTGCTCGATTTTTAGTAGGTAGCGTAGATGAAGGTGGTTATATACGTAGAGATTTAATGGATATTGTCGATGATTTAGCCTTTACCCAAAATATATTCACCACTGAAGACGAGATAGTTAAAGTCATAAAAATTGTACAAAATTTAGACCCCGCAGGAGTTGGAGCAAAAAACCTTCAAGAATGTTTATTAATACAATTAAAAAGAAAAAACACCTCCGAAGCGATTTCAATAGCAATCCGGTTAATAGAAGAATCCTTTGAACAATTTACAAAAAAACATTATAAGAAACTACTTGCAAAATATTCCATTACAGAAGAACGATTACGTTCAGCTATTCATGAAATTGAAATTTTAAACCCGAGACCTGGAGGTTCTTATGCAGGAAATACTAAAATGATAGAACACGTAGTTCCTGATTTTGCTATTAAAATAATAGATGGAGAACTACAACTAACTCTTAATGGACGTAATGCTCCCGACCTACATGTTTCTCGAGATTATAGCGAAATGCTAAAAGGTTTTAAAGTAACTAAACAAAAAACTAAATCTCAAAAAGATGCTGTTTTATTTATTAAACAAAAGTTAGATGCTGCAAAGTGGTTTATTGATGCTATTAAACAAAGACAACAAACCCTATTTATTACCATGAATGCAATTATGTATCATCAAAAAGAATACTTTTTAACTGGCGATGAGCAAAAACTTAAGCCTATGATTTTAAAAAATATTGCAGATGAAATAAATATGGATGTTTCCACGGTTTCAAGGGTAGCAAATAGTAAATATGTAGACACTCCATATGGAACGAAATTAATCAAAGCCTATTTTAGTGAATCTATGAAAAATGATCAGGGTGTAGATGTTTCTACTAGAGAAATAAAAAATACCCTTAAAAACATTATTTTAGAAGAAGATAAAAAAAAGCCTCTAACGGATGATAAACTTGCAGCCATACTAAAGAGTAAAGGATACCCGATTGCGCGTAGAACAATCGCAAAATACCGCGAGCAATTAGATGTTCCTGTAGCTCGATTGCGAAAAAAAATATAATGAATTATTTTTTACGAAGTGCTTCATATATTTTTCACCCTTTATTAATGCCATTAATTGGACTTAGATTATATTTTGGTTTAACCCCCCGATTTATTCAACCCCAGATAATTAATACAAAGACTTACGCTATTGTTATTATTACTATTTTAATACCATTAATTTCTTTTTTCTTATTAAAAAACTTAGGTTTAATTAAAAGTATCAATTTAAAAGAAGTCCAAGAAAGAAAATTCCCTTTAATGATACAGATACTTCTAATTCTTGTTGTTATTAAAATGGTTTTTAATTCATATCATTCCCCCGAAATGTATTATTTTTTTGTGGGTATATTATTTACGACTATATCTGCATTAGTATTAGTTATTTTAAATTTTAAAGTAAGTTTACATCAAATGGGAGTTGCTGGCGTTACTATGTTCTTAATTGTATTGAGCATTCATTTTAATAAAAATTATTTATTAGAAATCGGTGTTTTTTTCTTAATAAATGGGTGGGTCGCTTCTTCAAGATTAGAAACAAAATCACATACCATTCCCGAATTACTTACCGGGTTTTTTATTGGTGTTATTCCACAAATTGTCATTCTTAATTATTGGCTATAAAAGATCAATCACCTTAATTAAAAATTTTAATAAATATAATCGTAAACTATTGTTATAAAATATAAAAAATCAATCCTAATTTAATTCCATGAAAATTCACCTTTTGACCATCACTAGTAACCGCATTTTCATTAAAAAATGGGTTTAAACTATAGTAAGCAAAAAGGTTAAACTTGTTATAACCCACACTTAAACTGGTTCCCAAGCGTAATTTATTAAAATCAGAAATACCAGTTATTCTTATGGTTTCAAAAACATCCTTATATTTAGATTGATTCCAAATGGTATAACCTACTCTAAATCCGGCATAAACTCTCCAAAATTTATATTCTGTAACAGTTGAGCTTCTCCATCTTAATTGAATTGGGGCTTCTATCACAGAAACACTAAATCTATTTTGCTTAAAGTCTTGATTTGAATCTATTATAGTATAGCTAGAATTCCCTAATTCATCTTCATTAATTTTTAGATTTTGACCGTACTGATCGTATGAAAATCCTGCTCCAACAGCAATAGCTAGGTTACACCTTTTATTGAGCGGGAAATCTCTAAGAAAGCCAAATTGCAAACCTGCGGATATACCTTCAGAATTCATCCCAGATGGAATAACCGAAAAAACATTATAGGATACGCCAACATAAAACTGATCTTCGCGATAGAATAAATCACCTTCAAATTTAGGTATGGAATCCTGAGCAATGGTATATAACGAAAACAAAAGAAAGAAGGTATGTATTAAGAATCGCATCATATCAAAAAAAGAATTTTAGTTCCTTTAACTTGCAATAAAGATAGTTGTAATTAATTAAAAAAAAAATGCCTTAACTCTGATATCAGAACAAAGGCATTTAATAAATATTAACGGTAATTTTACTGATCTATTGGATCTCCACTTGCAGTAATATAAATTATTTTTACCATATTAAGTTGTCTTAATTTTTCTTTGATATCAGTAACTAAACCAGTATTAGTATCATCATCCACTTTTAAAGCAACAACTACTTTACTTTGGAGTTCAGGGTTTAGTTTCCCTCTTGCTTCTGTTAATGCTAATCCTATATTTGATATATCTGTGAATTTATCTCCAATTTGTATTCTACCTTCCTCACCAAAATTCTTTCTGTATTGAAGACTTGGTTTTCCAGCAAAAATAAAAACAGACCTATCTTTTTTAAGTTTTTCAATTTGATTTGCCTTTGGTAGATTTTGTTCAACTTTTAACTCAGTATCCCTCATAACCGTAACCACCATAAAAAAGAATAATAACATAAATACAATATCTGGTAAAGATGCTGTAGATACGGGAGGTAATTCGTTACCTTTTTTCTTTGTAAATTTTGACATTTTCTCCTTTTTTATTAATTTTTCTTAGGTTCTGCTTCAGATAGTTTTAAAGGAAATAATAATTGTACTTCTTTTAGTTTTGCACGTGCATCAGTTATATCTCCTAGATAAGTCCCAGCATCAATATCTTTTTTAACTTCTGAAAAATTCCATCCATATAGTCTTTTAGATTCTCTATCTCTTAAAAAATTATATGCAGCAACTAATTCGTTTTGAACAGATATGTACATTTTATAAGAAGTTAACCTATCGCTTTGTACAGATATTACAGCTTTATCAGGATTATCTGAAGATGATTCAGAATGTTTTCCCTTACAATAATTACAATATTCAGGACTATTAGATAAAGCACCTCCATTATCCAAAAATTCGATAGCACTTTCACGTATATCTTTTAATTGCATTGGATTATCATTAACTAATAATTCATCGTTTTTATTCACCAATACGATAAAAAGATTCTTTTTCTTGATTTTCGGAGGTTCTATCTCAGATTTATCTATAGGTGGCAATTGTCTAGCGATCCCATTGTCTTTTTCTAAAGTAGTCGTTACTAAGAAAAAAATAAGTAGTAAGAAAGCTATGTCTGCCATAGACCCTGCATTTACCTCTGGTGCTGATCTTCTTGCCATATTATTTTGTTTTTTTAAATCCGCTAACTACCATAGAACCAATCGCTATAATTGCTAATATGTAAAAAGTGTAAAGTCCTGCACCGATCCATTTAGAATTAGATTTAGTCAATAGCTCTCCGTCTGGAAGTGGCAATTGATTGTTATCTGCAAGTCCGTAAGAAACTCCAATAATAACAATAAAAGCTCCTAAAGTGATTAACGTATTTTTTATATTTCCAGACATTAATCCTTTAAAACCAAAAAATACAACAGCAATTAGTACTAGAGCTAACATGACGAATGCGGTGTTTATAAAAGCATCAACACCCCAACCTGTCTCCTTAATATCACTATCACCTTTCAAAATCATCATACCGAGTATCACTACTCCAATAAGACTTAGGATTAATCCTATAATTTTAATTATTTTGTGTAAACCCATTCTGTTTGGATATTAAATTATTATTTATTTTTATATTCTACCAACATATCAATTAATGTGATAGAAGCATCTTCCATACTGTTTACAATGCTATCTATTTTTGCAATTATATAATTGTAGAATACTTGAAGTATAATAGCTACAATTAGACCAAATACAGTAGTTAATAGTGCAATTTTAATACCACCCGCTACTAATGAAGGGTTCATATCTCCAGCTGCTTGTATTTTATCGAATGCATCTATCATACCAATTACAGTACCCATGAACCCAAGCATTGGTGCAATTGCAATAAATAAGGATATCCAAGATACATTTTTCTCTAATTGACCCATTTGTACGCCTCCATAAGCTACAACAGCTTTTTCGGCAGCATCCACGCCTTCATTTGCGCGTTCTAAACCTTGGTAGTAAATAGAAGCAACAGGTCCTTTTGTATTTCTACAAACTTCTTTTGCCGCATCAATTCCACCACTTTTTAGAGCATCTTCTACGTTATCAGCTAATTTTTTAGTATTGGTAGTAGCAAGGTTTAAGTAGATAATTCTTTCAATAGCAAATGCTAAACCAAGAATTAAACATAAAAGTACAATCCCCATAAATGCAGGACCACCTTCAACAAAACGTTCTTTTAATTCTTGATGAAATCCTTTCTCTTCGGTGGAAGTTCCATCTTCATCTTGAATTATTGAAACAGTTGCTGCTGCCATTACAGTTTGTACATTACTTGGCATAATTTGAACATTTGCTGCGTTTGAGCTTAGTGTTCCTGCAAAAACCAAAGCGGTAATTGCCAAAATAGAAAATAATTTTTTCATTGCTGTTGACTTAAGATTTGTTTTTAATTTAAAGATTTTAAAGATATATAAAAAAAGTTAATCTCCAAGAATAAAATATATTAATGAAATGTTTTGATTTACTTGGACATCCAAACATCTTTTAGCAGAGAGGAAGGGATTCGAACCCTCGATACGCTTGTGGCGTATACACACTTTCCAGGCGTGCGCCTTCGACCACTCGGCCACCTCTCTAAAATTCCCATTTTAACGATAATTACCCAGCCAAATGATTACAAAAAAACAACAAAAAATAGTCTTATAAAAAATTTAGAGGATTAATTTATTTCATTTCTCCTCGCAACGAGGTTTCGAATTTGGTTTTGAAGCCTTTAGCAGAAATATTTTGACCTAGCATAAACATTAATTTTGCAATTGCAGCTTCCGTTGTGATGTCTTTTCCAGATATAATCCCAATAGTTCTATATTCTTTATTGGTATTGTAAATACTCATATCTACACTCCCACCAAAACATTGTGTAACATTAATTACTGGAATATTCTTATTTGTAATTTTTTTTATGGCTTTTAAAAACCATTTTTCATTTGTTAAATTTCCACTTCCATAAGTTTCTAACACCAACCCTTTTAAATTAGGATATGAAAATAAATGGCTGATTATTTCTTCATTAATTCCTGGGAACATTTTAACTAATAATATGTTTGACTCAAGGCTTTTATGAACCACGAACTTTTTATTCCAATTTGGTTTTAACAATATTGGAAAATTTATCGATAAATTAACTCCACTTATTATTAAAGGAGGGTAATTTAGAGAATCAAAAGCTTCAAAATGTTCTGCATTTACTTTTGTGGTTCGATTCGCTCTATAAAGTTTATATTCAAAATATAAGCCCACTTCTGTTATTACTGGTTTATTATCTTTGTAAAGCGAAGCTATTTGAATGGAGGTTATTAAGTTTTCTTTTGCGTCGGTTCGTAAATCACCAATTGGAAGCTGTGAACCGGTGAAAATTACCGGTTTGGTTAAGTTTTCTAACATAAAACTCAATGCCGATGCAGTATAGGACATCGTATCACTTCCGTGTAGAACTACAAAACCATCATATGTGTCGTAGTTATCTTCTATAATGATTCCAATTTCCACCCAAAAATCAGGATTCATATTAGAACTATCAATAGGCTCTAAAAAACTATGTGAAGCGATGTTACATTCTAAAAGATTGAGTTCAGGGATGTATTTTAATAATTCATCAAAATTAAAGTTTTGTAATGCACCTGTTTCCGAGTCCTTAATCATACCAATAGTGCCGCCGGTGTAAATAAGTAGTATGTTTGGTTTTGTGTTCATTTATTTTTTTTAAATTCCAAAAACATCAATAGTGTTTTGGCTTGTGACTCTTGCAACTTCCTCTTTACTAATGTCATAAACTTCTGCTACTTTTTCACAAATTAAAGACAAGTAACTACTTTCATTTCTTTTCCCTCTATAAGGTACAGGAGAAAGATAAGGTGAGTCAGTCTCTAAAACAATATATTTTAAATCAAATTTATTTAAAAAGGTATCAATTTTTCCATTTTTAAAAGTCACAACTCCTCCTATTCCTAATTTCATATTAAAAGATATTGCTTTATGTGCTTGTGCTTCAGTTCCTGTAAAACAATGAAAAATACCATATAAATCATCTCCTTTTTCAGCTTCTAATACCTCAAAAACTTCATCAAAAGCATCTCTACAATGTATTATTATTGGTAATTGATATTTTTTAGCTAATTGAATTTGGGCTTTAAAAACTTTTTTTTGAATTTCTAATGTGCTTTTGTCCCAATATAAATCTATTCCAATTTCACCAACTGCAAAAAACGATCTTTTTAAAAATTGATCCTCAACATGCTTCAATTCTTCTTTATAATTTTCTTTAACGGAAGTTGGGTGTAAACCCATCATTAAAAAAATATTCTCCGGATATTCCTTTTCAAGTTGATACATTGCTTCTGTGGTTTCTGAATCTATAGCTGGAATAAAAAACCTTTTTATTCCAGCATCAAAAGCACGTTGCATCATAATTCCTCTATCCTCATTGAAAGAGTCACTATATAAATGGGTATGAGTGTCTGTTAACATAATTTACAAAGCTACAAGTTTGAGACAAATCTTAAATATTATGTTCATTATATTTACAAAAAAAAATTGAGACAATTAAGAAACCTTCTTCAGAAAAGTGGTTTTTACAGAATTCCACTAAAAAAAATAAAATCAGGACATTATACTTTTTCAGCAAAGATAAATACTATCCCGGGTGTTTTTATTATTGACACTGGCGCTTCTAGCAGCTGTATTGGTTTTAATAACAGTTCTTATTTTAATCTAAAAAATGAAAAAAGTTTAGTCAAAGCTGCTGGTGCCGGAGCAATTAATATGGAAACTGAAATTGCAAAAAACAATTCAATAACGATTGGTTCATGGAAGATCAGTCATTTTGATTTTGTAATTTTTGATCTTTCCCATGTTAATGAAGCACTTAATCAGGTGGGCGAAACTTCGATACATGGTATAATTGGTGCAGATTTTTTAAAGAAAAACAGAGCTATTATTGATTACGGAAGGAATTGTTTTTACCTAAAGCAAAAGATTTAATGATAAGATTTTAAACATCTATAAACCTTACTAGAAGGAAACTTTAATTGAAAAAATTGCTCGTTTAAATTAGCTAGATATCATTGAATTCATTTATAATTCAAGTGCATTTTTAACCTCATTATTCATTAAAAATTCTATTGGGTTTTCTAGTGCTTCTTTAACTGCAACTAAAAATCCTACAGATTCTCTACCATCAATAATTCTATGGTCATATGAAAGAGCTACATACATAATAGGTCGAATTTCAACTTTACCGTTAATAGCTACAGGTCTTTCAACTATATTATGCATTCCTAAAATACCACTTTGTGGTGGATTGATAATAGGCGTAGATAACATAGACCCAAAGACACCTCCATTTGTTATGGTAAATGTTCCTCCAGTCATTTCATCAACTGTAATTTGACCATCTCTTGCTAAAATAGCCAATCGTTTTACCTCAGATTCAACACCTCTAAAAGATAAATTTTCTGCATTTCTTATTACAGGAACCATTAATCCTTTAGGTCCAGATACTGCTATTGAAATGTCTTTAAAATCATGTTTGATTTGAAAATCTCCGTCTATCATTGAGTTAACATCAGGAAATAGCTCCAATGCTCTTACCACTGCTAGCGTAAAGAAAGACATAAACCCTAGGCCTACACTGTGCTTTTCTTTAAATTCCTCTTTATATTTTTTTCTTAATTCAAAAATTGGCGACATATCTACTTCATTAAAAGTAGTAAGCATTGCTGTGTCGTTTTTAACCGAAACTAACCGCTCTGCAACCTTTCGACGTAACATTGATAGTTTTTTACGACTCGTACCTCTTTTACCACCTCCTATAGTGCCCATAGAAGGTACCGCTTTTACGGCATCATCTTTTGTAATTCTTCCATCTTTTCCAGTTCCTTTTAAAGAAGAGGTATCCATGTTTTTTTCAGCTAAAATCTTTTTAGCAGCAGGGGAAGCTGATCCAGTAGCATAACTTTCTTTGTGTAAATTAGCTGTTTGTTCAACTACTACTTCTGATTTGTTTTCGGAAGAGTTTGACATTTTTTCAGGTGCCGGTTCACTACCATCAGGTCTTTTAGCTTCGGTATCTATCAAACAGACTACAGCGCCTACAGCAACAGCGTCTCCTTCTTCTGCCTTAAGAGAAATAATTCCACTTGCTTCTGCTGGCAATTCTAAAGTTGCTTTGTCACTATCTACCTCAGCTATTGCTTGATCTTTTTCTACCCAATCACCATCTACAACTAACCATTCTGCAATTTCAACTTCAGTGATTGATTCTCCAGGTGAAGGAACTTTCATTTCTAATGCCATAATCTTTATATTTTCTTTTAAAAAGTACTTGGTAAACTATTTATTAGGTTTAAAAAAAACACTATCAATAACTTTTTTATGTCTTGATTTAAATCGTGCTGGACTTCCAGCTGCTGGAGTTGCATAAATTTTTCGACTACAAACTCTAAAGAATTTTGCGTCTTCAAAATGCAATAAAATATGTGTATATGCACCCATATTTTTAGGTTCTTCCTGGGCCCAAACTAAATCTTCTGCATTTTTATATTTTTTAATAATTGATTTTAATACAACAACTGGTAAAGGAAATAGTTGCTCAATTCTAATCAAAGCTACATCATCTCGATTTAATTTCTCTTGTTCTTCTAATAAATCATAATAAAATTTACCGCTTACAAAAACTAACGTTTTAATATTATCTTGAATAGCTTCTTCATCATCAATTATCATCTGGAAACTTCCGTTTGCAAACTCTTCTTTAGTTGAAACTACTTTAGGATGTCGCAATAAACTTTTAGGAGTAAATACGATTAATGGCTTTCGGTAATTTACTTTCATTTGTCTTCTTAACAAGTGAAATAAATTTGCAGGAGTTGTACAATTAGCCATAAACATATTATCTCTAGCACATAATTGCAAATAACGTTCCATTCTAGCTGAAGAATGCTCCGCTCCTTGACCTTCATAACCATGAGGTAACAACATAACCAAGCCATTTTGTAATTCCCATTTATCTTCAGCTGCAGATAAGTATTGATCGATTATTATCTGAGCGCCATTACTAAAATCACCAAATTGAGCTTCCCAAATAGTTAAGGTATTTGGACTTGCCATTGCATAACCATAATCAAAACCAACTACACCGTATTCTGAGAGTAGAGAATTATAAATGAAAAAATCTCCTTGGTCTCCTTTAAGTTGGTTAAGTAGCACTATTTCTTCTTCACTATCTTCTACTTTAACTACCGCATGACGATGTGAAAAAGTTCCTCTCTCCACATCTTGGCCACTCATTCTTACATTATATCCTTCTTTTAAAAGCGAACCATAAGCAAGTGTTTCTGCCATGGACCAATCCAATGCGTTGGTTTCAAAATACATTTTATTACGAGCTTCAATAAGTCTTTCAATTTTTCGTAAAAACTTTTTATCGGCAGGTAATTTTGAAATAACTTCAGTTATTTCACTGAGTTTCTCTAAAGAAAAGCTAGTGTCTACAGGAAGCATCATCATGTCTTCTTTAGCATATTTAAATCCTTTCCATTCGTCTTGCATAATTGCAGTAATAACTGCTTTATTTTCTTTTCGAGAATCTTCTAAATTTTCATTTAATTTATTCTTATAATCAGCTTCTAATTTTTTAATGTGCCCTTCTTCAATAACTCCTTCTTTCAATAGTTTATCTGCATAAATATCTCTAGAATTGTTATGTTTTGCTATAGCTTTGTATAGTTTTGGTTGGGTAAAACGAGGTTCATCTCCTTCATTATGCCCGTATTTTCTATAGCCTAGAAGATCTACAAAAACATCTTTACCAAATTTCATCCTATATTCTAGTGCAAATAGCATCGCATGAACAACAGCCTCTGCATCATCAGCATTTACATGTAAAACAGGAGACAATGTTACTTTTGCAACATCTGTACAATAGGTAGATGAACGTGCATCTAAGTAATTAGTGGTAAATCCTATTTGGTTATTTACAACAATGTGTATGGTTCCTCCTGTTTTATAGCCATCAAGAGCTGCCATTTGCACAATTTCATATACGATTCCTTGCCCTGCAATTGCTGCATCACCATGCACTATAATTGGAAGTACTTTTTCTATATTATTTTTATAATTCTTATCTTGTTTAGCTCTAACAATACCCTCAACTACTGCTCCTACTGTTTCTAAATGGGAAGGGTTTGGAGCAATATTTAAATTAATTTCTTTACCGTCTGCTAATTTTCTTTTAGAAGTCCAACCCAAATGATATTTTACATCACCATCAAAAATATCTTGCTCATAATCTTTGCCATCAAATTCACTAAATATATCTTTTGCGCTTTTTCCAAAAATATTTGTTAAGGTATTTAATCGGCCTCTGTGTGCCATTCCCATAACAAACTCTTTTACTCCTCTTTCTGCAGCAGCTTTAATTAAGCTATCTAATGCTGGAATTAAACTCTCTCCACCTTCTAATGAAAACCTTTTTTGACCTACATATTTAGTATGCAAGAAGCTTTCAAAAGAAACTGCTTCATTAAGCTTCCTTAAAATGAGTTTTTTTTGAAGGTTATTATAGTTTGGTTGATTAGAATTATTGTGTAATTTTTCTTGGATCCATTTTCGTTCTTCAGGCTTTCGAATATACATATATTCAACTCCTATAGATTCGCAATAAATGGATTGTAAATTTTTTAGAATATTTTCAAGTGAAGCTTCCCCTATTCCAACTATTTCTCCAGCTTTAAAAACTGTTTTTAAATCATGAACCGTAAGACCGAAGTTTTCTATATCCAATGTTGGACTATAAATTCTTCTATTTCTTACCGGGTTTGTTTTTGTAAATAAATGACCTCTTGTTCGATAACCATCAATTAATTTAATTACCTGAAATTCTTTGTGAACATTTTCGTTAACAAGACCTTCATCTAATTCGACACCCAAGGCTTCGGCAGAACCATTTTCAATACCAAAATCAAATCCCTGAAAAAATGCTCTCCAACTTGGCTCTACCTCATCTGGAGATTTTAAATACGTATCGTAAAGTGCTGCGATAAATGAAGGATGTACCGCATTGAGAAATGAATATTTATCCATAGTAGGACTTTAAGAGTCTAATTTGTTTAAAACAGAGCAAAAATACAATAATTACAATTAATTTATTCTTAATTTTTATATATTTAGAAGGCAATAAACCTAATTTATTAAAAGATGAAAAATCCTATTATACTCGTTGTGTTAATAATATGTTTTTCTTGTTTTCAAAGCTATTCACAAGAACAAGTAAGTGCACAAAAACAGAAATCTGATTTTTGGAAACATGTTCAATTTGGTGGGGGTATTAGCTTAAGTTTTGGGAATGATTTTTTTAGCGGAACATTGGCTCCAAGTGCTGTTTATAGATTTAATGAATTATTTGCAACCGGAATAGGTATTAACATGACCTATAACAAACAAAAATATAGTTATAAATCTTATGTTTTAGGTACTAGTATTTTAGGATTATTTAACGTGATACCCCAATTGCAACTATCAGCTGAATTTGAACAACTTTATGTAAATAGAGATTTTGAAGATTCTATTATAGTTGTGGGATGTAACACTTTTGATTGTGATCAAAGTTATTGGTACCCAGGATTATATTTAGGAGCTGGTTTTAGCACAGGACCGGTTACTATGGGAATTCGTTTTGATATACTCTACGATAGCGAAAAAAGTATTTATGGAAATCCCTATAATCCCTTTGTGAGGTTTTATTTTTAATAATTATTTTTAAACCAAACCTTTTGCCATTCTCTAAGTAAAATAAAATATGTTATTTTTTTTAAAATTTCATAAGTGTTATTTACTTCTGTTTTTTTTATTTTTTCTTCCGAAACATCAATTATATATAATAAGTTTAAATATTTAGAATAGTTGTTCAAAATAAGATCATGAATAGCATTATTCAATTTTAATATTAAATCTGAAGGAGAAATGTCCTTTATAAAACCTATATTAATATTGGCCCGTTTAAAGTCTTTATTTAACTGAAGTACTAAACTTTCATATAATAGCAATTCTTCAGATTGAATAATAATTTCTTCAGAAGTCAATACTGATTTTGTTTTATTCATTAAACTTTTCGATTCATTAATTGATCGCTAAACGATTTTAAAACTGCTTTATTTTTATCTGAAATATTAAGTTCTTGTATGATGCTATTTGCATTTTGAGTATACTTTTTAATTTCTTGTAAAGATTCTTTAGCGGCTCCAGATTTCAAATATAACTCTTTAACTTGTTGAACCTTTTCAGAAGGATCTTCAGGAAAAATTGAAAACAATTGCTTTAAAATTATCGCATCTGATTCATTAGACTTTTGAAGCGTTTTTAAATATAAAAAAGTTTTTTTATTAGTAATAATATCACCTCCCACCTTTTTACCAAAAGTTTTTGGGTTTCCAAAACAATCTAAGTAATCGTCTTGTAATTGAAATGCAATTCCTAGATTCCTGCCAAATTCATAGGTATTTACTTTACAGTTTTCAGATGCTTCTGCTACTATGGCTCCCATTTTCATAGCTGCCCCTATAAGTACTGCTGTCTTATATTCAATCATTTTCAAGTATTCTGGAATTGTAACATCATTTCTTGTTTCAAAATCTACATCGTATTGTTGCCCTTCACAAACCTGTAATGCTGTCGTACTAAAAAGTTTAGCTAATTCACTAAATTTTTTAGGTTCATAATTTTCAAATAATTGATACGCTAAAATTAACAAGGCATCTCCAGAAAGTATTCCTGTATTTAAATCCCATTTATGATGTACGGTTTCTTTTCCTCTTCGCAATGGAGCTTCATCCATAATATCATCATGAATTAAAGAAAAATTATGGAACAATTCTAAAGCTAAAGCAGCTGGAAGGGCTTCTTTAAAATCTTTATTAAAAAAATCACAAGTCATTAAAGTTAAAACAGGTCTTAATCTTTTACCACCTAAGGAAACAATATACTTTATTGGTTCATAAAGTTTTTTTGGTTCTTTTATAGTTACAACTTCGTTAAGATAGTTTTGAAGTGATTCTGCGTAATTTTCTATTCCTTCCATTAAAAAAGTTTTTACAAAAATACCATTCAAAAACCAATTATCAATCATAAAAATAAGTTTCCAATTTTAACTATTAAACTTATGTTAATACTTTGGAAACTTATTTTGTTTTTAAAGTTTCCCTGTTATATTTGCACTCTTAAATTTTATGGTTTGAAAGAAAAAATATTAATTAAAGCAATAGATTTATTTATTAATTATGGGTTTAAAAGCGTTACTATGGATGATATTGCATCTGAAATGCACATCTCTAAAAAAACAATTTATTCTCATTTTAATAATAAGACAGAATTAGTGGAAGCCTCAACATATCAGGTGTTTGATACAATTTCAAAGGGTATTAATTGTATATGTGTTCTGCATAAAAACCCAATTGAAGAGCTTTATGAAATGAAAAAATATGTGATGGTACATTTAAAAAATGAAAAAACATCACCCCATTATCAACTTTGTAAATATTATCCAGAGATCAACGATGCGCTTAAGAAAAAAATGTTTGAATTAATACAAGCTTGTGTAGTTGATAATTTTAAAAGAGGGCTAAAACTAGGATTGTACAGAACCAATATTAATGTTGATTTTGTTTCAAGAATTTATTTTATAGGTATAACAGGTACAAAAGATGAAAATATTTTTCCGCCTGAATTATTTTCCAAAAAAGAATTAATGAATAGTTTTTTAGAATATCACTTGAGAGGAATAATTACAAGAGAAGGATTAAACGCCCTCAATCAAATTATAAAAAAGAACAATAATGAATAAAATATTCATCATATTAGGTTTTACAATGCTTTCAAATATTAGTATTGCTCAACAAAACCAAAAGTATAATTTCACATTAGAACAAGCTATAGATTTTGCTTTAGATAGCAGCTATACTGCTATTAATGCTCGAAGAGATATTGCTATTGCAATTAAGAAAAAATGGGAAACTACAGCTGGTGGTTTACCTCAATTAGATGCAAATATTTCTTATCAAAACAATTTAAAACAACCAACAACTCTTCTGCCAGGTGAAATTGCCGGGGGAGAAGCTGGATCTTTTGTCCCTATAGTTTTTGGAACTAAACAAAATGCAACGCTAGGTGCAACTTTAACACAATTAATTTTTGATGGCAGTTATTTAGTGGGCTTACAAGCGGCAAAAACATTTTTAGATTATTCAGAAAACGCAGAAGAAAAAACGCAACTTGAAGTTAGAAGAGGCGTTATAAATGCTTATGGAAGTGTATTGCTTTCAAAAGAATTAATTGAAATTTTTGAGCTTAACAAAACTAATCTTGAAAAAAATATTTTTGAAACTAGGGCTTTTTATGAAAATGGATTCACAGAAGAAGAAAGTGTGGAGCAACTGGAAATTACGCTAATTAATTTGGAAACTCAATTAAAAAATTCAGAAAGGACATTAATAATTGCAAAACAAATGTTAAACCTAGCTCTAGGAATAGATGTGGAGAGCGAAGTAGTTTTACTTGATAACTTAACGTCTTTAACACAACAAAATATTGGTCTTGAATTTTTAGAAGAAAACATAAAAATTGAAAACAATATCGATTATAGAATAGCAAACAACTTTACTGAACAACAGATTTTAAAATTGAAATTAGAAAAATCTTATTCCATTCCAAATCTTGTAGCATTTGTAAATTATGGAACACAAGCAAATAGTGACGACTTTAATTTCTTTAATAATGATCAAAAATGGTATCAATCATCAATAGTAGGTATTAGCATGAATATACCAATACTAAGTAGTGGATTAAGGAATGCAAAAACTCAACAAGCAAGAATAGCTTTAGAACAATCAGAAACTAATCTGACGGAAGCCTATCAAAAAGTTTTATTAGAAATAAATACTGCAAAAAATAATTATCGCTTTGCAATTGAAATATATAATAACAACAAAAAGAATTTGGATTTATCTGAACGTGTTGAGAGAAAAAATGAAATAAAATTTCTAGAAGGACTAGCAACAAGTTTCGACTTGCGAACAGCACAAATACAATTATACACTGCTCAACAAAATTATTTTGAAGCCATGCTTAGAGTCATTACAACAAAAGCTGATCTTGAAACTGTATTAAACACACCGCAATTAAAAGCAACAAATTAATCACCACTATAATTTATTTTAAAATGAAAAATATATATTTATTATTAACCTTAGCAATACTAACTATTTCTTGTGCTAATGATTCAAAATCTATAACATCTATTATAGAAAGTAAAGATCTCAAAAAAATAAGAAAACAACGCAATGAATTAGTTAGCGAACAAACTGCAATCATTAAAAAATTAAAGATTATTGATGAAGCAATATCTAGTTTAGATACGATTAAAAAATACCCTCTCGTAACTGCATTTCAGGTTAAAGTAACTGATTTTAATCACTTTTTAGAGTTACAAGGTAGTGTTGCAACCAAGCAAAATTTAATTTTATACCCAGAGTTTTCAGGACTTCTTAAAAAATTATTTGTTAAAGAAGGACAAAAAGTAGTTAAAGGTCAGTTATTAGCGACGATCGATGATGCTGGTTTATCCCAACAATTAGCACAAATGGAAGTGCAATTAAGTTTAGCAAAGACTACGTTTGATAGACAAGAACGCCTTTGGAAACAAAAAATAGGTAGTGAAATCGAATTTTTACAAGCTAAGGCAGCTTATGAAGGTCAAGAAAATGCTGTAACCCAAATGAAATCTCAATTAGAAAAAACTTCAGTTCGTGCACCATTCTCAGGTGTTGTAGATGATATTATTTCAGAACAAGGAACTGTTGTTGGAGCTGGGGCTTCCCAATTATTAAGAATAGTAAACTTGGATAACATGTATATTGAAGTTGAAGTCCCAGAAGTTTATTTAAGCAGTATTGTACCAGGAAAAAACGTTGAAGTTTATTTTCCAGTTTTAGGTGAAACCTTAAATACAAAAGTAGGTCAAGCTAGTAATTTTATAAACCCAAGCAATCGAACTTTTAAAATTACAATTCCAATCAAAAATAAAGAAAAACTCATTAAGCCCAATCTTACCGCTAAAATTAAGATAAATGATTACACTAGTGAGCGAGCAATATTAATACCTCAGAGTATTATTTCAGAAAATTCATTAGGAGAGCAATACATTTTTATTGCTAACAAAATCAGTAAAAACAACGAAGCTATTGTGAAAAAAATGATTGTGAAAACTGGAAAAAATCAAGGAGGTTTTGTAGAAATTTTGCAAGGTTTAGCAAGTAACGATATCATTATTAATGAAGGTGCTAGAAATGTGAAAGACGGTCAAAGTGTGAGAATTTTAAACGTGGGAAATAATGAGTAAAAAGAAAAAAAATATCAACAAAGAATTTGGTTTATCTTCTTGGGCAATCAACAACAAAACCACCATCTATGTGATGATGGTAATTATATTGTTTTTAGGAATATCCGCTTATTTTAGTATGCCTCGAGAAAGTTTTCCGGAAATTAAAGAAACTAAAATTTATGTCAGTTCTGTTTTTCCAGGCAATACAGCTGAAGATATTGAAAAATTAATAACAACACCTTTAGAAGACAAACTAAAAACATTGAGTAATGTTGTTAAAATTAACTCTACATCACAAGAAGATGTCTCTTCGATTGTAGTAGAATTTGATGAAGATATAGATGTTGAATTCGCCAAACAAAAAGTAAAAGACGAAATAGAAACTGAAACATCTGGAGAGGATTGGCCAATATTTAATGGTGCTAAGGTTGAACCTAATGTATTCGCTTTAAGTATGTCTGAAGAAATGCCCATATTAAATATTAATATTTCTGGAGATTATCCCATAGGAAAATTAAAAGAATATGGTGAATATTTAGAAGATGAAATAGAAAACTTACCTGAAATAAAAAAAGTTGACATCCGAGGAGCTCAAATAAGAGAAGTAGAAGTTGCAGTAGATATCTACAAAATGATGGCAGCCAAAGTAAGTTTTAATGATATTATTGGAGCCATAAATAATGGAAATGTAACTATGTCTGCTGGGAATCTTATAGCTAGTGGTCAAAGAAGAACTATTCGCGTAATTGGAGAAATTACAGATCCTTCAGATTTAGAGAATTTTGTTGTGAAATCTGATAATAGCAGTCCAATTTATTTAAAAAACATTGCAGCTGTTTATTTTAAAGAAAAAGAGAGAACCACTTATGCAAGAGAGTTTGGTAATCCTGTAGTAATGCTTGATGTTAAAAAGAGAGCAGGAAAAAACATGGTTGAAGCTGCTGAAAAAATAAAAATTATTGTTGAAAAAGCTAAAAAAAATATTTTCCCTAGTAATTTAAAAGTAACTATTGCTAACGATCAGTCTTCAAAAACTATTGGACAGGTAGATGATTTGGTAAATAATATTTTATTTGGGATTATTTTAGTAGTAACGGTTTTAATGTTCTTTTTAGGATTTAAAAATGCATTATTTGTAGGTTTTGCGATTCCTATGTCCATGTTTATGTCTTTAATGATATTAAACTATCTAGGTTATACCATGAACACTATGATTCTTTTTGGATTAATTATGGGGCTTGGTATGTTGGTCGATAACGGTATTGTAGTAGTAGAAAACGTATACCGTTTGATGGATGAAGAAGGAATCCCTAGAATTGAAGCCGCAAAACAAGGAATTAGTGAAATTGCTATTCCTATTATAATCTCTACAGCAACAACAATTGCAGCTTTTATACCTTTAGGACTTTGGCCGGGTGTTATGGGTGAATTTATGATATACCTTCCAATAACACTTTCTGTAGTATTAGGGTCCTCCTTATTTGTCGCCATCTTTTTTAATTCAGTAATGGTTTCTCAGTTTATGACCATAGAGGATAATGATATGCCCCTTAAAAAGATTATTACTTTATCGATTTTTATTACTGGTATTGGATTGCTAATTTTATTATTTGGTGGAGTTTATAAAGCATTAGGAAGTGTCATGATTTTCACCGCTATTATGCTTTGGGTTTACCGCTTTGGATTGCGTAAAATAGCCAATCGTTTTCAAACAAGAACCATCCCTAAATGGGAAAGAATATATGAAAAGATATTACGAGGAGCCTTAAAAAGTTATATGCCTTATGTGTTGGCCATTGGTACTGTAATTTTATTAATAATTTCCTTTGCTGGTTTTGGTTACTCTATCGGAACCCAAAGGACCAAAATAGAGTTTTTCCCAGACAATACTCCCAATCAAATAATAGTGTATATAGAGTATCCTCAAGGTACCAATATTGAAAAAACAAATATTATTACCAAAGAAATTGAAGATCGTGTTTATGAAATTTTAGATGACGCTGAGTATACCGACGGTGTCTATAATTTTTTAATTGAAAGTGTAGTTTCTCAGGTTGGAGAAGGAGCTGGCAACCCTCAAACCGATGGAGGTTCTACTGCAGAAATGCCAAATCGCGGTAAAATTACTGCTTCTATGCGAGAATATAAATATAGAAGAGGTGCTGATAGTGAGTTACTTCGGCAAAAGGTACAAGAAGCCCTAGTAGGTATCTTTCCTGGAGTATTAATTTCTGTAGAAAAAGATGCAAATGGACCTCCAGCTGGAGCACCAATTAACATTGAAATTGAAGGCCCAGATTATGCAGAGTTAATATTGGTTGCAGAAAAGATGAGAGAATTTATCAACACAAAAAACATTGCAGGAATTGATGAACTGAAAATTGATGTAAATAAATCTAAACCCTCTATGCAAGTTGAAATTGATCGTCAAAAAGCAGGAGAATTAGGCGTGAGTGCCGGACAGGTGGGTCAAATTTTACGAAATTCAATTTTTGGATCTAAAGCAGGGATTTATAAAGAAAATGGAGATGATTATGATATTTATGTTCGATTTAATAAAGAAGACAGGTATAATACCAGTGCTTTATTTGATCAAAATATAATTTTTAGAGATGCAGCTTCAGGGAAAATTAAAGAAATTCCTATTTCTGTTATTGCTACACAAAAAAATAGTTCTGGATTTAGTGCTATAAAACATAAAGATTCAAAACGTGTAGTAACAGTTTATTCTGCACTAGCTCCAGGTTATACAGATGCAGGAGCAATAGTCTCAAACATTAGAGATGAAATGAAAAACTTTGCAGAATTGCCAAGTGATATTAAAATTGATTACACGGGTCAGATAGAGGAGCAAGAAAAACAGATGTCATTTTTATTGGGAGCTTTTTTTACTGGATTAGGGCTCATCTTTTTAATCTTAATTTTCCAATTTAACTCTGTTTCAAAACCAGCTATTATTATGCTTGCAATTTTTTTAAGTTTAATTGGGGTGTTTGTTGGAATTGTAATTACCGGTAGTGCATTTGTTATTATGATGACCATGATGGGTATCATTTCATTAGCGGGAATCGTAGTAAATAATGGTGTGGTATTACTTGATTATACCCAGTTATTGATTGACAGAAAAATGATTGCGAAAGGAATGGATGATACTGATTTATTAACTACTGATAATATAAAAGAATCTATTATTGAAGGAGGTAGAGCAAGGTTACGTCCAGTATTATTAACCGCAATAACGACCATATTAGGTTTAATACCGTTGGCAATCGGTTTTAATATAAATTTCTTTACTTTATTTAGTGAATTTAATCCGAATATATATTTTGGAGGAGATAATGTTATGTTTTGGGGACCTTTAGCTTGGACTGTAATTTATGGCTTAATAGTTGCAACATTTTTAACACTAGTTATTGTTCCAATATTATTTTTTATTACCCATAAAATTAAATTAAAAATTCAATCCTGGAGAGGGTTAAACAATACCGTTAACGGATAAAAACAAAACCCCTTTTCAATTGAAAAGGGGTTTTTAAAAATTAATGGAATTAGTTGTTATTTAGAAACTAAACGATACTCCTGCGTTAATTATGGTACCATTAAAACCAAATTGATTTACTTCCCAAGGATATTTAAAACGTCCTCCTAGATCGGTAACAAAATCTCCTTGTGTCTCAATTGTGTCTGGATAAACATTTAACAAGTTATTAAATGCAACAAATGCAGAAAATTTCTTGCTAAAATTATAATTAACAATTAAATCTGTTAATACCTTTCCGCCAAATGTTTGGTCATATGCTTCATCGTCAATAGGAAGGTTAGATCCACCAGGTCCTAATGGTGCACCATTTAAACCATTATTAAAATGTTGCCAAGTTACTTCCCCAAAATAAGTGTTGTTTAAAGTGAAGTTCCATTTTGCTATATTATAATTCAAACCTAAAATAGCTTTACTCTGAGGTCTAGAAGTTGTAATTCTAGATTCTTCTTTACGATTAAAAATTTCATAACCATTATCAGCTAATATTGCAGGAGTTGAAATTTCTCCTTCAATTGAAGTTTTATTATAATTAAAAGCAAAAGAGGCTCCAAATGTTCCTTTACCTATATCTACTTTGTTTAAAGTTGCAACGATATCGACTCCAGTAGTTTTAGTGTCAACAGCATTTGTAAAGAATTTTAAACTTGTTACATCATAATTATCTAAAATTACTTCTACTGGGTTTGTAGGGTTTCCTGGTGATCCATCTTTATATCCAATTTCTCCTGAGAACAAAACTCTATCATCCACTGTTACTTGATAGAAATCTGCAGTAACTGAAATTTTTGGAGTTACTTTATAAGTGATTCCAGCTGAAAAGTTTTGAGAGGTTTCTGCCGTTAATTGAGGCACTCCAAGACCATCTCTAATTACTGGATCTACATTGTTAAATGTTCCTTGATTAGAAACAGTTCCTCCAGATATTAAAGTTTGAATATTACTTAAATATATTTGGTGCAATGATGGAGCTCTAAAACCAGTACCCACAGAAGCTCTAATCGCTCCTCTATTGTCACCTAATATATACCTACCACTAAATTTCCAGGAGGTATTATCTCCAAAATCACTAAAATTCTCATATCTTAATGCTCCACCTAATAATAATTTGTCGGTAACATCCCATTCTAAATCTGTATAAACTCCAATACTACTCCTATCTTCTTTTAAAGCGTTAGCCGGTTGTAATCCTGGAAAAGACTGAGCTCCTCCATCTATATAAGATTCTTCTTGTCCAGCAACTGCCTCAAATGTTTCGACTCTCGTTTCAGCTCCAAATGCAACATTAAAATTTCCAAAGTTTCTGTTAAGGTCTAAATTAGCAAGTGCACTACTAAAAGAATAAGCACCCACATCAAAACGGGTTGGACTATCACTACCTAAAGCAGGATTTATACTATTTCCAACCTCATAATCAACTGCATTTCTTCCATAAGTTCCACTTAAATCAGCATCGAAGCCAAGTAAACTAAACTCAAGTCCAATAGTATTATAATTATCTGTTACTGCAGTTTCAAATGTAGGCTGGAAGCCTTGGTATTCTCCAACTCCATCATACAATGGGTTGTTATCTGATCCTATCCAATATGGTGCGCGATATAATGCATAACTAGTTCCTTCTCTATAAGTAAAACCCCCAAAAGAATATAATTTTGCTTTCCCATCAATAACTGGCAATCCAAAGTTATAAAATATATCTGCTTTTTTTAATTTAGGTTGCCCAACGGTCATTCCTAAATCTGGGTTTTCACTTAACCAATCTCCCCAAACTGGATCATTTGCTTCTACTCCAAAAAGAACATCGCTCCCTGGAGAACCAGCTCTATTAGTTTCTTCTTGTTGGTAATAACCAAAGGTTAAGTTAAAAAATCCACCATTATTACCAACTGCAAATCCAGTATTTACATCAGCGCCTAAATTAAACCCATCACCTTCTGTTGTTATACCCGAAGTAATATTTACATTGGTTACCCCAACATTTTCTCTTAAAACCATATTTATTACACCCGCAATGGCATCAGAACCATATTGTGCAGACGCACCATCACGTAATACTTCAACATTTTTTAATGCTGCAGCTGGTATACTTTTTAAATCTACTCCAACCTCACCTTTGCCAGGGGTATCATTTATATATACCAATGCGCTTTGATTTTTTCTTTTACCATTAATCAATACTAAAGTTCTACTAGGTCCTAAACCTCTAAGATCAGCCGGATCAAAATGAGCTGTTGCATCAGAAATGGTTTGATTTGTTGAGTTAAATGAAGGAACTTTATAGGTTAACATTTCATCTACTGTCAATTTTCCTGTACTTCTAAGTTCTTTTGCAGATATATTATCAATCGGCACCAACGAAGTCATCAATGTTCTTGGTTTAGACCTATTCCCTACAAGTACAACCTCATCTAATGCTAATCCTTCGGAAAGACTTACAGAAACCACTAGATTTGAACTTACTTCTACTTCAGTTGACTCAGAACCTGTCGATGAGACCTTAAGTGTCACTGGAAATGAATCTACATTTAAACTAAAGTCACCATCAAAATTCGTAATCGTACCTGTTGTAGTTCCTTTAACTAAAACATTTGCTCCAGATAATGGTTCGTTAGTACCTGCTTGAGTTACTTTACCAGTAATTGTCTCTTGAGCAAATGCAACAAGAGGAAATAGCAGTAGTAACAACAATAATTTTCCTTTAAAAAAGTAGTTTTGTTTCATAATTTGTTTTTAGTGTTTGTGTGTCTAATGTACTAAAGTTTTATTTAGAATGGACTATTTTTATTTTATTAACAGAATTATTAAATATAATTACTTTTTAATCCCAATTTTAATCTTTTTTTAAAAAGAAGGTAAAATGCTCTTTTATCTTATTAAATTTGTAGTCGTTAAAAGTGCTAAGGAAACTAATACTAAATAAATATTTTAGAATGTATAGAAGTCATACTTGTGGTGAATTAAGAGAAAGTCACATTAACAGTTCGGTAACTTTAGCAGGGTGGGTACAAAAATCAAGAGATAAAGGATTTATGATTTGGGTAGATCTGCGAGATCGTTATGGAATTACACAGCTAATTTTTGATGAAGAACGCACGTCTAAAGACCTGATTGAAAAAACTAGATTATTGGGTAGAGAATTTGTAATTCAAGTTCAAGGAACGGTAATTGAAAGAGCCTCTAAAAACCCTAAAATTCCAACAGGTAATATTGAAATTTTAGTTTCTAATTTTAAAATTTTAAACAGTTCTCTTACACCACCTTTTACCATTGAAGATGAAACAGATGGTGGTGATGATATTAGAATGAAATATCGCTATTTAGATATAAGAAGAAACCCTGTAAGAGAAAATCTTATTTTTCGTCATCAAGTAACTATGGCGGTTCGAAACTATCTTTCTGGAAAGGAATTTATTGAAGTAGAAACTCCATATCTTATAAAATCAACTCCTGAAGGAGCTCGAGATTTTGTAGTTCCTTCACGAATGAATAAAGGTCAATTTTACGCTTTACCCCAATCCCCTCAAACCTTTAAACAATTATTGATGGTTGGTGGAATGGACAAGTACTTTCAAATTGTAAAATGTTTTAGAGACGAAGATTTAAGAGCAGATAGGCAACCAGAGTTTACGCAAATTGATTGTGAAATGGCTTTTGTAGAACAAGAAGACATTTTAAATATTTTTGAAGGATTAACTCGTTATTTATTAAAAGAAATTAAAGGAATTGAAATTGATAAATTCCCAAGAATGACCTATGACGATGCAATGCAACGTTATGGGAATGACAAACCAGACATTCGCTTTGGAATGGAGTTTGGGGAATTAAACAAATTTGCAAAACATAAAGATTTTACAGTTTTTAATACTGCAGAATTAGTAGTTGGTATTGCAATTCCAGGTGGGAATAGTTATTCTCGAAAAGAAATTGACAAACTTATAGACTGGGTAAGAAGGCCTCAAGTTGGTGCTTTAGGAATGGTGTATTCTCGTTGTAACGATGACGGTACTTTTAAATCTTCTGTAGATAAATTTTACGATCAAGAAGATTTAGCAAATTGGGCAGAAGTTACAGGAGCTAAAACTGGTGACTTAATTTGTGTACTTTCTGGTGAAACCAATAAAGTTAGAGCACAGTTAAGTGCACTGCGTATGGAACTTGCAGATCGATTAGGTCTAAGGAAAACGAATGAATTTGCACCATTGTGGGTACTTGATTTTCCTTTATTAGAATTAGATGAAGAAACTGGTCATTATCATGCAATGCATCATCCATTTACAGCTCCAAAACCAGGACAAATAGAATTATTAGATACAGATCCTGGAGCTGTAAAAGCAAATGCATATGATTTGGTTTTAAACGGAAATGAAATTGGTGGAGGTTCTATTCGAATTCATGACAAGCAAATGCAAGCAACAATGTTGCGTCATTTAGGATTTTCAGAAGAAGATGCCAAAGCACAATTTGGGTTTTTAATGGATGCTTTTGAATACGGTGCACCGCCACATGGAGGTTTAGCGTTTGGACTGGATAGATTAGTAGCAATTCTAGGTGGCCAAGAAACTATTAGAGATTTCATTGCGTTCCCAAAAAATAATTCAGGGCGAGATATAATGATAGATGCACCTGCATTTATAGCCAATGATCAATTAAAAGAGTTGAGTATTAAATTAGACATACAAAAATAAGCCTCAGGATAATCCCAATTAAGATCTTGTCTTTGTTTATTGAGAAATAAACATAAAACAATTCATTATTGGAGTAAATTTGATCAAGATGGTATACTATTTACGGTATATTATGTTTAAAATTGAGGTTAATTATTTCTCAAATAATGAAATTATGAAATATTTTTTACAATTTCTTGTATTATCATCTATAATAGGAATCTGCTATGGATTGTATTTAAAACCAGTAAAACCACAAAATGGAGATCTGTTAGTTGGATTATCATTGGTTTTATTAATCTTTATCACAATGCCTGTTTTTATTTATAGAAGGTGGAAAAATAAAGATGTTAAAGACTATATGCTAACCAAAGAAAACATAGAAAAGATGCGTGATTATAATGATTCTAAGTGATTATATTTGGATAAAATGATGATACAGGAAATGGGTCTTTTTTTTAATTTAAATTTCTTTTTTCAATAAAAAACTTTTTGAGAATTTGAGAAGACTCCTCTGCTAACACACCTCCATTTATCTTTGTTTTTGGATGTAACTTTGTGTTTAAATTTATACAACCCCGTTGCTCGTCTCTTGCTCCATAAACAATAGTTGCTATTTGACTCCAAAATAATGCACCCGCACACATTTGACAAGGCTCTATGGTCACATATAAAGTGCAATTCAACAAATACTTGCCTCCTAAAAAATTTGCAGCAGATGTGATTGCTTGCATTTCAGCATGAGCGGTTACATCATTTAAGGTTTCTGTTAAATTATGACCACGAGCAATTATTTGATTTTCACAAACTATAACTGCTCCAATTGGAACTTCCCCTTTTTTATAGGCTTCTTTAGCTTCAATTAAAGCTTGTTTCATAAAATAATTATCGTCGAAGGGTAGTATCAATTTATTATTATTTATCTATTATTATACTCCAAGTGATTCAAAAATTAAAATATTTAATAGATGAATTACCCATAAACAAGTTTTGTTCGCAACGAAAATACAAATTAACTAAATAACAAATCTTTAATAACTGTATCTTTGCAGAGTGCCAAATTCAATTTTAAATACAATTCAATTACCTAAAGATCTTCGAATAGTTTTGCAGCAAGACTTACCAAAACTTGCTAAAGAAATTAGAGAAATGATTATTAAGATGGTAGCAACTAAAGAAGGCCATCTAGGCGCTAGTCTTGGAGTTGTAGAATTAACCATAGCACTTCATTATGTTTTTAACACTCCCGAAGATATCATCGTTTGGGATGTTGGTCATCAAGCTTATGGGCATAAAATATTAACAGGTAGAAAATCTAATTTTAATACCAATCGTCAATTAAATGGAATTAGTGGTTTCCCTAAAATAAGTGAAAGTAAATATGATGCTTTTGGCACTGGTCATAGTAGTACTTCTATTTCTGCAGTTTTAGGAATGGCAATAGCCTCTCGATTAAAAAAAAACTTTCAAAAACAACATATTGCTGTTATAGGTGATGCTTCTATTGCAAGTGGAATGGCATTTGAAGCTTTAAACCATGCGGGAGTTAGTAAAACCAATTTATTAGTTATTTTAAATGACAATGCTATCGGTATTGATCCAAGTGTGGGTGCTTTAAAGCAATACTTATTGAAAGTAACTTTAGATAAAACTCCTAATACAGATAATATATTCGAGGCATTAAATTTTAATTATTCTGGTCCAATAGATGGTCATAATTTAAGTGGTTTAATTTCAGAATTAAAGCGTTTAAAAAACATTGAAGGCCCCAAACTATTGCACATAATAACGAAAAAAGGAAAAGGATTAAAACAAGCAGAGGAAAACCAAGTACTTTATCATGCTCCAGGTAAATTCAACGCAATAACTGGAGAATTACATCCAAAAAAAGAAACCAAACAAGCTCCAAAATATCAAGATGTTTTCGGAAAGACATTAGTAGAATTGGCTACTTTAAATGAAAAGATAATAGGTATAACTCCTGCCATGCCAACCGGAAGTTCTCTTAGGTATATGATGAATGAACTTCCCGAACGTGCTTTTGATGTTGGTATTGCAGAACAACATGCCGTTACCTTCTCTGCAGGAATGGCTTCACAGGGATGTATCGTCTTTTGTAATATCTATTCTACTTTTCTACAAAGAGCTTATGATCAAATAATTCATGATGTGTGTTTGCAAAACTTACCGGTCATCTTTTGTTTAGATCGAGCGGGTGTGGTTGGAGAAGACGGAGCAACACATCACGGAATTTTTGATATCAACTATTTACGGTGTATTCCAAACCTCATCGTTTTTGCTCCTAGAAATGAAGTAGAACTTCGAAATATAATGTATACTGCTCAATTAGGTTTAAAAAATCCTATTGCAATAAGGTATCCAAGAGGAAGAGGAAAGTTATTAGACTGGAGAAAACCTTTTTCAAAAATTGAAATAGGAAAAGCTGTTTCTATAAAAGAAGGTGAAAATATAGCAATTTTAACGATTGGTACGGTAGTAAATAATGTTATCAATGCTATTGAAAATTGCTCAATAGCTTTTGAAATTTCTTGTTATGACATGCGTTTTATAAAACCATTAGACGAAAATATTTTACACACCATATTTAAAAAATACAACACAATTATTACTGTTGAAGATGGAATTCTTTTAGGAGGTTTTGGAAGTGCTATTTTAGAATTTGCAGCCAAAAATAATTATCATACTCCTATTAAAAATCTTGGTATTTCAGACAAATTTCCAGGTCAAGGAACTATTGATGAATTACATGAAATCGCTGGTATTTCAAGCAATAAGATCTCGCAAACTTTAAATTCTTACCTATAAAAAAAGCTACCTTAATTAAAAGGCAGCTTTTTAAAATTATTCAATTTCTTATTATTTAATTAATAATAAGTTTTGCTGTATGACTATAATCAGCGCCATCGATTTGCATAATGTACATTCCAGAACTCAAGCCTTGAGCATTTATAGAAACCGTGTTTTGTAAGTTAACATTTGTGTTATATACTTTTCTACCGTTGATGTCATAAATGGATACGTTAGCATCTCCAAAATCTAATAATGGTTTGATATTTATATTTCCATTTGATGGATTAGGATAAATAATAAACTTATTATCTAAATTAGTATCATTAACACCTAAATTTTCACATTCTACAGGAATATCAAAAGCTGCTGTCCCATCTGTAACGCTACTTGAAGAACCTTGAGTAGCACTAGATCCTAGGCCTCTTCTTGCAAAAGTTTCCCATATTAAACATTTGTTTTCTCCATCATATGCAAGTTCATCTGCTTCTATGATAGCATCTCTACCGCTCTCAAATCCAGGAGCACAAGGTTGTAATTTCATTCCATCAAGAACTAATTGCATCGCGATATTGTTCCCTCCAGTACCATTAAACATGTCTTCATCATACCCATATACATCAATTAAATCCCAGGTTAAATCCCAAAGCACTGTTGCCCATATTGTTCCAACTGCATGAACTTGCCCACCTGTAGCAGGCAAATCTGAATAGGTAAGTGGATTCTCGATCATGTCTCTACTATACTTATATTGACGAATTCCACCACCATCTAAACCTTGTCCTGAAGAATAAGTAGCCATACCTCTGCCGTCATCTGCTTGGTCTCCAACCTTCATGGTTATTATTAAACCTAGGTAGTCACTCCAACCTTCTCCCATTTGCTCAGCATTGTTTAAACAACCTGTGTTGTTTCCACCTCCTGTTAAACGGTTTGAAATTCCATGACCATATTCATGAGCAATAATTTCATTATCAAGAGACGCATCAATCATTGGACCTACCGTTACTCCATTGATGGTGGCGTTAATCGTTTCGTTTAATAATTCTGCTATGATGGCCTCACCATCTATACTATTTACCATAAATAATGGAATAGTAACTTGATCTCCTACAGCTCCACCAGCCATTGTAATAGCTTCACCCTCTACATTATTTACCATAATTACCGCTACAGCACCTTCATTTTGAGCTGCTAATGCTTTAAAACCAAATTCACACTCTCCTCTTCTTATTACTGCTATTTTTCCTGATAAATCGCTGCCATTTGTTATTTCATCACAAGCATCGTTTGTATCAGATGTCCCGGATGGATCATCTTCAACTAATACTTTATCCGCTGTTAAATCAACGATTTCACCACCGAAAGCTGCTGGCACTCCCTCATAATCACCTGCTAAAGGGCCTTCATTTATGGTTAATAAAGGTCCAGAAGTTACTGCACCATCCCACAAAAACATTTGCATTCTTGGTTTTGCTCCATCTCCGGGAGTGGCAAAATTTGCATTATTGGTTCCTGATCCGTCTTGAGCATCTGCGTACACAAAATCATTACCATTACCACCATTACCATAGTTATTTTGTTGGAAATTTCCACTAGCTTCATCAAAACCATATTCATAAAATATATCATGAAGCATGTTGTTCAGGTAAAATAAATTAGTAATAGAAGCATCTAAAGAAAGAGCCGGATCTTGAGTAAAATCAAAGTCAAAATCAAAAATTAATTCTGCTGTCCCTTCTGGAGAAAAACCATTTCCATTATTACCATTTTCGTCTTCTTGAGCCCAAACATTATTTCCTCTAGTTGTTGTGAATTCTGGTCCTGCAACACCGTCAGTATCATGCCATCCAAGAGGGGATCCAACTCCTAGAGCTGAAGGATCTTCAATTATTGAGAAACCACCATCAGCTGGACTTTGATTCGGTAATGCAATTGCATTGTATATTGCACCATCAGTTAAAGAAGCCATTGTTGCATCTTCTTTAGAAAATAATACACTATTTTCTGTATGTGATAAATCAGAATTATTTTTATGTTCTCCAAAACTACAACTCACTACCCAGTCTCCTAAATTTATTACAGATCCTGTTACTGCATCTACACGTACACTATAATAATGACTTGCATCTAATACATAGATACTAAGGTCCCATGCTAATTGTAATGAACCATCCTCCATTTTTTGGAAAACTAATTTTACTGGAATATTTTCTAGAGAGATACTCCCATTCGAATAAATAAAAGAATTTACAGAAACTGTTTCTAATAATTCAAGATTTGTAGGGCTGTTGATACCTAATTCTAAAGCTGCATTCCCAATTGCTGTAGCAGCAAAAATAGCAGGTGTTGTCGTATTAACTTTTTGTGACACATCTTTAGAAAAAGATAAACTTGCATTTTTTACTTGTCCATTTTTTATTGCAAAAGACGAAACTGAATTAAAAATTTCAATTCCTTGGTATTGTTGAACAACATAAACGTTTTCAACATCCATACTTTTTGAATAACTATGTTTATCAATAACGATATCCTCAATATCTTGAGACTGTAAACTTAGTTCTGATTGGTTTGAATTTAAATACGTTTTTATAGAGCTACTAAAGTCCTGTCCAAAGACAGAGCCAGCAAGCATAAAAACAAACATGTAAAGTAATTTTTTCATAAGGGTTTTTTAAATTAATTATATCTTTGTAAATATAAAACATCTAAAATTAATAATACCCTACTTAATTAACATAAAACATTAAAAGTTAATTAGTTGCATAATAAAACTAATTTGCTGTCAATAATTACTTTCATCTTATAAGTATCTTTTCTATTAAAAAAAAATTAAAGATTTCCATTAATTTTCTGGAATATTAACATGGCATTACCATCTGTAAGTCTGGATATATAATTACAGATTTCAATTAGATATTGGTAAGTGGTATGTTTGTTTTCTGTGTTAAATG
>Ga0208814_1000148_pt1 | contig 51409 bp, 57 predicted proteins | sample MalvirAntarct_55_FD_184253 | JGI IMG/M metagenome (GOLD analysis project Ga0208814, IMG submission 184253) | Marine viral communities from the Global Malaspina Expedition - Malaspina viral metaG Antarct_55 (SPAdes) (version 2) | ecosystem: Environmental > Aquatic > Marine > Oceanic | place... | reverse complement strand
GGTATAAAAAATGAATATAGAATCATGGTTTCCATTAGGTAAAGAAATAACCCTTAAAGGTAAGATTACTGACCAAAAGCAAATCGAACGTTTAGTGGCAACGCTTAATCGTGAAGATAAAGAGATGGTTGATAACTGTGGTTTTAATTTAGAATCATTTAGCTTCCAAGACAGTAATCGGGATAACGTTGTTAACGCAATTATTACGAGAACTATGATTGCCGGTTTCTTAAATTCAGGCGACTACGATTTACTAAACGCACTAATGTTTAAAGCAAGTCAAGTGATTGAGACAACCCTACCTACAGTTGAGGTGGCTACGATAGCATCAGTAAAAGATCTATTAGAATCAACGGGTAAGTTCAACGAAGTAGAGATAGAAAACATGGCAAAGGAGCTAGTACTTAAAAATGGCTGATAACTTAACATTAAATTTAAAGATACTTAGAAACAAAACAGTAAGTACTTCAATCGGCTTTACGCTTACCGAAGTACTCCGTTCTTTAGAAGCAGGAGAGCTTAAAAATCCATATCGTGAAATGGTTAGTGCTTATCAGAATATCCTGATGGAACACCATGACCTTGAATTAAAAAGTCAAGTTAAGAAAGCATTGGATAGAACCATCAACGATACTACTTACGACGAATCGCTAGTAAGTGATTGTCCAACTCGCACCATTCTTTTTAATCACTATATGAAATATGTCAAGAGCGGTTACAATGAACATAGCGCTGCCTTGATGTTAAAAATACTTTTATTATCTTTACCAGTAGACCAGCCACCAGAAGTTACACACTTTGAACTGGCAAGTCATCTGATAGGTACTTTGTACTTTCTAACAACTAGCTGTTCACACGAAGTCTATTTAATCATGGAACAGGTAATCTGTGAACTTAAAGAACTAGTAGGAGAAGATATATCATGGCGATTCGAAAACTAGATAGAAGTTTCTTCCTTACCACGTTTGGAAAAGCCGGCGTTGCTGAAGACTATGTTTATTCCATAGAGGCGGCGTCAGGAAAATGCGAAGAACGAATCTTTCAGTTCTTCTACGATAATCCAGAACTGGGTACAGACACTGGATACTATCATGCATTTGTTAAACACCTTGAAGCTATGTTGGATACCTATGACGTATGGATTCGAGTTCAGTTAATATCGTCCGAGCATTCAATAATCCTTACTACTGACAGTAAACCTCACCCTGCGTTTATAAAAGCGTGTAATTTTCTAGAAGAGCATATGAGTAGAGTTAACTGTCTATCTGAAATGTCACTCACTAAAGGCACTACCTTAGTTGGTTTTGCTATAGACGATGACTACGATGACGAAATACTCTCAGCCTTTAAAAGAGAGCACATGTGCAATTACGTAAACCATACACTACTAGCAAGTGAAGCTACCGAAGAGATAATTAGTAAACTTACCTCAACAATCTAAACTACTTGAAATATATATTATTAAAGTAGGACTTAACAATTAGGAACGATACCATGCCTATCGAACAACACATAAAGCAGAACACAGCATCGATCTTTGACTTAACGGTTATCGAATTTGAAGAAATAGATCTAGAAACTAATGTAATGGACACTAAAGAAGTTCCTGAACCAGAAGTGATGAATTTCTTAGATGAGTACAAGTTCAAATATTTAAAGACGTTTGACTTTTCGTACTTGACATTCCACTTTATTGAAACCCAATGTGGGTGCACCCAAGCTTTGGTTAAAGTGGCGGTAGATAAAATCAAATCATTGTCAACTGTTGTCGATGCTCCGGCCTGTGACGATGAACGTGGTTTTAATTTCACATTGCTAGACGACGTTAATATCTACTCTGTTGATGCGAGCGTTTATCTTAAAGTTGGCGATGCAGTTCACGTTACAGATAACCTAGTTTCAGATACATTACTGTCAGTAATATTTGACGCAGCACATCCACAGTCTGTCGTTGAAGAAATGCAAGATCTGATGAAAGAAGTTAGTTCTCTTCGTAAAGAAAGAGAGCAGATGCGAGACCTGCTCTTAGCTAAAAGCAATATCGGCAACTACCCAGCAGAGTTACATGCTCGTTTACATTTCCTATCTTTTGATAGAGAATTAAATGAAGTTGCCATAGCGCCAAAAGGACATCATTATCTAAGAACACTAGATGGTGATAAAGCTATCGTTTACATCCCAATGATTAACAAGCAGTTAATTGAAGATGTAAATTTAGTAATGACATTCGATGATGAGGTAGTGGATTTATTTCTGCGAGATTCTGAACCAGAAGAAGCAACTATCTTCTGTTATGAATTCGGTGAACATAAACTAGTGCAAGAATACTATCATGAATACTCAATAGTCGGCATTGAAATATCTAAAGAAGAATACTTAGTAGATTTCGAAGCCAGACAGCGTTTAGTTGAATTAGTAGATTCACTAACGACTACTCTATAGGAAATACCATGGAATTCAAATTTGAAGACATTGAAGAAATACTACGTGCCTCAGAGCTACCAGTAACAATCACTAACTGCAATACAACAGCTCACATTACTTCAGTTCCTGGCTTTAAAGTAACGGGCTATGCTAAAACTACCTTAGACAGATTAAAGTTTACTTTGTCTAATTTCTTTCCAGATTTTAAATTCAAAAAGCTTGAAGATGTGGACTTCGGTTACATTCAGAAAGTGCAAATAACCAAAGAGGAGAGTGTTGAAGTAACCATTCCTCGTTCTCGCTATCCAACAGTAACTGGTCTTAAATCACGCTACATGCATGCTAACTATAAAACGAGTGAAATACGTATCGATGCACAGAACAATGCAACGGTCGATTTGATTCCTGTTAGTGTGGAAGTGGGTAACAAACATTACACTTGCCGCATCATGAATATTCTTGAGTTCAAAGATTATTTGATAGGCGAGGTTCTAGGAAACAGAGTACTTGTTCTTAAAGACAGTAAAGCGCTCTTTACGAATAATGGATTGTGGATAGACCTTGAAAACGTGTCGTTTAAGAAAGATTGTTCTGCCAATGAAGTTCTAACAAGGCTGCAGAAGGTACCTAATCCAAAATTACATGCGGTTAGCGTAACGGATGCTTATGACTTAGATACAGTGGACTTCAATCATCTAGAAAGATGTCCTCTAATTTATACGCATATATTTGATAACGCCCTTACTGAACTTGGTAAGACCGTTGATTTCGAAGCCGTACCTTGCTTTATTAGAAACAGAGAAGATTTTGTAAAGACAATAAAGCTACACAATGGTGAGATTATGTTCATTGTACATTCAACGTTACCAGAACGCAAACAGAAACCTTTCCGTCCTAACTTTCTAGAGATTAAAAGACCTAAAAGGTATTTTAAAGATTCGCTCGTCTCTAAAGGCCATGTTATCGTCAGTGGGTTAGATGGAGTAGATTTCATACAACATGAGTTCAAAGGGGATACGTTCTTAACATTTCTAAATGTCGGTATGAATTACAGACAAATGGAAATAGACTGTAGCTCTAACCTAACAACGCGTGAAATGGAAATCATCACTCTTAACACTGAACTTACCGATGCGTTCTCTTTCTATATTGAACAGGGAGATAGGTTAGATGCTATACGTTACTTTGAAGGTTATATGTCTTTTCATATATCGTGTAAGGATGGTAAAAATGTAGTTTCGTATCTAGTGCCGAATCAGACATTTGATAAAACAAACGCTTTTGCCTCTCTGACGCATATTCTGCAAACGACTCTGGATAGCACAGATCTTCAAGTTCTACGAGAGATGTGTATTGATTAATTGAAATACCATTTAATATGTCATATGTAAAGATATGTGGTTAGCGCCACATATCTTTACAGCCCTTCTATTTTTTGTCTAAGGAAAAGAATGTACACGTTAACTAAAAATAACAATCGAGTATTATTAAGCTCAAGTGATCTTTCACATAGAGCAATTCACATGGATTTAGTAGGTAATACTCATTACCTCACTCCAGGTCAATTTGAATTAGATCTGGAAGCAGGGAACTTCCCAGAACGTCTGAGAGCTGAATATGTAGCGCTTAGTAAATACGCAGCTAGTATTGAAGCAGTAGTTTATCTAATTCCTAGAAAGGAAGGTCATTTCCTAATTAAGAAACTGGCTAATAAAACTTTATATGGTGGATATAGAGGAAGTATCTTTCCAAGAATAAAATTCACCACAACGCCTGAGCGCAACATAAACACGTTACTTAAACGTTTTAATATAGAGCCTCATAGCTTTAAAGAAATGTCTTTAGAATGCTATACAGCTGATTTTGAATACTATACTGAAGTGAACATAAAGAACACTTCTATTTATTATTTAATAACTCAGATAAATAGTTTCTTTAGAAGTGCAAACATAGACGTGACCTATACCGTCTGTGGCAAATACATACTACATATCCGTTCAGCCATTAAATGTTTTGAACTGATCGTGTCTCATAAGTCTTACCAATCAAAAGAGAAGAAATAATGAATCTATCACATGTTCTATCATCAGTATCACCTCTACCATTTGTTTTATCTGCTCGTTTAAAAACAGCAAGTAACTTTACAATAGTTCTTCCTGGGTTAGATCCAGTAATAGACGTAAAGTTTTTATTTGACTTAACACCTGAAATGTGTTCTTTCCAACACCTAGCAGAAAAGCTTGATCGTGTTAAACTTTACTACAAAGGTGAGTTCTCATCTAAAGATACGTTCTTGTTTAAAAACGAATTGCGTGAACTTACTAACACACCTGTTGAAACTAACAAGTACGAAAGTAAAGTATGTGGTGCAGTTGAACTCGATGTCGTATATGAATTAAATAACGTCAAAATGGAACAGCATCCAGATTACTTTAGAGTAGAGCCAATACTTGAAGAACTAGCAACTGGTGCTGATTTTAAAATACCTGTTTATTTAACACATCAGTTAATATCACCAAGTGCTGAGCAAGTAGAATTGCTTCGCCCTAACAGCCTGTATGATTTAAAGTTCAATCAAGGTAGAACTTATCTTGATTTAAAAGCAACGCCAGAAGCTGCTGTCGTTGAAATGTTGTTAAACGTAACAACTTTCTTACACGGTCAGTTAAACTACGCGTTAGATCACTCTTCTAATGAAATGACGGACACGGTTGAAGTTATCTCTAACTACTATAAGTTTATGGAAATAACTGCTCGTGAACTTGCAGCCAAACTTAAAGACGGTGAAAGCGATGAAATAATCATTGAAACGCCAGCCTTCACTTTAGTTACTAAGAAGGTGTTTAAGTGATATGGAAACAGAAGCAATCCTCCCAGTCATTGTTCTGACTATAATCGTAGCTGCCGTAACCTGTGTTGCGTTAGTCAGACAAGTACAAATAAAGACAACGACGTTCCTCCTGATGTTAAGTGATGACATGTATGACTTAATTAAAGCACCGGATGAGGTAACGATAGATGTCGAGAAAGTCAGTAAAGAAGTAATCGACTCATTGTCTAAGAAGCAGCCAATGTACATTACCTGTAAGAAACAATACATTAGTTTCTATTACACGTTAGATCACTTTGCTACCGCATTGCTCTATAAGCAGCCTGATGGTTATGAAGAACTCATTACGGCAGTTAAACTTCAGCGTAACTATATCGCTAAACGTTATGGAATAAATGAAGATGGCGGACTCTATTAAAGATTCTCCTCTAGTTCTATACATCGGGTTCTATAAAAGCAAAGGTAAAGTTTTATGGAACCTAGTAATCAATAAAGCAGGGATAGTAAATTCGTTTACTATCCCTGCTGTCCCTAAACAAAGAATGGCTAATGAAATCATTCATGAGTTACGGGAAAGAAAGATTAAATTCGATGTATCGGCTATAGGCAATACAGTAATGACTCTCTATGAAATGAGTCTTTTGAAAAACAAAGCTCACACACTTCCAATAAAAGGAACCTTGTTCAGTAAATGGCACGGTCTAGCGGAAGTAATAAAACACAAAAAAGGAATGATTAAATATGAGTACAATTTTAACAGCGATGTTAGTCTGTGGCGCGATAACTTATCTCTACCTGATCTATCAGAAAAGTCTAATTAAGAATGTAGACGTTATTAAATTAGAAAAGATAATAACTGAACTAAACGGTTATTACTATTCACTTGAAACTGAAAATCCTCGCTGGCCAGTTAATACTATTTTAGAGCTAAACTATGTTAACTTTGAAAACATAGAAGGTAAAGACATACCCAATGATTATTACCGCCTCTATAACTGCGTCAAGAATCAATTAATGAAGATGAAGAAAGAGCATCGTAGCCCAATTGATTTAACTTACCTTAAAAACTTTTCGGACTTGTTAGACCGGATACAAGAAAGGATAGATGAATGAAATGTATAACGCGTTATTTTAAATTAAAGATTTTGTTTTTTAAAATAGCACGCCATATCGAATTACTCAACACCATTAACAAAACGATAGATATGATCCAAGAATCTGCTAAAACTCAGATTGAACTGGAGATATATCTAAATACCTTTAACTTAACCCATAGAGAGATAACGTTAAATAAAAAACATTTCCTAAAGTCTGACAAGGCATTAGTGCAACTGAATCTTCTAGTCACTCGCTCAGAAGAAACGTTAGAGAAAATACAAGAAATAACTGCCCCGACAGATGGAAAGGTGAAACACCATTTTTCTAACAGAGGGATAGATACTACTTTCATTAAACTGAACCATCTCATGTTTACAACTCGACAGTATATTGAGAACACGTTCTAAGGAAAAATAAAATGAATTATCTAAACTCAGTAACATTTTCAGTGATCGCTATAACAGCAGCTTTCATAATTCTACTAATACAACACTTCAAAACAAATAGTAAGATATCTAGAGTAAAGAAGGTGTCCGCAAGTTTCAAAAGACTAATAACCGATACGGTTACAGTTGAAAGAATTGCACTTTGGGCTACCGTTCCTGAATCTGAAGATATAATAACTAACATACGAGGTGCTGTTGCATTAATAGAATATAATTTTAAAAACGATGAAAAGTACTACGAGTTCTATGATGATTTCCAAAAACAAAATAGCTGTGAAAACGTACACAGAGCCATTCTCTCAATACATGAGGTGTCTACTAAAGATGTCGAAGTCGCCTGTGTTTTAGAAGACTTAGAAAATGTATTGTTAGAAATTAATTTTAAACTCAACTTAATCCACGAATAGTTCTTACCAGAAATCAGCCTAGAGCAGATAAAGAACAACGTGTAAAGGAAATGTGATGAATAAGACCTTATTAGAACAAAGACTCGACCGTGGCATTGAAATGCTAGTAGATGTATCATTTAAAGTACCGGTTGAGAGTTTAGTTGCTATCTCAATTAACGGTTTAGTCTTCACTGATTTTAAATCAACTTTCGTAGTAGGTAAAGACCTAGTTGAATTTCAGAACTTTATAAACTCAATAACGGTAGTGCCTAAGTTCTATGAAACAGAAAGCATGACTGATGAAGAAGCAGTAAGTGAATTACTTGGGATACAGATAGACCAATTACTCTCCAGTGGTAACTTTGGTTTCGAACACATCTTCGATCTAGGGTACTTTAATATAAACTTCACTTTAAGGAATGTTCCTGACTGTCCACTTGCAGGTGAACTACATGACATCATTAAAGTAGATGATCTGTTAGAATCAGTAGCGGTACAACAACGAGACATTGCAGTTACTGTTGAGTTATCTGATTATTCCACTCAGCGAGGTTTACATATCTCAGCAGACGGTCAAACAGCATCAGCAATGAAGTTTAAAGTGACAGGTGAGAAACATTCATTTGAAGATAACGCAACATATCTTAAACGAGCTTTCAAACAACTGTTCACAATTCATGGGTTGGACTTCATAAACACCGATGATGTGAATGATGATTCTGATATAATCAAAACGATTTATAAAGATATCGCATCAATCTTTTCAGATCAGTCAATAATGGAAACACCAGATATCGATTCAGAAGGTTCTTACTTTCAATCGGGTAGAAAAACACACGTAATTAAAATAGGTTATTAACATGTTACAAAGACATCACGAAAAACTAGCAGTCTTTAGCTTTCCAGTAGAGGAACTTCAAACTAGAAATAAATTCACTCTAGGTTTTGATTTAGCATTAGACGAAGAAGACGATAATCAAGAGTTATTAGAAGTCACGTTCATCTTTGAAGGTTTGGATGTATTGCATGAAAATGAATACGGTACTGATATACGTTACCTTTATCTTAAATCAGACATCTTCACTTTCTCACTAGCAGACATCTTAGAGCATCCAGAAGCGCCAATGAATACCCGTGAGTTATTCAATAACCCAGAAGAGTTAGCAAAGTTAAACGAGTTAATTACTCCTTACTTAAATGCTATCTTTGAAGGCAAGCTTGCATTGAACGATATGACCAAACAAGACATGTTTGAAACAATGAGTGTTGAGTTTGATATCGAATTGGAGCAAGAAGAAATAGTTGCACCGTTATACATTCAGGTATTTGAAGGTTAATAGATAGAGAGGACTTCGGTCCTCTCTTTTATTTTTTTATTTTTTGTGTAAAAAGTTACAAAACTATATTATTAAGATGCAGAGAAGCTTCAAATACTCATTGAAGTAACCTTATAACAATAGAGAGATTTAAGATGTTAGAATTAATAAAAAAAGAAATAGTAAAAGCAAAGACTTGGTTTGACGATGGTGATAACGTTTGGGGTTATGCGTTAGATGAAGTTGAAAAACATTTAATAGTAGCCCACAATCTCTTACTTGATTATTCTAAAAGTAAAGGCTTTGATATTGATGAAGCCATAGTGTTTAAAAAGACATTCACTCGTGGCTCAATTGATTTAACGATGCGTGAACGTAACTTATACGGTCGTGCTTTAATTAATCTACTAGCCAGACTAGATAAGTTATTTGAATCAGAAGACCAGTTAACGTACAACCATGTCTTACGTGCATCTAACACTTTCGTGAAGTTATATGAGGACATCTAAGACGGATGAAGTACATTATTTCATTGGCGATTTACACTATGGCCAGAATAATGTACACATCACAATACGACCTGAGTTTGACTCAGCTAGAGAACACGACAATTTAATCCATCGAAATATATTAGCAGTAGGCGATAAAACAAAAGTTCTTTGGTTAACCGGAGATACGTTTTTAAGCAGTGCTAGTTTCTGGAGACTTGAAGCCTATAGACTTAAGTACCAGACAGTCAATATCATCCTAGGCAATCATTGCCATAAAGGACTTGCTAAATACGCTACCAGTTTAAAAGGGGTGAATGTATTTGGCGGTATAAAACGATTTGGGTTTTGGATAACGCACTTAACTGTTAATTCAATCGACCTTGAAAGAGGACCGAACATACATGCCCACAATCACAACAGAGTATGTATGATAGACCAAAATAGCCAATTGGATAAGCGTTACTTCTGTACTAGTGCAGAAGCAATAAACTACACTCCAATATCTTTAGGTGAAATAAAAAGAAGGATGGCCCTGTGAGTCAAGTTAAAAAGATAGTAAAGATAGAGCCTTTAAAGCACGATATTGGAAATTACCTGAGAACGATAGCATGTAATCATCCATATCACCGATACTACAATGTTTTTATAGTACCCTTACTTGAAAAGGCATTGATGATGAATCCTGATAATTTATTTCGTTCCCTAGAAAGTGATTCTGAAACTACTATTTGCACACTAGTTCGCGAATCGAGTAAAGAAACGACCCAGATAGATGTTGACTTCTATGGCAACTTCGATGAGTTGTTCCTTACTTACAGAACGGATTACGGATACACCTCAAAGGAAAAAGTATTAGAAATACTTAAAGAAATTGAATCACCAGACTTTTCAACCTATCTGATGAAATCTATAATAGAAACATATCCTGAAAAAATAAACGAAGCTATATGTATACGTTACGACATTAGCGCTATGCAATTAGTCATTCCTATTAACGACATATTCACTATTGAAATATGTTTAACCGTAGACCCTAGAGATGAAAGGATGGTTTCCGATGCGATTAACTGATAGAGAACTTGAACCTACCGCTGCCACTAACTTAATTTTAGAGAACGGACATTGTCTTGATTATCTTAAATATATTCCTTTCTCTCAAAAATACGGCGTGTTCTACGAAGAGTACTTAGTTCCCAAAATACACCAAGCTATTTTGCTAGATACGACTACCCCATACCGAGCAATAACATATGCCGAGAACGAGGCTGTGTTATCACTAATTACCGTTTATAAAGGTAACTCAATTTCCATCACTATCGCAATAAGCGAACATACGGAACCTGACAAAGAAAGAACTGTTAACAACATTGAAATGGGACTAGAATCTTTCTTATCTCTCAAAAATACTCATATTGCAGTTCATTCATTAGTGCTTGGTCTATTCAATGATTATAAATTCACACTTCCTCTAATGACAGTTGAACTAGATTTAAACTCTATCTATTTCACCATCAAAGGTAATGACGAATATGAGATACAAGTTCATGTGCAGAATACGGAGGTTATACTAGATGAAGAAATACGAACAGCTGATACAGGTGATAGAGTACCACAATAAGCTTTATTACGTAGATGACAATCCTACCCTCTCTGATTCTGAATATGACAGTCTAATGGCTGAGTTGGAAGAAATGGAAAAGGAAAACCCAGACCTAATTGTACCTTACTCTCCTACCCAGAAAGTAAACGGCAATGTTAGAAAAGGGTTTAGTAAAATAAAGATTGAAAAGCCAATGCTCTCATTAAAAGATATCTTTGATGAAAGTGAATTCCTTAAATGGGATGCGGGCATCCGTAAAAAGCTAGGTGTTAAGAAAAGCGTTGAGTATTGCTGTGAGCTGAAACTAGATGGCATGGCATTGGAGGTTCGTTATAACGATAAACTTCTAACTACTGCGTGTTCTAGAGGGGATGGTAATATAGGTGAAGACCTTACGCTTAATGCGATGGCTATCTCTAATCTACCAATACGTCTAATGAGTTTACCTAAACGTAAAACATTAGTTGGTAAAGATTTGACAATTCGCGGTGAGGTGGTTTTAACTTACAGTGGACTTGCTCAGATAAACGAACGTATTGCAAGAGACACACCTAACAAGAAGCAATTTGCTAATGTTAGAAACGCAGCAGCTGGAACCATGCGTCAGTTAAATCCGGCAGTAGTAAGTGAACGTGATATATTGTTCATGGCTTATTCAGCGGTGGGTGAAGAAAACGAACAGTTTGAACAACTTAAACAGCTGGCTAGATTAGGAATTGCAACCTCACCCCATACTGAACTAGCTTATGGGAAAGATGGCGTTCTTACCTATTACGAAAAGATACAAGACATTCGTGATTCTTTAAACTTTGCAATCGACGGAATAGTAATTAAAGTAAACGACCCAGAGCTAAGAACAGAGTTAGGTGAACTGACTAACGTTCCTAATTGGGCAGTTGCTTTCAAGTTCCCTCCTCAAGTAGAGACCTCGTCAATAACCGATGTTGTTTTTCAAGTGGGTAGAATGGGTACGATTACACCAGTTGCTAAAATAAAGCCCATTGAAATACTAGGCTCCGTTATTAGCAGCGTAACATTACATAACCAAGATGAGTTTAACCGCTACGATTTACATGAAGACGATATTGTTTCAGTAATCAAGGCAGGGGATGTAATTCCGGCTATAACAAAAGTCTTTAAAGAAAACAGAAGAGAAGATGCTATCAAGTATTCTTTCCCTACTGAATGTCCGTCGTGTCAATCTGAGTTAGTTAGAGATAAGTCTTCTACTCTTTGTGTAGCGGGCAGTAGTTGTCCAGCTCAACGCATACGAGTCTTTGAACACTTTGTCTCACGTGCAGCAATGAACATTGAAGGTATGGCAGTTGCAACAATAACTGAGTTAATTGAACACTTCGATATGTCTGAACAGAATGAGATTTATTATCTCACTAAAGAAGACTTAAGTGCTAAGACGACACTTGGACCTAAGGAGATTGATAATCTTCTAGCCGCTATAGAACGCTCTAGAGATGTATCTCTTGCTGCATTCATTTATAGCTTAGGTATTAGTAACGTTGGAACTTCAACTTCTGCTATTGTTGCTGAGCATATTGAAACGGTTGATAAGCTGTGGACGTTAACAGAAGCTACACTACTAGCCCTACAGGACATCGGACCTATAACCGCTACTTCAATCATGCAGTTCTTAGAAAACGAAAAGACCAGTTCATTCGTTAAGAAACTATTGTTAGAAGTTAGACCAGTGCAAGTCAGTGCCAATGTAGAGAAGACCTACAGTGGAATGAAGGTTGTGGTGACAGGTAGCTTTGAAAACTATACACGTGATGATATCACTAAGTGGTTTACTGATAGAGGTGCTAAGTTAAGTAAGACTGTATCTAAGAAAACAGATTTAGTCTTAGTTGGTAATAACCCCGGCACATCATTTTTGAAAGCCAAGGAACTTAAACTGACTATCATTTCAGAACTTCCTAAATAACGTTAAAGGACTAGTCGGCTTCGTGTCGGCTAGTTTCTTTTTTATTTTTTATAAACAGGATTGAACAATGCGTATGTTGGCATCAACTGAAGAATTAAAAGAAATACTGAACAGTAAAGAATATCAAGAATTTAAAGATACTGTCGTGGCAAGAACTGATGTGGATGCTTTTCTAGATTTCATAAATAAAGATGGTGGTACCAGACCTGTCTTAAACGTCACACAGACACATGTAATTAAATATCATGCGGTAACTGGACTTAATGATAAGATCTTCTTAGAGAACGATACAGTGTCTTCTAGCTGGTTCTTTAACAAACTTCTAAAGAACTTTCCTTTACCTGTTTATCTAACGGAGAAATTAGTTAACCCGTCGCTTATGATGTTAAACGCTAAACTCCACCCTGATCATTTTGAAACTTTATTTGACGTCATCGACAACGACACGTTAGTAATGTCAACCCTTACAATTAAATGGATTGTCTCTAGTTCTGAATTTATATTAATAGATTTGTTAGTAGATGGTGAAAGAAGAAGTTTAGATGACTATTCGTTGTCTGTACCTAACGGTGTTAAGTTTAATCTTAAAACTGGAACGGTTACATTAAAGAACTCTTCTGAGCGCTTAGTGATCGATTTAGAGACTCCTAGAGATGTTGATAAATTATTCAGAAGTAAAGACTATAGACGTTTCCTTAAAACGTTCCCGGCTGAAACACGCGATAGTAATCAGGTTAAATTGAAATACATAGTCGAGCGATGTAAGTTTAAACATAGATTACCGCCGGTTGTTAAACACGCCATTCGTTTTGTAACTGGTTCATTACCAGATCTAGAAGTGAGTGCCAATAAAGAAAAACTAGCCCGCATCATTAAGAAGAGACTTTTCCCCAACATTCCGTTCTCTAAAAAACTAGTGCTAGAAAATCCAAACATTCAATATAGAAAATGGTTAAACTACCCAGCTATTTTCAGTGACAACTTTGCCCCAATAAGACTGACTACTTTACAATTAAAAATAAAGAATAAGCAAGTACTGGAATTGGAATATAGTCAAGACGGCAATACGATAAATATACTAGAAGACAATGAAGTCATTTATATCCTTAAAGGGTTTGCGGAACAGCCTAGACCCTATATCGATGCCCTTATTGAATTCAATCTAATCGATGAAGTATCACGCGATGGATACTACTGTAAATTTGAAGGGTGTTCATCAGATGCTCCTCAACGCACATCTGTATATGAAATGACCTATTGCCTATACGGTGGTGAACTTGAAATATTATCACTGACTGAGAATACTCGCCCTGTAGATATGAAGACGTTACATGGGTTAGGCGCACATCTCTCAGTTCCTTTAGTGCTAACTGCCGGTCCTGTCAATATCGTAACTGATTATCCACAATTATCAAAACTAACTATACCGCTATGTGTGAATATCACTATCGAGCTATCTTAAAATATATATTATAAAGGTAGTATAACCATCATTAAGGATTGTAATGAAAGAACTATTGAATTTAAAAAACCTAAAACAGTTTATTAAAACTAAGAAATACAGAAACCGTCTAAAGGCTAAGAAACCAACAGAGCGTGATCGCTTAAAGACAGTGACTGAATTGTTATCTGAGATGTATAGCGTTAGCGTACTCGATCTAGACATTCCATTAGAGTCAGTACATTATCTAGTCTATGGTTTGTTAACTGATAAACATTGCTATATCGAAGAAGAAGCGATTGATAAGATAACCGAAGCAGTCAGACAGTTTATAGATGTTGATTTAACAATAGAGCTGTCGCCAAATTCTATTAAAAACGAATCGTTAGCCTTCGATCAACTTACTCCAATCGACATTACCTATTTCGAAGAATCTTTACCATTCGGTATAGGTGAATTTGACGAATGGAAGTTGAAAGAGCGCAGTAACGAAAATGCTAACGTATTTAAGTTTTATAACCTCACTAATCCAGAACAGGAGCTGTGCGTAGAACTGCCTGAAACAACATGTACGTTAACTACCCGTAAATACATACAGAGTGAAACATATCGGGTAACGATTGATCCTACATGTTTTCACCTTGATTTAACATTCATTGATCTAAATACGCCGGAAGCAGAAAATGTACACTTCCATCTTTACTATCGCTATTATAAAGGTCGTTTTGAGAAAGTGGCATTCCTAGACAACTATTTTGAACAGGTCACTGAAACTAGTTTTAATAAGCTAGGCATTTCAATACCTATATCACCTAGTTTAGCATTGATAAAAGATTTTAAAATCTACAGTGAAACTGATGAGTCTAAATCTCAAGAGTTCGAGTTAGATACAGCGGCACTGGTTAACCTAACTGGACCAGTTCAGTTAATGAACATCGAAGCCGGTTATGCCTATTCGTACCTTACTGATTTCTATATTGAAAATGCAGATGATTCCAATGACGAGTTAACGACTGATATTACTTTTCTAGACGATAAGTCTTTTGAAGAACTTACAGTTGATCAAGTACTCAATGGTAACTATCAGCGTGTTTCTAAAACAAGTATAGATGCAGCGGTGAATTTGTTAGCCGAACATCTGGAACCAGCTCAACCAGATAAAGCAAAGTTACCAGACCCTGTTGGCTTTTGGAAAGACGTAAAGAGTCAAGCTAAAAATAGCGACACTAGAGAAATCTTTCTTAAAACCGCTGATGCACCTGACCTGTTCTAACTGGTAGTATTATTTTACACAAACTTCAATAGTATGTAACTAAAGCCATAAGTTGCGACTCGTTGTTGATGCATAAATACAATCCTAAATCAGAGAGGACTCCGGTCCTCTCTTTATGCTTTTAATAAGGAAAATAAAATGTCACGTAACCCTATTCAGATACTCACTGTAAACTGTAAAACTAAGTACTTCCGACATAAGTACTGGCGTTACATTACTGATATCGGAACCTTCCTAATGGTTAACCGAATGGATATAAAAGTTCATATATTCAAATCATTAGAAAAAGAATACAAGAACATAAGCGAAGTACTCACTGTACTTGAACGTATCGAACGCAGTGATGAATATCAATCATTGACGGGTGACTTTATTGTTTTTAATAAACTAACGCTGTGTTGCTTTATAGATGCTCTACTGTCTAGTAGCATCTATACTAAACCAAAACCAAAACTCGATGAAATGGTTAGTGAAATAATTACATCTACTATCATGGTAGGTGCTAAAAAGAAAGTAGCTAGCACAAACGAAGAACTTAAAAAGTATCTAGCACGTGAAACAATTCCCACTTTAGATGAAATGATCGTGGAACAAAAGAACCCTGTGTTAAAAGATATTAGAAACCTTAATTAAATGGAAAAGGCAAATGTTATTGATAAAGAAGTTAAATAACCGACTAGCGTTTTGGAAAATGAAAACGTTAGACTATAAAAGAAAACAAGCTTTAGTTAAGATAGTTAAATCGTGGATTGTCTCAAGTGAAGATGTTAATAACTTCTTACCAACAGACCAAGATAGACGCAATACAAAACGTTTATCATCAGAACTAGAAAGACTACTAGAGAATAGTAACGCTCTACCTTTTAGAAGAATAGCAAAGAGTCTTGACTGGACTAACCCTAACGTTTCACTTATTGTGGAATTAACACTCGATGAATATTTAGGCAACCGACTATATCGACATGGTAAAAAGATTGCATTACATTTAGATAACGCCGCTAGAATAAATGGAGAACTTAATAAGTACATTCCATTACATCACAAAAAGCGCTCATCTCACGTAATGGACTCAATAGATATGTTGAAGATACGTTGGGAAAATACTAAACTCTAAGGAAACTAAGATGCCTCTTATATATTTATATCTAGCACAATCAAACCGATCGTTCATTGAAAAAATCATGGTCAGCTCACTGAAAGATCAAATAGATGAGTACCGTCAAGTAAGTAGTATGAAAGAACTGGTTGAGGCTATTGCAGAAACACCAGATAACTTCATCTTACTAGATTTACCAAAAGGACACAGTTACGAAGAACTATCAGAGCAGATAGAAGCAGTTGAGCTAGGTTCTCGCATTAAGTTACTTAACACAACGCTGATAAAGCATATAGAGACATTCAGTCAAAGTCCAACTTCAATCGTTGAGCGTGCTATTGAAAATGCATTAAAGCGAGTTGCTTGTTCAAACTTCTTAATTGATTTAGAAGAACAGACAATCTACTTGGAATATAGTAACTGGTCTGTAAAAGAAATGTTAAACTTCAATAGAAATATTGAGCATCTAACATTCAAAGTAAAAGACATGAAGCAATGTTCTAATATGGTTATACTCAAAGCCGACATTAGTAACTTGAAAAGTAAATACAAAGAGAATGAACTTGAGTTCATAGCTCAGTCACTCATAGGGAAGTAAGATGGAAGTAATAGATTTTGGCATCACATGCAATGACATTCCTCTAGTTTATAGAGATGAACTTGCTTGTCTGAAACGTAATTTAGAAATCATTCTAACAGACGAAGAGGAAATTACTCTTTCCAATGCGTTTACTGAATGTAAGGTTTCTAAAAGACCCGTGCCTGAATTTGAAATACAAGGCATGAAGTTTAATGTAACGTGGCGTAAGCTTTGCAGAAAAGAAGCTGAGAAGTTCAGTGAAGAAGAACATCACTACTCGCTGATGAACCGTGAAGATAAGCCAGGCGATTTAGACTGGCGTCCTTACTGCCTAGTGTGCGACACCTTTGCTCGTGCTGCTAAAACAGACATTGGTTACAAATGTCATGGTTGTAAAAATGAAACATTGAATAGTCTATACGGCATAGATAAGAATGAAATTACTTTTAGTTGATTGTTCAATGCCTTACGAAAATCCATCTAGACGTTTCTTAGATTCTACTAAGATAAAGGAACGTCTTTTGGAGAAACATTATGAACAGGTAGACCTAATACATATTGAATCAATTGATCAAATGGGCTACCTATTACATAAGACCGATAAATCCTATGATGAAATATGCGTACTTAATCCAGTCGGAACACGAGTCGCAACTAACGCAAAGGCTTTTAAGCAGTCGTTATATGGCCGCTCTCTTAGGTATGTAGATAAGGTAGTATTTAAAAACCTAAATCACATGCTCAGAGAAGTCTAGGGAGTTACTATGGAAATTGTTACAATAGATAAAGATGGTTGCGAACTCGCAGCTTCAACAGCAAAGGTCAGTGAAGAATTCTTTTATCGCATAGAACATTTAAAGCAGACAAAAGAAAGTCTACTTAAAGATGTTATCTTTGATATAAAGACGTCCGACTACGCTATGTTAAATGATCTCTTTGCCATTTACGATAATGTAAGTTATCTTAGTAGAGAAGGTTTAGAAAACTTCATCTATAACAAAGACGACTACGACGACGAATGGCCAGTGGCCTTCATGGAGTTCTTAGATGAAATGGTAGATCTAAGAGATTCTAATGAACCTTGGCCAAGACACATTTACCTTCTCTATTGAGCGACTGAATGAAATTTATAAAAGTTAGAACAAATTCGTATAAGAACAAAACACTTGTCCCTAAAGAGTTGAAATTCTTTACAGAGTACGGAAACGAAACTTTCGTTTTGAGAAAACTACCAGACGAGAAACTACCACAGTCATTAATCGATGTGGTCTGTAAATCTGGTATCGTGACACGAAGCGATGGTGTTGAATATGTTATCTGTGACAGAAGAACCTTTAAAGAACATTTGAAAGTGAAGATGCCAATTACATGCTCGCTCATTCTAATTCGTACAACCTACATAGCTAAGAAACCAAGACGCCCATTTAAATATAGCATACCTTGGTTAAGGAAAAAATGTGAAATTATCAGACACTGAATTAGTACAGGCTTTATTCTTAGGTAAAGTTAAGATTGACCCGCCTGCTGAACTCAATGAAATATCAGGCGTTACCATTCCATTGCATCTAGGTAATGAATTTATCGACATCTCTAAAAAAGATGTTGAGTTCATTGACCCTGAATTAGATAACTCTACGTTATTTGAAACGATAGAAGGGAAAGACTATTACGACTTAGCTCCTGGTAGCCTGACGCTTGCTGTAACCGATGAACAAGTTACATTACCAGCTGACCTACTGGGTCGATTAGACGGTCGTTCCAGACTAGCTAGATTGGGTGTGACAGTTCATATTACCGCACATCGTATAGATCCTGGTTTCAACGGTCGTATCGTTTTAGAGATATTTAATTGTAGTAAAAATACAATTAGACTAAAACATAAATCAGAAGTAGCTGCGTTACTGTTAGAAAAAGTATCGGGTGAAGTAGCCCGTCCTTATAACTGTGACAAGTCTAAGTACAAGAACCAAAAAGGAGTTTCACTGTGATTGAAAAAACGAGTCTGAAAGATGAAACAGAACAAAGCATTAAACTTACTCCAGATATGGTGACGTGTCAGTGTGGTCGACCCATTGAAAATAAGTTAACCGACATGAACGATGGTAAAATACATCTATGCAATACTTGCGTTGAGCGACTGTTGTTGAAAAGCCGTTAAAATAAAAGAGCAGATGTATTCTGCTCTTAACCTTTAGGTAAAGTTATGAGTCAAAATACATGGGTTCTAGATTTATCTTCTTGTTATTTTTCAAAGCCATATTGTAATCAAATGGTTGAAACTTTGATAGAAAGAAATCAAGATTACGTACTGGTCACTTTTCCAGACATACTTCATCTACGAGCAATTGTAGATACTTACTGCCGTTATTTTTTTGTTGACGTAGACAAGACAAGTTCAGATTTCCTACTAGACATATTGGCCTTCCCTGTTAACTTCATTAAGAACATAACAGATAACCCAACTCTATTAAAAGCATTTGAGTTGTTTATATTTCTAGAACAAAAAGACCAGCGCAATGCGTTTATTTTTGAAACTCTGATCAGTGACGTTAGACTAGATAAGGAACTTAAACATACTTACAGTTACAACAGCTGTAAGCTAATGGAAGACCTTAGAGCGATAATGAGAAAGACTAGCAATGTTCAAAATAAAAAAGAATGGCAAACTATCATGAAAGTGATGGGTGTACTATTGAAACCAAAAGGGTAAAACATGCTTCTTAAAAAACTTAAAAATAAAGTATATCTTTTTATAGATAAAGATCAGTACATTGAAACTACTAATCTCGATGAAGATGTCACTCACTGTATTGGATTACTTGATCCAAAAGATGCAAGGGTTACTGACCCAGAGTTAGCAGATACTAATTTTTATTTCATCGATGTTACTGCACGTGTAGAAGAAGAAAAGTTTGATTCTAACGCTTACCTAGCAGAAGATAATTTCACAGCCCAAGTAATGCCTGCTGGTTACTTTAAGTTCTCTGATATTAATTACGCTAAGCAAACCGAGTTAAGTACTGCTAACATTTCATTAGGTACCGATACTCTTTCTCCTAGAGAAGTTAGTCAGCGAAGAATGTTTAGTCGCTGGTCATCGATCCATTCATAAACTGAGACTCCTTCGGGAGTCTCTTTATTTTTTTTTTTTATTAAATTGTATGTTTAAACCAAGAGGAATAGGACTGATGTCTAGAAGAAATGTTTTCAATATACCTTTTTCAACAATAACTACGAAACTTTCAGACTTCTTCAATCGTTTCAAAAACCAAGAATTTGAATTCATAGAAGAATTGAACGCTGATAAGAATAACAATCCAGAATCGATGGCTAGAATAGTACATAACTCTATAGGTAATGAAGACTACCTATCAGAACTAGTGTTTAAAACGAACCCTATCAAGTTCACAGACGACATTGCTAAACTTACATATGGTAACGAGTTTCCTTTAACCGACCCCGTACAGCAAGTTACAGAGAACTATACGAAACTAAGACGTCAAGTTAAAAGCTATGTGATGTTAGTTGAATATTACTGCACATCCACTCGCTCTATAGTTAAGCGTCATTATCCGACCCTTAAAAAGATAGACAAAGCATTTGAAGACGATGACCTTACAGAAGTTGAGCTAATGGCAGCACCTCTGTTAGTTGAAATGACTAAGGGACTTGACAGCATAAAACTTCCCTCAGCTATAATAAAGAAACTAGAACCCATCGAATCGTTTAACAATACTCGAATAGTTTCTAACAAACAGGCACAGTACCCTATAGCAGTCTCTGAGAAGCTCGCTAAGCTATCTATTAAAGAAATACGACCATTGACCTTGGAAGAAGTCTTGGCTTTCTCTAAGTTGATTATATTCCTTTTGGAAGTTGAACAGTCATTAGATAAAGAACTCTATAGTTATTTAAAAAGTTTGAAATTAGAAGACACTGAAATACTAGACCGATTACTAGATACAGGTTTATCAGAAGAAGTAAGACCTATTTTAGAACGTCTAGAATTCGAACCGTTATTAAACATGTTCTTTTTACCAATGGACAAAGTAGACATATTTGAAATTGTCAACGGGATTGTAGCTTGGATAAAAGAATCGATAGAACCAAAGAGGTAAGCATGAAGAAGATTATAATTAAAGGAGCTTCTACCAAAGCATCGTTCGAAGCTGATAAACCAGTACCTAAGCGTAAGAAAGTTTTCATTGTTCACGGTAGAGATGAGACTCTACTAAAGAAAGTAGATAAGCAACTAGTAGATAACGGACTAGAGACAATCGTACTCCATCGTCAGACATCTAACGGTCGTAACATCATTGATAACTTAGATAAACATACGGAAGTTAAAACAGCAGTTGTTTTATATACTCCTGATGATCTAGGTAAACATTCTCTTGATAAAAGCTTACAGCCAAGAGCGCGTCAGAACGTCATATTCGAACACGGTTACTTACTGGCTAAGTTAGGTAGAGAACGTGTAATCATGTTGGTAGAAGGCGACCCAGAGATTCCTACAGATGTATTTGGTATCACTTACATCCATACGTCTACTCGTGGCTGGCGTAAAAAGCTATGTGCTGAACTGATTGATTTAAAAGTCATTGATAAGTGCGAAGAGGAATAGACATGTTGCGAAATTCAAAGATGAAGCAAGCTTTTGAACTCTATAATACAAGTTTTGAAAGTGTATTTGACTTTCTTAAAACTAAATCCATGATACGTCAAATAGACAGTGGTGACTTAAGTAAGACTAGAGATATTATTAAAACTACCTTACTTAATGAAAACTATATGGAAGACATTGTTGTAAATGATAAGCCAGTTGATTTCAGTAACTATAAATATTCTTTTTTAGCTCACGGTACCACGGTCGATACAATGATCCCTGGCTTTGTAAGACTTCAAAGTTTATTTACTAGCACAGTTGAAATGTTTAAAGAACATAAACTATTGAACCATAAACTTATGAATGAACTGGCTATGTACAATACGTTGACTGACGGTTCGGAATTTGAATGGTCTGACTTTATTAAGCAAAGTAAAGTTATAAGTGCTATTCAACACAACCTATCTAACTTCTTTAAATCTATAGATGGTTTTAAGTTAAGTCCTTATGCTCACGTGGAAGCTAAATGTGACATGCATGAAAACACGGGCGTACTCGATTGCAGTATTCGTGTTGTTGAAACTAAACCTTTCAAGAAAATAGAATTGACCGCAGATAAAGAACAGTTGGTTAAACTAGCTAAGTATTTCTTATCAGCAGATATGGCATTCATTACTACTGACTTAGTATTCTACGGTGTGGTTGAAGAAGTTGGACATAGCTTCCCATCAACAGTGAATATCAATAAGACATTAGAAGACACACCGGCAATAATGGAAATGTTTGATTTTGTTACAGTGGCTGAGTTCTTTAAAGGAAAAATAATTGATTTAGGAATCTCTCCTAGATCAGCTTCCCCATTAGAAATATTTAAAATAAAATTACCGTAAGGAAAGATAATGTTAAAGCCAAATAGAGTTACTCAAGCGATTGTAGGAAAACATTCGTTTGAAGCCGGTCTGGTGGATATGTTTAAAAACCTATTCAAGTCAGAACCTAAGAAAGACTCAACGCCTTTCGATATGAAAGAGGCTCAGAGAGATGATAGATTCAGAGACCTGCTTGAGAAAACATTCCTTAAACCTAAATGGGTTGAAGATAATTGTGTCGAGCTCATAGTACTGGATAATCATAAATTTCCTTTCTTGTCTATGTACCAGCCCAAAGAAGAATTCATTACTTCAGATGAGCTATTGGAAGGTCTTAAAACATTTAATGAAAAGATAGATAGCTCTTTTGATGATTTGGGTAAGGCTTATGTGTGGGGAAGTAAAGTTTTTAAAGAAGCAAATGAAGCAGTTAAAAAAGTAAGACCTAAAGATAGAAGTTTCCAAGATGGTTCTATTGAAGAAAGTGATTTATCCAGTGAAGAAGTGGATGAGATAGATTCGATTATTGATGACGTAATGGAAAAATATAGTGCTGAGCATAAAAAACATGCTAAAGTCCTTGACCCCATTAGTCTTGACTATAGTCCATTTCTTGAGAATGATAAATCTAACTTTAAACTGAAAGGCAAAAGTATAGAAATTAAAATAACCATTAGTGAAATGGTAGAGTTTCTTAAACGCATGAAAGGAATGGATATTTTAGATGATGCCATCCCTAGAATGTATACTTTAGCATCGCCTACGTACGAGGATTCAGAACCGGTCTATATTACGTCAAGTGGTTATGATGATTTTTATAAATTTCTATTTCTAGATAGAGTTTATTACAGTGGTTATGAATACGGAAACCCTACAAATTTCTATAGTCTAAAGACATTAGCAGAAGTACTTAAGCAATTTGTTGATAAATAATCTTAACTAACTGGCGTCTAATTCGCAGAACTATTTAAAGGAAAGATAATGCTAAAACCAAATAGAGTCACCCAAGCAATCGTGGGCAGACATTCATTCGAAGCTGGTCTTGTAGATATGTTCAAGAACCTATTTAAATCAGAACCTAAGAAAGACAATACTCAGTTCGAGCTATCTGAGTCTTACGAAGTTGATAAGAAGTTTAAAGAACTTTTAGAAAAGACATTCTTTAAACCTAAATGGGTTGAAGATAACTGTAAAGAATTTGTATCGCTAGACAATCATGATTTCCCTTTCCTATCTATCGTTGATACTAAAGACTATTTCATCACTGCTGATGAATTAGTGAAGGGTCTTGATTCGTTTAACAAGACATTGGAAGGCTCTTTGGCTAACTATCAGAAAGTGCTTAAATGGGGTAACGATACCTTTGAAAAAGCAAACGCTGAAATGGCTAAAGTTAGACCGAATGATAAAGATTACAAGGAAGGTCTGTTAGACGAAGATGGCCTTACCGATGAAGAACGAGAACAAGCCTCTGAGATCATCCAGGGTCTTATTAAAAAATACGGTCCAGAGTCTAAGAAGTTAAGCGATTCGCTGAAACCAATTACGGTTAAATATAGTGAAAATCTTATTAACGATAAGTCTGAATTTAAACTAACCGGCAAAGCAAGAGAGTTTAAAATAGAGCTTTCTGAAATGGTTAAGTTTCTTGAGTACTTCAAAACTAAAACCATTGCAGATACTGACGAGATACTTTATGAAAGTGATAAGCCGCCGTATTTCGATTATACCTGCGCTTTATATACGTTTGAAGAAGCTCGTGTCGACTTCTCAAACATTACCTTTTCTACACATTTACCGCAGGGTTACTATGACGTAGGTTACGCTGAAGACTTTGTAAGTGTAAAAACATTAGCAGAAGTACTTAAGCAATTCGTCGATAAGTAATCTTATGAACGTTCTCCCACCTTTCTATCAGGAACTACAATGAATTTAAACAAATCTAAAATAGGTAAAGTTATTGCTTCTATGGAGCAAGCTAATTTTACAGACGAATCAGTAGATGGTAATATCACTGTTTCACAAGAAGGCATTTCAGATATCTTCTCAGGCATTGGTCAAGCATGGACTAACTGGCGTCTAGCTCGCATCAACAAACGTCCTCGTCTTTCTCAGAAAGATCTAGAGAAAATCAATACTTGGGGCTATTCAGTATCTCGCCAAATCAATAAAACATACGGCGAGAAACGTTGGGTTGGTCAGAAAATGGATGAGAACGTTGCAGACATTCCTTTTGCTGAATTCTCAACTCTAATGACATTAGCTGGTACTGGTAAAGTAGCTACTTTCACTCAGATCTTTGAAGCGATGGTTGAATCAACTGATACTACATTCAAAATGTTTGAACATATTGAAAAGTACATCGGCATGCTTTCTAAAGAAATCAGTGACTCGTGGACTGCTCAACGTGCTTACGATGAGTTAACTAAAACAATCGCCCTTATCGGTACGCCTCGCCAGCTGATAGAAAAACATTTAGATACAATGCCTTTACTTCCAGGCAATAAAGTAATCTTAATTGAAAGCGCAGCCGGTGCTTCAATGTTTACTTTAGCTGATTCTAAAAAGCCAGCTGCTGTACTTGAAACATTAGAAATAATGTCTGAAAATGATTTCCCTGGTTTTAGTCGCCAAGTTATCCGAGTGTTAAATGCACTTACTGATAACAACTACTTCAAAGAAGAGTTCTTCTTTGAACGTGAAATGTTTGCAGAGATCTTTTACTACGCTCATAGCGGTGCAGTATATAGCGAACGTGGCAATGAAACGATCTATGAAGGTGTTCTTAAATTAGCATATCGTAATCGTAACACAGATGTAATTGAAGCACTGTCTCCTGACTTCTGGAACCTTGCTGTGTCTGATCTGATTGTATCAATGTCTGCTCTTAACTTAGACGTTATGAAAGCCGGTGTTGCATATATGAATCGTCATCTTAAATAAATGACAAACATAAGGGAAGGGACCGAAGTCCCTTCCTTCTATGCCGCTTTTGGTAAGTTTAAGTTAGAACCAACTTCGCTTTCCTCAATATCAAAGTATTGAAGAATGTCAACTAGTTGAGGTACCTTATGAACCACGGTACAGTACTCTACAGCGTTAACTCTACCCGCCGTTAAGTTGTATCCGATGTTTCTTCTCTCTTGGTCTGTCACGCCTTTGATGCTTATTATCTCACGTCTCGTAGTAGACTTAGAAATGTTTTCTATAATCTGAGCGTAAGGATAAGCGGACTTAACATCCAAATCCACAACATACCTTCTAATCAAGGTCTGTAATCGAGGGAAGTCTTTGAACGGTTTAATACCTGTCTCATCATTTAGATGAGTAGCCAATGTGATGATGTGTCCCGTCATGTCAATGACGTACTTATCATTCTCATCTGCCATTTGGTCAGACTTACTTGATATTACTTCTTGGAATGTATCGAGGTATACAAAGTGTAAATCATCCGCTAACTGAGTAGGAGTTGAAGTAAAGTTTTTAAGCTCACTAAAACCAATCAAACCATTGATAGTCATTGAGATATCACTGGTAGACTCATCTAGCATTTCTACGCCTACACAGTCAAATATATTGTAAGCCATATATTCAGCTTTATGTTTGACCTGCATGAAACTATGCCAGTCACCATCTTCTAAACCATCAGCTTCTTTAAACTTAAGTTTACGCTCACCAATCTCTCTAAGCAATATAGAGTCTAGTTTATAGTTAGGTAACTGTCCACGTGCTTTACGAATAAGTGCATAGAGAACCATCGAGTCAATCCATTGGAAACTAGATGTTGTATAGAACATGTTAAGACGTTCTTGAAATGGAATAGGTAACGAACGACCAGAAGCCATGACTTTAATCGTATTAGCTGGTTTATAGTTATAGAACCTATAAGCAGGTGGTACAGATGGGTCTGAGAATACGTCAGCAGGATTGAGACGGTCTTTCTCTAATGCATCTAACATTCGGTTTACATCAAAGTCAATGTTCCAGCACGTAACGAAATCGGGTTTAAATGAATGTAACTTTTCTAAACATTTAACAACTGCCTGACCTGCTGTATCAACGATTACTATTTCTAGCTTTGCATTACGTTTTTTCTTATGGTCAGAAAGGTATTTATCAACCGCTGATTCAATCTGCGTTTTAGCATCGCTATCTTTAAACCATGTTTTAACAACCGCTAGATACCAGATTTCTTTAGACGTAACCGACATTGAAATAATGTCTTTTGTTTTACTGAACATGTCAGTCTCAACATCGAGTACAGCCACTCTATTTGCTGATTCAATATCTGGGTAACGTTGTTGATATTCACGTTTTATTATTGTTGGAGATGTGACGTCTGCACCGTATAAATATTGGTTACGAGCTAACTGTTTTAACGTTCTAGCATTGTGTCCTCTACCCAACGCTTTAGCAGCTGAACGAAGAAGCTTTCTATCGTTACATTGAAACTTTTGTAATTTATTAAGACTCTCGCTTTCTTTTTTATCTTCATGAGTTCTGAATGATTCTTTAGTAACGTAGTAAGATCTTTGAAAATTAGGAATAAGTTTAAGCTGAGGTTTTTGAGTACCGTCAGAATAATGAATGACTTCCTTTACTAAGCACATGTCATCATCTTGATTGATTAACGATTCAGTATAGGTAACAAATTTACATTCTCTACCCGTTACTGTTTTTTCAGGAGCCATGGTTTTTCCTCGTTTATTGAAATCGATGTTCGTACAGATGATAAGGATTGTATGTAAAATTACACGCAGAACTCAGTTTATTTTTTTATACAACGAGGCATTAACATGTTAAGAGTTAGCAAGCCATTAAATAAAATAGCTTCCATGGAAGCTTTTGCACACCAGTCCGATTTAAGATTCAGAAAACTAGCCAACATCTTTTCTGAAATTCAAATAGCGTTAATGTCTGATGAACACAGATCTTTAAAAGAATCTGCTAGATTAGAAATAGGTAAACAGCTTTTAGAAAACGCAGATATTGAAGGTTATCTACTTAAAGGCTTTGGCGTTAAAGCAGATTTAAATTTCATTAATTACAACATACCGTACGCATCAGTTTGTACTATAATAAACAGCACTCACTCTTCTCTACTTGAGAAATGGCGTCAGCCTATGATGAACAATAGTGGTGTTAAAAAGCTTTATAAACAAAATAAAGAAAACTATAAAAAGAACATCGCACTAGTAGATCGTAAGAACGCTAAAATAAGCGGCATGCTTTCTGATCTAGAGCAGAAGTTTAACTTCGACGCGTGGTGGATGATTTCAGACAACTGCTCTCCAGAAGAAGCGGCTGCTGTGTTTCTACATGAGATAGGTCATGTGATGACTTTCTATGAACTAGCGCTGTCAGAAACATTTAAAAATGAAATAATGACTAGCTTCCGCCAGTTAAGTGATCCAGCTATGAAAGATGAGTTGAAATACATGGTCATTCCAGAAGAATATAAAACCAATCAAGAATTGGTTAAATATGCTGAGAGTGATAGTGCTGTAGAAGTACTGATGGAATCATCGTTATCAGACGACGTACGAAATGAAATTGGTGATCAAGTTTATAGCGAACGTGGTTGGGAACAGTTAGCCGATGACTTTGCCTCAAAATTAGGTGCTGCACCTTACTTGCATTCAATAATGGATAGACTACATATAGAGCCTGAAAACAAACGCTCTACACCGGCTTTCCTAATCTTACAGACGTGTACTATAATTACCGTCACGTTAGCGACAGTCGTTACTCCTTTATTAGGCATTGCTGCTCTTCTAATTAGATTTGGATTAGGCGACATGCGCTCTAGTCATGTTGAATACGATAGAATAGATAAACGACTAGCTAGATTACGTCAAGAGTCAATAGGTCGTATACGTTCAGGTATCCTTACTAAAGACGAACAGAAAATACTATTGGTGCAAATAGAAGATATGAAGAAAGTGGAATCGGAATACAACCTCCGTCGTAGCTTCTTCGACGTCTTAACTTCATTCGGTGGTCTTCGTGGTCGTAAGCTTCGCAATATCAAAAAAGAGCAAGCTTTGTTAGAAGAATTAGTTAATAATGATTTACATACTTTAACTGCCAAATTAAATCAATACGGAGAATAACATGCAAAAAGAAAAATATGTTCCGGTAAGTAATTACCAAACTGCAATCGGTAAATTAGAAAGTCTAATGGGTTTTCCAGTACCAGATGCTTTAGTTACATTTTGGGCTAGCTATAACTTAGGTAAGATCAATGATGTTACTTTCTATGGCTTATCTTCAACTGTTAAATCACACCACAATCTTTTAGTGGGACTTTCATCAGTTCGTGCAATGCCTAACTTCCCAGCTCGTGCAATTCCGGTATTAGATAAGAACAATTCAATCTATGCTTTATCAGTAGATAACGGCGCTATCGTAATTTACAACATGGCCGAAGAAACTGTTGAAACAACAACTATGTCTTTAGATGCATTGGTTGAAGCTAGCCTTAACGATACTAAAGTATCATTGGAAGCAGCGGAAGTAGTTCCACATTTACAACTTAATCAAATCTGTCGTTTCATTAAAAGTGAATTTGAACAAAGTGATCGTAGCTACGCTTTATCATTAGCGCTAGCTTATTCAATTGAAGTTGATTCATATAGCGATAACGTCCTAGCGTTCTATGAAGATTACCACGGTGAACGTGTTCGTCAGATTCTTTCAGCTATCAATGAACGTGCGCTTTTAGATCTTAACTCTGCAACTAAACTGACTCGTGACATTTACATGTCTCGTTGTGAAATGGTTCGCACTATCCCTGCGTCTAAACCAGATCATTTAAAAGAGCTAGATGAAAAAGTAACATCTAAAGCTCGTCAGTTATCTAAGTTCCTAAAAGAACTTGCAGCCTAGAAGAACAGGTAAGGTCACAGAACAATCAGTTTCAGCCACTAAGGGCGTTAATCAATTAGTAGATATCTACAACCACTACTATGTACTTAACAGAAATCAAATGTTGATTGGGGAATATTTAGGTTCAGGAGTCATGTACGTTACGGCTCCTTTAATCTTAGGTATAATCGAGCGAATAAATCTAGGTAATTTAATAAGCGTAGCAGCGGACATTGAATGGCTTACATGTTCGATAGCGACGACCAAAGAATTTAAATACGACCCATTTCCCCAAGAGTTAATCTTGCCCCCAGTGGATGACGATGTAGTAACAAACATCGCAATCATAGAGCTACTTAACGATTTGCTGGTTATTGCCATTACGAGTGAACGGGAGAAGTTTAAGTGAATAAAGTTGAAAAACTCTGTTTAGAGTTAGAAGTCTTGTCACAAATGAATGAACGTGTGGTGACGTATGGGATGGATAAAACCGTCGCCCATACCGTAGCATCTATGGAAGGTGAAAATCTATTACCTTATCCGGAAACGGCTTATTCAAATAGACCGAGCATAACCTTCAGAACAGCGTCTCTTGAAGGCATTGGTCAAATGATCATACAGAAGTTAGCAAACGTTGTAGAGATAATTATTAATTTGGTTGGTAAAGTATTCAAATACATAATGTCTTTAATATCGAGTGACTATGGTAAGAATCATAAGAAACAAAAAGATAACTACGAGCAAGCCAAGAAGTACTATTACCGCTCTCATAGACGCTACGATGAAGAAAAGGCAGGGGAAGAAGAAGTTATCGTTATAGATAGCCGTCAGACTCTTGCTGAAATAATCAGAAACCACGCAACGGAAGACTTGAACGATAAGAAAGAAAGACTCGACTCAGCTTACACAGTGCTTGTAGAGAACATCTTTGAAAATCGTTCTGCTATGAGCAATCTCATAATCATACCGAAACAGGTAGAAGAGTTAAGTGAAACTACAATCGATTTAGTGAACCATGTTGATACTGCCATTGAAAAATACGCAGCTGGCAAAGTTAGATCTGTCGTTGAACTTACAATGCAAGGTAAAGCTAAGATATCGATGTCTAAGTTTTTAGTAGCAGCGGGACAAGTTAATACTCGTATCTCTAAAGCACGTACAGTGTCGTTACAGCTACCTGCCTATCCACGTAAGGATGAAGACTTCGTTTATCCGCACAAGTACCTTAGAGAATGTATAACGATCATTCGTGAAGCTAGTTTTGCTAAAAGTAAAGTTAGTTATGTGAACGACGTATTCTTAAAGGGCAGAGACGCAATGCCAGCCGTTGATGATTTTGCATCAGGCATTAATGTCATATTCCAAAAAGATGAGATGTTTAAGAAACAAAGAGATTTTGCAGCTATAAAAAGAAACTTAATTAAATCAAAGAAACAACTTAACAAACGCGGCATTTTGCCAGAAGAAGTTAATGATTTCAGAGAGATAATGTTAGAGTATCTAGCGACAGTAACCTCGACAGTTAATTATTCAATCTTATATAGACAGACCAACAAAGCAATGATGAATAACATATTACGTTTCATCAACGCTAAGTCTTTCTATTTGGTAGCAAGATCAAAAGCAATGGGCGGTGCATAGAGGAAGGGACTTCGGTCCCTTCCCTTATGTTTGTTATCCGTGAACTTTAAACGAAATGTTTACAGCATCTTCTACGTAAAGACTGTTATCTTCCAGTAGAGAAAGCTTACGACGAATCGTTAGTTTAGATGAACTCTCTAAAGTACTGATGATGTCAATGCCCTCTTTAGTAAAGTCGCTTTCAACTTTAAGGGCGATGATGTCAGTTTCAAATTGTTCTTTAACTTGCTTTTGTATTAGCGATATAGCAACCGTACGTTTGGCAAGGTTTTCAGAAATGATTTTCTTAATACCTGTTTGAAGAGACGTTCTAAGAACATCGTTCTTAAATGCCTCGGCCGATAGATAAACCGTTACATCAAATGAGATATTGGAATCTATTCGTATCTCTCTACTGTCATTGTCTATAACCGCAACTGTACCAACGCTATTCGTAGGGTAAAATAAGATACTTGTATTTTCACCCTGAGCAGGGGTCATGTTTTCAATATCGTCATTACAGATATTAACTACGGTTTCAATTAAGAAGTTTTTATAGTTAACATCTGTCGGTGCAGAACTAAATAAATAGTTAGCATCCATTGTAAAGATCTGTAAGTTACGTTCCGTATTTCTATTAGGACTCTTAAAGAGAGGATTCATTGTTATCGGATCACGCTTTACAGTACCGGCACGGTATCTATACTGCACTTCCCCATCTACAATCAACTCATCCCCTTTATGATGTTCAATAACTGGACGTACCCCTTCCGCTGTTTCTTCAAAGACTATTTTACCATCAACTCGTTTAGGAACACTCTCCTGGAATAGGTAAGGTTCATCTTCTAGATAATAATCAAGTTCCAAAGAGCTAGCAACGTTTCTAGACTTACTCCACAGGTTCTCTAGATGAGTACCAAACTCTAACGTGATCGTTTCATGAGAACAGCTCGTAGGTAATCCTGAGATGATGTTAACGTTAACTAAGTTGTCGATGTTACTCGATACATAGGTTGCGCTATCCGTCAAACCATAAACTAGATTAAACTTGCTTTCTAGATTGGCACGAATAGTTATGTCGTCCCCACTGAACTCTTTAAAGTCATTGAAGAAAATGCTATTGAATCTGTCAATGTCGAAGTCTGTTTTAAATGTAAACTTAAAACGAGCAATGCCATCCTCAACCTTAACTAGTACACCAGGCAAATAGATAGAAACGTAATCGTCCACTGGGACAAAGCTTAACTGAGCAAATAAACGCTCGTGGTCAATGTTAGTCGATAGCTTAACGTCCGTATAGAAAACAAAGCCATCATCATTTATCTTAAACTCAGTCGATAACGTAGTCATGCTATATTGACTCGCCGCATTGATGGCAATGGCTTGTCTTGACACAAACTTAGGTTTTAAATTATAAGGTCTAAGTTCTAACCTATCTTTACTCATGTCGATGACATAATGGAAGGGATTGAAAACTAAGTTCTGCGAATTTACCAAGTTAGCAAGGTCAACATTATCGTTTGTTAAACTTGATGGTAATTGAGTTCTACTTACCACTTTAGGTAATCCAGATACATCAAATAACGTCCCAGGAAGTAACGTAACGCGTTTATCATTGTCGATGACAGTATCTATCACCTGAGACAGTGCTTTAGCCGAAGCAGTTACAGTGACTATACCACAGCTGATGCCCGTATTGAATTCATTAGCCGTATCAGAAGGTAGGTCTTTACTAGCTACAAATACACGCTCTAATAACCTATCTTTCTCAACAGTGAAGGTGAAGCCATTGCGTTCAAACAAGTTCTGTAGTTGATTCTGACTAATCGGATCAGATACCTTATCAACACCATATACAACGTATTTCTTAAGTTCTTCAAATGTAGGCGATTTAGAACCACCGCTAGTTACGTCATCTGAGAATATACCCATCGCCGTTATTCTAGATAGAGGATTGAAGTACTGTCCGTCCAGTGGTTCGAAGTAATCTTCGCCATAGGTAAGGTTATATGAGTCGACCGTAAAGTCAGACATATTTAAAATGAGATTACCTTTAGTAACGTAAAGTTCTATTTCAATATCGTTACCAACTAACTTCTTATTAAAATAGATGAGTGGTATCTCTACGTTAACAACCCCTTCTAGCACAGTTATAATCGCCGTTGGTTTATTGACGTCCTTAACCTGCTGGGTTAAAGTGGTCTCCATCTTCTTACGCTTTCCGCCAACGTAACTATAAACATTACAATGATGGAACTGATCGATGGTTGTAAACTTCTCAACGAAGGCACGATTAGGACTTGCCACTGCACTGTAGCTACGACGTTTTAACTGTAGTAATGGAACGGTGAATTTAAATATATCAGTTCCTTGGAAGTTCGCTATCTCCCAAGGAATGCTATTCTGACGTATTGGCGCTAAATCACTAGTCTCTCTTAAATCGTACTCTAAACGAATAGAACCGTTCGCTAACAATATAAAGTTGATAGCAGTGGGTAAAAGAAACTCAATAGCCTCAATGGTAATAACCGTATTCTTAGGAATGAATATCTTTTTATACGTAGTTCCTTCTACTGGAACCGCATTGAATTTAAGATAGTTAACATCAAAGAATAAAGTAAAGTCTGCACTGCTTGGATTAGCAAAAGCAAAGAGTAAATACTTATCAGATAGATGAGCGTATAACTCTTCTTTTGTAGTGGCGTTATTAATGAAACGACGACTGTGTAATTTACTAATATGGTTAATGGCATTGCTTACAGTAAAGCTGGTTGTTTCTACTAAGTTAGCAATCGGCGTATTGTAGTTAACTGGAACCGTATCGCCTTCACTATTCTTACTAATACTCGCTAGTATCGATGCCTGTACTTTAGCCGGATCTAAACTATCGCTCATTATAAAGCCCTCTTAATTTCATTATACTCAAATTCATCAACGTACCAAGTTAATAGACCCGTGAACGGATGTATTAAAGGACGTCCATAATAGTTAGCTGCTTTTAACTCGTCTGGTCTTAAAGCAATAAGACTATCTTGCCCTTGCAGAGTAAGTGACGTTTTACCTATCTTCGTTATTATCATTCGATTGTCATAGACAGCAACTAGCTTGTTAAATTCTTCAACAGTAATAGGGTCCATGTAATCAGCCCCCTCAGCAGACCATTGAACCGTTATCTGATCATTATTAGTGAGCAACGTGTCCATGCCCTGATAGTTGAAACTAGAGCCTAGATCTAACCCTTTAGGATAGGCCATCGTCTTAGCTATCTTAGTCACGTATCGCTTAGTGGGATCAAGTACTAAATGATAAATGCCAGAATAATAATCACGTCTATTATTTACAATGCTGTCTGGGTAAGGATAGAAATCTTTCTCCAACCGAAGACTAACGTAGTAAACAATCCATGCAAAGATCAACATGGTAATTGGATCACCTTCAATGTTCCTAAATACCGTACTCAATGTCCAGTTACTGTTTATCTTAAACGTACCGTCGACCATAGACATATTTTCATTATAAATACCTTCACCTGTGGTAGTGGTATCGACAGCAATATCTGGCCAGCCTGAGGTACTTAATAAGGTATTAGTAAGTATAGGCATGAATGGACTTTTAGAATCAACCAACGGACTGTCTAAGAAATCAGTCTCTCCATTAAACCCTTTATTGGATCTTGGGTCTAGCAATGCACGAATGTAATACTGATAAGTTTTGTTATCTGGCGTGATTAAATGAGTAAGTTGCCTTATCATTTTAATGTTATCGTATGTAAGGTTAAAATACGGTCGAGCGAATAGTGTGATACCAACGTTTTCCATTGCTTTAGAAGTAGGATTACCAAGACCTCGGTGATTCGTACCTCTCAGCAAACGTTGATAGTTATTAGTTATATTGCCATATCCGGATTCTTTAGAAATGATGTTTAGGACATCATCAACATTCAAATTAAAATTCTTTTTTAGTAATTCTTCAACAGTCATGTAAATATCCTTAGGAGTATACAAATGAGCTTATCACTATTACAGGTAGCCGCCAATGCAGCTACGGTGGCAAAGTCATATAGTCAATCGGTGCAAGATGCGAAACTCGTCAATTCTAAATCGTGGATTGATTTCACATCAGTTACGGACATCGAGCCACTGGTCTTAATTGACAGTGACATTCGCCATGAGAAAATAATGGAAGCGGTACAGCAAATGGCTCTTAAGACTTATATGTCTTATTACCTTCGCGCTGCTTCTATGCTCTCAAACCTTAAAAGTGTAGAGATGTTACGCCGCCTCGATATGCTTAACCCAAACCGTAAAATCGAAGACAGTTTATTCGATATTGGTCAGCCAGTTTTTGAAGCAGTACAAGCTGCCTCTGGCGCAGTTGGCGGTTCTATGGAAGATGCATATCATCTAGATAATGTACCGTCAGTAGACCAGCCATATTTAGACTTTGAATATTTCACTCCTGTACAGTCATCGCACACAGCGGCTTCTTTAGAAGCAGACGATAAAAAGAAAGTCCCTGGTCGCGGTATGACTATCGGTGATGAACTTAAAGGCATGGGTAAGAAGGTAGATCAGTCTACTGGTCAATCAGCTAAAGTTAAATTTAGTGAAGATGGTACTGACTTCGATGTACATGTCAACTTCCGTCTTGCTACTTATACAGAAGACCGTGATGTTATCGTATCGACGTTCTCAATTGGTTCTAAGCGCAATACAGCAAAGGAACGTAAACATCGTTACAAGTCAGGTGAACTGACATTTGCAGACCGTTACTTCTTCCGTGACATAATTAAAACACATCGTAATACATTGATTAAATCTAAAACTAACTTCTATCAAGATACGTTACGTCGCAGATCAAATCAGCAAGTTACTAACGTAATGAAGCAAGGTGCATCTACTGCTGAAATCTCTGGTGGTATCGTTATATCAGCGCGTACTGCTGTGGCTATCGAACGTGAGATTGGCGGTCCGTTATCTGATTTCGCAACACGTGAAAACGCGCTAGATAAAGTATCTGCAATGTTGCTAATCGTAGTAGACCCAGATAAGGAAGAAGTAATCCTTTACCGTTACAGCGTACGTGAAGTTGTTACTATGGACTTCTACAGTCTTAAAGATAGTAATGACAAAGGTCCTGATATGATGGATCTTATGAAATCAATTAATATAGCACGTCGTTAGGAGTTATTTGAAACATGTCTAAATTAAAAAACTTTGTAAGCGGACTATCAACGAATGCTTCAACTCGTATGAACAAAAACTTGTTACTAAAGGATATTGATTCAACTATCAATATTACTCGTGAACTGGTTAAGCCATCGACTGAAAACGCATCTGTTGGTACTGGTCCTGAATTAAAAACCAAATGGTCTCAAACCCGCGCTGCTATGTTTAATAGAGCAGTTGGTAATACGAAGCCAGGTGCTAACATGTTTTACTCAATCAACTTAGTTGTTGGTCGAGTAATTGAAGTTATGGAAGATCTTAAGAAGTTCTTCGAAGGCTCAACGGAAGTTAACATCGAAGGTTTAAACTACCAATCAGCTACAGCGATTCAACTTTATTACATCTCTCGCTGGTATATCGATTACAGTAAAGATTTCTTACTTCTTTTATATACCAATGAAATGAGTAGCGATGTTAGTTCTGATCGTATAGCACCTCCGTTTACAAAAGCGGAAGTAGAAGAGATTGAAAATAAATTCTCTCTATACATTCAGTTCACTACATTCTTTGGCAGTAACATGAAAATGTCAGTTAATGAATATCTAAGCAAACTGCCTGATATGGAAGTAACTGATGAAAGCGAATCTGCAATCGAATCGTTAATGCGTGGTGATAAATCATTTAAACTTGTAGATACCAAAGAAGTATCTAATTTCATGCACGGTCCTGGTTTCTTTATAGCGTCAGTTGTTGCACAGCGTCAAGAGCAACGTTATCAGTCTGCTAAGATGGAAGCCGATTCTGTTAAGCTACGTATTCTGCAAGTTGAGCAATTAAAATCATCTGTAGAAAATGGTGGCGATGCTAACGGTCGTACTCTTGAGAACATCACCAAAGAACTTGATTACAATAACAAGCGTCTTCGTGATCTTCGTAAAGACATCGATAAGATGGAGAAGAAATATGAACTCTAATCAACTTCATGTGCAAAGTTCTATCGTCAGCGAAACAGGCTTTTCATTACGCCATTTATCTGAAGAAGAATTCACTAAGTTGAAATCAGCAGCCATTGATCTACGTCGTAAACTAGCCGGTGCTAAGAGTTATGCAGTAACTGACTTCGACACATTAGACGAAGCTATTCAGTTAATTAAATCAACTTTCGTCAACCTAGATGCCTTTCTAGGAATGCAAGTTGTAGGCAAAGTTCAAGTAGTGAATGTAGAATTGATAAATGATATGATTTCTATTGCGAAAGGTAATGTTAATGCAGTACCTATTGAACTTCGAGTTAGTTCTGATGTAGATGGTCGAGTTGGTTATCCTAAACTTGAAAAGTTAGGTTACAATTCATTCATCTGGTTAGATCTCGCTATCAAAACAAATTTTTCACAATTAATTAAAAGAACGTTTTACGTTTTAGGAGAGCACGATGAGTCTTAGTATGATTTTAAGCGGTATTAAAAAGCCAGTAGCTTCAATGGAAGCAGAAGATGCTAACGCTGAAGATGTAGCTGAACAAGTTGAATCAACTGAAGAAGTTGGAGAAGAAGAAGCGGCAGAAGGCGAAGACGCCGGTGAAGAAGAAGCTGGTGAAGGCGAAGAAGAAGGCGACGACGCTGGTGAAGAAGCTGGTGAAGAAGAAGCCACTGACGACGCTGGTGAAGAAGAAGAAGAAGCCGATGAATCAACTGGTGAAGAAGAAGAAGAAGCTGGTGAAGAAGAATCAACTGTTGGCACTGCTGACGTTGAAGAAGGCGACTTAGACGAAACAGTTCCGGTATATGAATCTATCCCTGTTGACTCTGACTCTGCTGAAATTATCGAAATGAATTCTTCAATGGAATCTTACGAGCTTGCGCTTGATGATTCTGATGATCTCGAATCTCGTATCGATACACTTGACCAATTACATACTGGCGCATCAAACAGTTTAGATAACGGCGGTCTTAACCAAGACGCAGCTGTTGTTCTTAAAATTGCAATCACTGCAATCACTGATAAAGCATCAACCGATACACTTACTCCATCTGTTGAATCTTTCGGTGGTACATTCCAACGTCGTGCATCTACAGAAGCATCGATTAAAGGTATGGGCGAAATGATTAAGTCAGCGGCTCGTTCTGCTGGTAAGTTCATCATGGATCTTTTACGTCGTGCAAAAGAAGCGTTAGTTGGCATGTTCAATAACCGTAAAGGTATGGAAATGAAAACTGAACGTGTAATGGAAGATGCTAAAGGGTTTAAAGGCAAAGAAAGCGCAGTTAAACTTACTTCATCTGATGCTAAGATTCTTACCAATGGCGGTAAAATCCTTGGTGGTGCTGAGTTAATGAACCAATACATCGGTTTCTTAAAATTAGCAACTAAGTTAGTTGATGACGTAGCACCGTTCCAGTTCGTTAAAGAAATAACTGGCGCTAAAATTGATACTTCTTCTGATGAAGCATTTAAAAAGTCTTACGACGCTTTAACTTCAATCCTGTCTAAGTTCCCAGTTAACGCTGCGTTTGATAAAGTAGTGACGACTGAATACAAAGAACTGTTAGATGCAGGTCTTACTGTTAAGTCAACTGCTCCATTGTTTGACGCAACAGATCTTATCATTGCTCATGTTGCTGGTGAAGCTACTGGCGCAGCACAAGCTGGTAAACAGTTTGTACGTGCTAAGAAAGGCGATTCATTAGACGCAGTTGAAATCAAAGGTTTCAGTGCCGATGCTGTTCTTAAACTAGCTGAGACTTCTCCGTTAGCTTACGCTATCCTTGATAACGCAAAAGCAAAAGCAGATACAATCGATGCGATGATTAAAGATGTTGGTGCAATGATCAAACGTCTTGAGTCTGCTGCTGATAAAACCGATACACTTGGTAAATCTGCTCAAGGTGAACTTAAAGAACTTGCTACTGCTCTACGTAAGGTTCTAGTATCTATGACGGTACAGATCATTACAGTGGCTAAAATCACAACTTCAACTACTAACGTAATCTTGAAAGTGTGTAATACAAGTCTTAAAGGTACTAGCGCTAAAGATGACGCAGCTGATGAAGCTTCTAAGTCTGGTAAAGCATTGCCTAAGCCTAAAGCTAAAGGTGCATTACCTAAACCTGCTCCAGGTACAGGCGTTGCAGCTAAAGGTTCTAGCGTAGTTTAATCTCCTGCTAAAGCACAGTAGTTAAATGATGCATGAAGGGAGAGGCATTGCGCCTCTCCCTTATGTTTGTTGAAAGTGAGGATTTATGTATATTGGAAATAATCCTAATGAATGGGAGGATGGAATAACGCATCTAAATGTAATAACCTCATCGAAATATCCATTCATGAGACAACTTACTGATTTAGAGACGAATGAGTTCACTCACCCTGATTGTGGGACGTTTAAATCTATTAGAGGTATGTTCTATTATCTATCGGTAGATAACCCGCCAGAGAGCCTTAGAGAGAAGTCTAGAGACCAGTTAGCGGCTGGGTTAGCAAAAAGAAAAATAAAAAAGACTCCCATAAGGAAAATACTAAGAGAAGCCGTTCACACATTACTTGAAACAAATATTGTTTTCCGAGAAGCTTTCTTAGAAGCATGTGAAATGAATCTTAAATTTGTATCTTATCGTTATTCCGGTAACACCTACGTTGAAAATAAATACACTAAAGAACTGGCTATTATTTACAACCAACTGAAAAAAGAAATGGAGTCAGGACATGCCATATATTGAAAAGTCGATAGTAGACCTAGACATAACAGTAACCCGTCAAGTAATGATGAGTGTTGTGAGTACTGTACTTAAGCACACCAGTGTTAGAAACTCTAAAGACATTAAGATTTCATATATCGGCGATAGTGATGTTGAATTAGAGTCAGGTAGTTATTTAGCGCAAGATAAAGGCGATGCGGTCTCTTATGGTTCGAACGGTAAAATAACCATAGAGGTTAAGGAAGAGGAGAATCAAGATTACATTCTTTCCATGTCCAGCAACCTTAAAAACGAACAACCATTAATAGAAGATACGCATTTAGGTTTTAGCGTAACTCCCGATTATTCAATGAAGATTGTTACCATCGATTTTAAATACAGAGCAGCAACTGAAAACGCAGCTAACGATTGGGCTAATAACATTCTTAGAAGATTGAACAAAAGCATTAACTATATGCCTCATGAAATACATTATAACCTAATGTTGAATCAAGAGTACCTAGCGTTGATGTATGAACTGTACAATAAGCGAGAAGCACAAGCTGGCTTTAATGAAACGTTTAAAGATTGGTTTGATAGATCATGTAAAGTTCCACCTACTGTAGTAGCAACGATGGATGGAGATGAACGTGCAATTACCTTCCCTCAAATAGCCGCTACCATATACGGTAACTTCGACATAGCAAACCGTCCAGAAGTTAGAAGAGATGAGTCATCTAACGTATTTGAAACAACACTGACTTATAGCTTTGAATATAGTAAGCCACATTCTCTAATTGCCAAGTATCCATTAGTGGTTCACAATCAAGTAATAAATAAAGCATGGATAAATACAGATGCTTTATATGACTCTTCTAAATTCCCTGGCTTTCGTTCAAACGTACAGCAGAACTTTATTAGCGTAATGAAACGTACTCGAATGGAATCTGATTACGAAGCAATAGTCCAGCCACACTTCGATGACTGGAACAATGAGCGCGTAGGTGATTCGATGTCTTTGATATTCAGAAGCATGTGTCGTATCTCACCGGATAGTTTAACTGAGCTATGTGATTTGAAGTCATTAGGTAAATTTAAGTTAACCGAAAGTTTTTATTCTCAGATAGAGAACTATAAAGATAGAGTCATGGATAAGGATAGATGGTTCGTATATCTAACCGCCTATGAGAACGATAGACTAATGGCGTCTACTGAACTTTATGTTGATGATGACATGATAGTGAGATCTAGACAACCATTAGATCTTAGAAAGACATATCGTTTCTGTATTTACATGTTATCTGATTACAGCATTTTAGAAAATGAAACTATTGAAGTCATGAGAAAAGAACCTATCTTCTTTTATGAAAACATCATCGCTTTAGACCCAACGATAGTTGAAAGAAAGATAACGCCTAAACTCTACGCATCGAACCAGATTATCACCAGTGAATCATTCGAGACAGTAGTTAAAAGTATAAACCGTTCTACAATCATCGATACTCGTTTCTTCAAGCGTATCTGTGTATTAATGAATAGAGTATTGATTGAGGTACATGATGTTTGATTTTGAAGATAAGATAACCGCCCCCGTTATTGAAAACCCAGAAATAGTTTTACCTATTAAAACAACACTTCAACTAGACACGCAAAAGACACCATTGAGTTCTATCATTACGATGGTATCTGGTAGTCAGTGGGTAGTTGAATATTACCGTCAGTATTTAACACCTGACATGCAACCGGCACCACTTGATTTAGAACGCGATCCAGTTAACCAGCAATATCTTAAAATTAGAAATCTAGAGCTTAAAGTAGAATCTGCTTTATCGCCTCAACAAGATGATAAGACAAAAGAATTTGCGATGGTAGGTACGGCTACTGTATTTCCTGGAATGATTCCAATCAAAGGAGATATGATAATTGCCAATACCGGTGATGGAGCAATGACTCTCTTCACTGTTACTCGTACGATTCGTTTAACGAACACATTAGATTCGCTTTACGACATTGAGTACCGTGCAATTAGAACCTTAGACCAGTTAAGTGTAGATAACCTAACAGCTAAGACCTCTAAAGAAACTGTGTTCAATAAAGACTTCATTAGCGTTGGTAAGAATCCATTACTTTCACTAGCTGAGTCAGCAACGTATACAGACGCCCTAGAAACGCTCCAGCAGGTCACTAGGTTTTATTTCGATACATTCTACGACAATCAGTTTGAATGCTTCACCGTACCGTCTCTGGACTGTCAGACAGCAATAGATCCGTTCTTGAATGAATTTATATTGAAGATAATTGCTAAACGTGATTTCCCTCAGTATAACAAAGTTCATTTACATAACAAACATTCGATTGTAGATCCGAGCATTAGAACCGTATTAGATTACTTGCTGCATGAAAATACAAATGTAGGCATTGCATCGTTCGTATCTACTGAATGGCTTCCTTCTTATATAGGTCATCGTTTTCATTTACATTCAAGAGGTATTGAAACCTCAGGTATGGATTACATGATCAACGTAACCAAAACAGACCGTGCCTTAGTTAATGAACTTAAGTTTAAATCAGTACTGGTAGAGGAAGTGCAGTTAGTACTGGGTACTGAGTTAACACCGCTTAATTTCACACAGCAACAGTACAGCGCCTCTCTCGCTCTTTACTATCCTACACTGGGTACACGTTATATATTCTCAGAATACTTCTATGCTAACGACTACAGTCAAATGTCTGTTGTTGAGAAGATGGTACATAACGCCATCAATAAAAAAGAAATAGAACCTAATTCAGTAATGATGTTATTAGACGCATTAATGAGCCAGGCTAAACCAATAGAGCAGTATTATTTAATACCAATCTGTTTTAGATTATTAGAAAGGTCATTGTCGGAGATTGCATAATGAACTTAAAGGCAGAGCTTAAACGCTTATCTAACTACGTGGTATATGCGAAGGTTAAAGTGATAGATCATCAAACAGCGACTTCGCTTAATATATTAGGTATGGTAACGTCTGGTGATGACGATAAAGATAGACGGATGATGAACGATACACAAACGGTTCGTGTATCTATTCTTAAGTTGGCGGAGTATTACAAAAACGGAATAGGTTTTGATCTATCAGACCCTATGGATGACGTTGTACCCATCTATGAGTTGATCGTAGGCTATTTAACACTGGTAGGTCAGTATCTAGGCAGTCCCGGATTTAGATCGCTTACAGCAGCCGCTAGAGAAGGGTATCAAAACTTGATACTCAAGGATGCGTTTACCTTAGAGTATTTAGCAGATGGTTTATATCCGCTAGTTGACAGTTACGACCTAGAGAATAAAGTTAAGAATAAAAAGAAAACAGTTCTTGACATCTTTAGAGAACATATACAGACAGGTATCGAGTACAACAGCAATAAGATACTAGACGAACACAATTCTGAATATGACGATATTGAAAACTCAGCCCATCGTGTTGCTTTGAGAACTAATCTTCCGAAACAATTAATTTACAAATACGAAGATATGCTGGAGTTGAATTTATGAACCCACTAGAGTTCAATGCTAAAATAGCTGAGATAACAGAATTTCCTAGACCTTCTCATTTCATCTATGATGTTGAGTTCTATATAGGTAATGATTTAAAGTTTAAACCATACTCCACAGTCAACTGTGATTTCAGTGAGAACTATAGAGACGAAGTAGGCGCGACTGTCATTTTAACAGTCGCTATGTCTCGTGGTGATTACATGCGACATGTTTACCCTAACCGTGATAAACAGATCAGCATAAAGCTACGTAAGAAATTCACTAACAATAACTCTAATGTATTACTTGATGAGTTAAAAGGTCTTGAGACGACGTACAGAGCGTTCTGTCATGATTTAAAAGACCAAGACCTACAAGCATCGCCAAATATCGATAATGACCAAACTGTTGCTAACTTTAAGTTTGAATTAATTGAGACTAACATCTATGATTTCAGAACTCGTAAATGTGGTGGAGTATTTCCACACGTCGATAAAATAGATTTGATAAAGTTCCTCTACCATAAAGCAGCCATGGACATTCCTGAAAACCTAAGGTCAAAAGGAGTGACAGCTGATAAAGCAAATGTTGGTGAGAAAAGAAAACAGTTAGTCATTCCTAACGGCACTCCTCTTATAGACTTGCCTAAATACATTCAAGATAATGAAGGAGGCATTTACAATCACGATATAGCTAACTTCTTTAGTACGTATCAGAAACGTTGGTTTATATTCCCTACGTTCAATACAGTGAGACATGAAGAGAGCTTACATGCAATGGAGATATATTTAACACCTCCTAATCTAACATCTGTTCTTGATAGAACATGGATGTACGATGAGCAAGCTAAGCGTAAACTCTCTATTGTTTCAACTGGTAACTTCCAAGCAGAAGACAATCAAGTATTCACTTTCCTTAATCAGGGTAATGGTGTTCAATTCTTAAAAGCAGATGAGTTACTAAATAGTTTCTCTACTGTAGATGCGAATAAGATTACGGTAGGTACTAAACATCGAGCTGGCTTCTTATTGAAAGAAAGAGACGACTCTAATCAGATAGTAAACTACATGCCAAATAAAGTAACTAACAATGTTGCTAAAGCGATGAGTGGTTTATCTAGACGAGGTGGGATGTATGTCAGTGTAGTGTGGGCTAACTCAAGACCAGATCTAATTGTTCCTGGAATGCCTGTCACTATATTCTACAATACAGAAAGTGAAGTGCTTACTAAGGTAGGGTTAGTTCATGAAGCTATAAACACAGAGACACGTGTACAAGCTAACATGATTAATGAGACAATGTTCTCAACTACTGTTTTAGTTATTTGGGTGGATGATCCAGATACAGAAATAAAGTCATTGTAAACATAAGAGAGGAGCATTGCGCTCCTCTCTGTTTATGCAAAAGTTACAATAAGACTATAGGTAAAGATCAGGGTTAGGATATAACTTCTTGTTAATCTATCCGTTCTCCCCACTTCACATTTAGTTACTTTAAAAATTATAGCCAGTATACAAAAATAGGCGAGCATGGTAAATAACCAAACTACTATTGACGCAAACATTAATACCAATCCTCCTCAGAAGACTTCACGTCTCCTCCAACCTTAGAGAGTGCCTCAGACTTCTCTAAATGTATATCGTCTCTTACAGCGCCTGCTGGGTACATTCTGTAAGCACAGTATTTCTTTTCTTCCAATGTTATCTGACCTGCTTTACGATGCTTATCTAATATCATTGTAAAATACGGTATGCCTTTATAGAACTCAATGTGACAGATGATACAACCATCAACCTCTTGGTCAATTGTTTTACAACTATCCCAGTAAGATTTACCTTTAAGTTCTTTAACTAAATCTTCTACACCTTGACGCAATAGATACTTAGCATCTGTAGAAATCTGATGTGGAGTAATGAAGAGAATCTTTTTCTCAGACATGAAGTTACGAACTCGTCTAAACAAATCACGCGTATCCATACCCTGAGCACCAGACAAACACCCTTTCTTACTAATCATGTTAAGGTAATCAAACACAATTGTGTGAATGCAGTAACCTTGTCCTTCGTAGTAATGAACTAAGTCTTCTAATGAACGGAATGTAAACTCAGATGGATTAACACGTAACATCTGTATTTCATAACCTGTTTCACTAGTGCGTTTATAAACGTAAGCACTTGCTTCACCAGAATCTATTTTAGTGATATCTATTTCTTCATGCGTTTCATTCTCTTTAAGAGATTGGTACATGATAGTTAAGTTATCTGTAATAGCATTCTCAGCAGAGATATGAAGATGTAGAGGTTTTAATTTCTCTTCGGTTACTAGAGGTCGGTTGTGGATAGCAAAGTGCTTTAATAGATTCAAGCCAAAGCCAGATTTCCAGTTATGTTGTAAAGCTGCAATCATCCAGAAGTCACCACGTCTGAAACCTTGGTGCCAACCTAACATATCTTTAACACCCTGATAACCCGGAGTTAAGATACCTTCAATAGATGATTCTTCAATCGCTTCATCGAATACTTTCTTTATGTCATCTTGCTTAGTGTAATCAATGCTACTTAATACACCTGCAACTGACTTAACGCCCGATACTTCTCTAGGTCCAGTAAACGTGCTAAACGCTTCTGTAAACTCACGAGATAACTCAGCTACATCTATACGTTCATTTGCAAAAGAGATACGACCAGTGATTCCTCGAATAACTTTTTTGAATCTCTTTTCAATTAAATGTTCCGTTAATATTTCTTTACAGGCATCTGCCTCTTCTTCATAGTTACGTTCGTCCGCTTCTATCTTCTCTAATACTGTGATATCTACTGACTTTAAAGAAGGTACACCTTTCAGTCTTTTTTTAAAGTGTGTTAAATTTAACTTAGTATTAGCAGACTGTTTCAATGTCCATTCAATTAGACCTTTCATTGAAACGATAAAATCGCGTTCTGTATCTTTGTCGCCCAGCACCATAGGTGTCTTAACAGATTGCTCAGCTTCTTCTACTAGCTCTTTATATGAGACGCGTCTACCCGCATCGGGAATGTAGTTTAATAGACAGGCTAGTTCGATTGCGTTAAGAAGAATATGTTTATCCATTGTTTGTCCTCATGGAGTCATTATGAAAAAAATAGTTGTTCTACCACCGCCTTTAGCGCTGGCTAGTTTAAACTTTGAAGATGTGATAAGTTATAGAAAATTAACTTCTATACTATCACTGACCGATGTGTTAAAATACCACAGATTCAATACGATGGTGCAAGTACTGCTTCCACAGTACGCATTATCAAGCTTCTCATTAATATGTTATGAAGAAGATAATCAGAGTTTCATACAAGAGCATATCAACGAATATGAGATAGTATGTAAAAAGGATGCTGGAAAAGAGTCCAAAGATGATTTCTATTCCGTGTCAGGTAATGTACATACTGTGGTGAATGTTAATTCAGAAACAATCGTACTGAACATATTTGGTGAAGGCGAAGAAAAAGATAATATAAAATCTTTTCTACGTGAAATAACGAATACTTATGGTATCAATAGTATGATGTCTATTGATGCATTTAAAAAATATCTAATTTCCTAGGTTACGGAGTTTTAAAAAATGAAAAAAAGCAATTCTTTAAAATCACTATTCACTGCGATTAGTGCAGCTGCTGTTTCAACTGGTGGCACAACACATTCATTCGAAAATGACATGCCTTTAATGGCGGGTGAAGACGGTAAAGGTTCTGTAAGCGAAACTGAAAGCGCTTCAGTAACAACTGCCATCAAAGATGAACTTCGTTCAAGTATGATTCCGGAAGACGATCTTACACCAGAGTCAGCAGAAGCAGCAGATCTTGAAATCTCTAAAATGTCTACAGGTATCGAAGCTGCAAAAATTGCATACTTCGCAGCTCAAGACACTGAAGGTTTCCGTCAGCGCGCTACAGCATTCGATCACGGCACTAAAAGCCCAATCACTGGCTTCTCAACTGGTATCGAATCTTTCGACGTTCAAAACTTCAGCTCATTTAAAGAAGAGTCAGTTAAGTTTAACCTTTACGCTACTAAGCAATCTGACTTCGCAGCATTGTTTGCGCCGTTACTTGTTGGTACTCCTGACATGGTTGATTGGAAAATCAGCATCGATCGCGTAATCTTCGGTCACTTCGCTGAACATTCAGTTGATAAATCAATTGTTGATTCACAAGGTCTTCGTCCATTACAGTCTGCTTACTCAGACATCGAAGCGCTTCGCAACAATGCAACTGACCTAGTGCCTTTCTATACTGAAAAGCATAAAGAGTACTTCGTAGACACAGCGCTTGTTGAAACAACAGAAGCAACTTTAGATGCGACTACTTTCACTACTCAAGCATTAAAAACTGGTACTGATGTAAACATCATCGCTCTTGGCCAACATCCTGGTCGCGTTGAAGCTTACACACGTAACGCACAGATCCACAAAAACATCCGCTTAGAAACAGTACTTGTAAAAGTATCTAAAGCAGACGGTTCTGACGGCGAAGTATTTGAATTCAAAACGCGCACTATGCCTCGTTCTTTATTCAACTCAATCGGTCAAGGTAACGATCAAGAAACTGTTCTTAGCTTCCGTAATGCAAACTTCGCAATCGGTAAACGTGGCGTAGCAACAAACTCTGCTGGCGATGTTGATTCTAAAAACCTTAAAGCATTCATCGATGCTGAGCGTCAAATCCGTTTATCTCTTGAAGTTAACGGCGTATGTAAACATGACCGTGGCGTTGTACGTGCTTCTGGTACTGCTGAAGTTGAAGGTTTATACCTTGCTGACGGTACTAAGATCACTACACCTGATGAGCTTAAAGATCTTAAATTTGAAGTTGTTGGCTACCGTGTAAAATCTCGTACTACTAACTCAGATTTAGCACACATCAGCTTAATCGCTGACATGGTTACTGAAACTGATATCTGTCGTATCGGCTTACGTCCACCAATCGTTGCACATAGCACGTTAATGAAGCAATCAGGTAGCGGTTTATCAAATGACCAAAAACTTGACATCTTAATCGAGATGACTAAAGTTTCAATGGCTGCTGATGCGCTTACTACGTTCTTAGACTACTTCGATACAGTTCGCGATTACTGTAACTTACGTAACCAAGACGACTTAGATGAAGATCTAGGTGATTTATTCGAACCAGATGCAATTGCTGGTATCGGTCGTAAAGTACTTCGTCCAGAATGTATTGAATTTACTATTCCGGATCTTGGTGCTGTTGTTAACTCTCAAACTTCTGCTGCTAAAGTAACAGACGTTCGTCGTTATGTGTCTGGTGTACTTTCTGATATCATCTCTAGCTTGATTCAGAACAGCCGTATCTTAACAGCGTTACCAATCTACGCACCGACTTCTAAAGTAGTTGGTAAAGTAGTAACATCACCACGTATCGATAACTTCTTAATGGTTGAAGGTGATCCACGTCTTGCTGGTAATAACGATTACGAAGTTGTAGCTTCTCCAGCTACTGTCCTGACTGATACTTTCTACATCCAGTTATCAATCGACAATGCTCCGGCAAACACGTTCCACCCATTAAACTCAGGTTACTGTTTATACATCCCTGAGCTAGTTGGTGAATTCCCAATCAAGCGTGGTTCTTCAAATGTAAACGAACTTGCAGTACAAGGTCAGTTCGAGCACGTTTGGAACGTACCGGCAGTTGCGAAAGTAACTATCAAAGGTCTAAGTGAATTCATACGCGAGAAAACTCGTCTTGAAACACTTACTGAAATCACTAACGTGGTTAAGGGCGAAGTTGTAGGAACAACTACACCCTAAGACCGCTGTCGAAATGCTCGATGGCAATAAGTTAGACGGATTTTACTATCCATAATAAGAAGAGGCTTCGGCCTCTTCTTATGTTTGCTATTGGAAAAAGTTTGAAGAATATATTATTAAGGTAGTAATATAAAGGAGTGAGGTTAGATGCAGATGTGAAAAGCAGTAGATTAGGAAAGCTGTATATATTGCCAGAAGAAATTAAGAACATTCTTTCTTCAACAGCTGCTGACAGTTCACTTGAAAGTTCCCTTAGAGAGAACATGGTGAAGTCTTTCCAGTCTAGTTATGATTTCTATAACTATACAGGAACAGCAGTTAGAGTAGTGGGTCAGGACAATTTAGAAATATCAATTGAACCTACCGTTAGACCTGACATGATAGATCCAGGCATTGTCATTTCTAAAACACTAACAACGTACTATAATAAATCTATAATCGATCCTAGATGTAGAACCAATGCGCCTACTGATGAGTTTGAGCAAGCGATAGCTAAAGAGATACAGAATAGCTCCCGTAAAACAATAACCCAACAGAGGACAGTCAATAAAGATTCTGTTAGCATCAGAGTTCTTTACTTGATACCAATAGCTGAATTTGAGAATACAGATACAGTTTACGATAACCGTTCTAATTATCTAATTACAATGGATAATGAACGTACCGCAGTACACCCTAATAATTCTAAGAATGCAGAGTTAAGAGATGTACTTAATGTCAACGATAACCAATCAACTCATGAAGCTTCAATTAAATACCTTTTGATAGACAATACAAATCTACACCCCCAATTATATATAAATACGGGATGTAATATTCTTTGTGTTAAATCTATGCCTGATCCGACAAGAGAAACAGGACTCTATGTTTACAGTGTCGGGAATGTGGAAAGTCAGACTCATCGCAAAGCAGAAACAGTGGTGGTAAAATTTGACGTAGATACAATATTATCTGAAAAGCTCTTTGCTTATCATAGTTACGCCGAAGCGAAAGCTGCTGGTAACTTAGATGAACGTTATAAGGAAAGGGAGAAAAGACAACAGGCTAAATCTGCTCAGGATGAAAAGGTTTTCAAAAATACGGAAGCTGATAGTAAAAGAGAGGATCGAATGAGAGAGGAAAGAAGCAAGAAGATTGCTGATGGAATCAAGTTAGCTACCGTCGTAACGGGTTTTGTAACAATGCTTGTGACGACTATAGTTAAAACCAATACAAAAACAAGTAAGTAGGGACTTAGAATGTTAAGACGAGTATTTGATAGAATAAGCGATGCTAACCCTAAGTTCAATGAACGCCTTGTAAATGGTTTAACTAAAGAAGAACTCGATAAAGCACCTCAAGTCATTGATCTGCTATGGAGCGAATGTGTAAGTACATCGTTTCCAGATAAATTACATTATGAAGATTACTCAATTTGTTATCCAGAAGAGATAATGAGAATCTTAACATCTCCAAACAACAAAGACGGCAAACTAGAAATGACTAGAACAGATTTCGTTCTTGTTAAATATAACTTGTCCTTTGAAAACGAAGATGGAATTAGAGATCCATTACCCCCTGTATACATACCTCTACCTTTCTGTGATGATTTATCATTAACCACTATACGAAATGTAAAACATCATATTTCAAATGTAGTGTGTGATAAAGTATTCTCAAGAGTAGACAAAGGATTGTTCGTAGCGTTTACACGTGACCGTTTAACCTTTGAACGAGTAGCCTCATCATTTAAACTAAATGGGTCTTCTGTAAATACATTTGTTACTTACTCAAACATACATGCGTTTAGTAAACAACAAAAAGCAAAAGCCGGTGCTAACCCAGCGTTAGTAACTTATCTCTTTGCTAAATATGGGATGCGTGAAACATTTAAGAAATTTACGAATGTGAAAGATGATGATTTCGTAGTAGGTACTCATGAAGAATTATCTTCTGACGATTACCCAACTGATGAATGGTACATCGCCTCTGCGTATAAACATAGACTTGCTGGGTTTAGTGATAAATCTAAAGTAGGTACGTTTGACATAGAGATTGCAATACGTAAAGAAGCGTACGACAAGAACAAGTTAATGGAAGATTTCATTGCTGGTTTCTTTTACTCAATAGAATATTTTCCGTCTAAAGTAAAACTAGACTGGGTAGATAAAAAATCAATGTGGATTTCATTACTCGCAGAGATAATCTATCAAGACACGTTAACTGATAGTCGTAAAATGTCAGCAGTTAGTAATCACATAGACTCACTGGACCATTACGTGGACCACATGATGATTGCCAAGCTACAATCAATAGGCTGTTACGCCGAAGATATATACGAACTGTTTATCTACATTCTTCAAAACATAGATGAATTGTATATTAC
>Ga0208814_1000147_pt1 | contig 51456 bp, 44 predicted proteins | sample MalvirAntarct_55_FD_184253 | JGI IMG/M metagenome (GOLD analysis project Ga0208814, IMG submission 184253) | Marine viral communities from the Global Malaspina Expedition - Malaspina viral metaG Antarct_55 (SPAdes) (version 2) | ecosystem: Environmental > Aquatic > Marine > Oceanic | place... | reverse complement strand
ACGCACGGCCACGGAAGTCCTCGGCGTGCTGGCGGGTCTGACGCAGGGCGAACTGGCTGAAGCTTTCACCGTTGCGCTGCAACTCTTCGAGTACGCGGGCCGAAGGCGTCAGGCTGCTGTCGTCGACCTTGGCCTGTTGTTCGGCGACCGCGCGAGCATGCTCGTCACCGCCATGGCTGCGGTCGAGCAGCGCGGCGACCTGGCCGATTTGGCCAATCAGTTCGCTCGCCCATTGCTGCAGGCTGACGTCTTCGTTGCAGCGACGCAGCTCGAGCCCGGGTTTGCGACCTTCCTTGACGACCTTGAGGAAGTTGTCGCTGCTGGCCCGGCATTCGCCTTCTATCAGGCAAGGGCTCTGCTGCAGCGTGCAGAACAAGAGGAAAGCATCGAGAAAACGCGCTTCGCTGACGTCTATGCCCAGCGGCAGGAAGGGGTTGATGTCCAGACAGCGCACTTCGATGTACTGGATGCCCCGCGCGCGCAGCGCATGCAGCGGGCGTTCCCCGGTATCGGTGACGCGCTTGGGGCGGATGTTCGAGTAGTACTCGTTCTCGATCTGCAAGACGTTGGTGTTGAGCTGCTGCCAGTTGCCGTCAGCATCCTTGGTGCCCAGCGCTGCGTAATCGGGGTAGGGCGTCGACACCGCCTTGTGCAGGCTGCTGGTGTAGCTTGGTAGATCGTCGTAGCAGGGCGTAAGGCCAGCTTGCGCGTTGCTTTGATAACCCAGATCACTCATCCGCAGGCTGGTGGCATAGGGCAGATACAGGGTGTCTTCGTCGAGCTGCTCGAGCTGGTGCGGCCGGCCCCGCATGAAGCTGGCATCCAGCGCGGGCGAAGCGCCGAACAGATACATCAGTAGCCAGCTGTAGCGGCGGAAGTTACGGATCAGTGCAATATAGCGCCAGGACTGATAGTCCTGCGCAGAGCGCTGGTCGCTCTCATCGGCCTGCAGCGTAGCCCACAGCGCCTCGGGCAACGAAAAGTTGTAATGGATGCCGGCAATGCACTGCATCGTCTTGCCGTAACGCAGCGCCAGGCCTTGGCGGTACACATATTTCAGTCGACCGATGTTCGAGCTGCCGTACTCGGCGATCGGAATCTGCTCCTCCTCCGGAAGGTGCCCCGGCATCGACGGGCTCCAGAGGTATTCGCCATCCAGCTGGCTATAGGTATAGCGATGGATGGCGTCGAGCTCGGCCAGGGTCTTGGTCGGGTCGGTTTCAGTGCCGGTGATGAACTCCAGCAGCGCTTCGGAATAATCCGTGGTGATCTTCGGATGAGTCAGTGCCGAGCCCAGTGCACGCGGATGCGGCGTCAGCGCCAGCTGACCATCGGCATCGACACGCAGGCATTCACGCTCGATCCCATGCAGGCATTGCGAGAGCAGCGACAGGTTGTGGTGCTCGGCCAGCAGCGCCAGGCGGTGGGAGAGAAGATCGCTCAATTGGGAATTCCTTCACGCGTCAGTCGGCACAATATGGGGGTGGATCGCACGCTCTACAAGAGGCCGTCAGCGTTGGGCCGCGCACTGCTGCGGGGCGTTTCCAGCGAATCCGACGCTGCAGTGCGGTGACTCAGATAACCGAGAAGGTCGCCTGGGCCTTGGCCACCAATTTTTCGCCCTGATGCACCTCGGCTTCGATGACCTGGGTGCGCCGACCGCCGTGCACCACCCAGGCCCGGCATGTCAGCTCGCCGTCGGTCACCGGGCGGATGTAGTTGACCTTGCACTCGAGCGTGACGCTGTTCGGTTCGCCGTCATTGAGGCTGTGGCTGGCCTGGCCCATGGCCGTGTCGATCAGCGAGAACAGGGCGCCGCCGTGCAGCTTGCCGTGCAGATTGCGCAAGCCATCGTGCATGGCCAGGCGCAGCAGTGCTTCTCCATTTGCGACCTGGACGATCTCCAGCCCCAGCAGACGCCCGAAGGCACTGCTGCTGCCCACCGCTTCGACTTCGCGCACCGTTATTTCCTCAGATTTTTAGCGTTGGCGAACAGCGCAGCCATGGCGTTGTTGGCCGGAGCCGGCTTGGTCTCCGGCTTAGCCGCTTTGCGCTCGCCGCGTGCCTGGCCGCCACGGTTGTTGCCGTTGCCGCGCATGTTGTCCGCCTTTTCGCCGGGGGTATCGCTCATGCGCATGGACAGGCCGACGCGTTGGCGCGGGATGTCCACTTCCATGACCTTGACCTTGACGATGTCGCCGGCTTTGACCACTTCGTACGGATCCTTGACGAACTTCTCCGACAGCGCGGAAATGTGCACCAGCCCGTCCTGATGCACGCCAATGTCGACGAAGGCGCCGAAGTTGGTCACGTTGGTCACCACGCCTTCGAGCACCATGCCAGGCGTCAGGTCGCTGAGCTTTTCCACGCCTTCCTGGAACTCGGCAGTCTTGAACTCGGGACGCGGATCGCGTCCGGGCTTCTCCAGCTCCTGAAGAATGTCGCTGACGGTTACCAGACCGAAGCTTTCGTCGGTGAACTGCTTCGGATCCAGGCGCTTGAGAAACGCCGAGTCACCGATCAGCGAGCGGATGTCGCGGCCAGTGTCGGTGGCGATGCGTTTGACCAGCGGATAGGTTTCCGGGTGAACGGCCGAGGCGTCCAGCGGGTTGCTGCCATTCATCACGCGCAGGAAGCCGGCGGCCTGCTCGAAGGTCTTGTCGCCCAGCCGCGGCACTTTTTTCAGCTCACTGCGTGCGGTGAACGCACCGTTGGCATCACGGTAGGCCACGATGTTCTGCGCCAGGGTGGTGTTTAGACCGGAAATGCGAGCCAGCAGCGCTACCGAGGCGGTGTTGACGTCGACGCCGACGGCGTTCACGCAGTCTTCGACCACTGCATCCAACGAGCGCGCCAGCTTGAGCTGGGAGACGTCGTGCTGGTACTGGCCGACGCCGATGGCCTTGGGCTCGATCTTCACCAATTCGGCCAGCGGATCTTGCAGGCGACGGGCGATAGAGACGGCGCCGCGGATGGAGACGTCAAGGTCCGGGAATTCCTTGGCGGCCAGCTCCGACGCCGAGTACACCGAGGCGCCGGCTTCGGAGACCATCACCTTGGTCAGCTTGAGGCCGGGCACCTGCTTGATCAGATCGGCGGCGAGCCGGTCGCTTTCCCGGCTGGCGGTGCCATTGCCGATGGCGATCAGGTCGACGGCATGCTTGGCACAGAGCTTGGCCAGTACGGCCAGGGTGCCGTCCCAGTCATTGCGCGGGGCATGCGGGTAGACGGTAGCGGTATCCAACAGCTTGCCGGTGGCGTCGACCACCGCCACCTTGCAGCCGGTGCGCAGACCGGGGTCGAGGCCCAGGGTGGCGCGGGGGCCAGCCGGCGCGGCCAGCAGCAGGTCATGCATGTTGCGCGCGAACACGCCGATGGCGTCGTCCTCGGCCTTGTCGCGCAGCTCGCCGAGCAGGTCGGTTTCCAGGTGGGTGTAGAGCTTGACCTTCCAGGTCCAGCGCACCACTTCGCTCAGCCACTTGTCCGCCGCGCGGCCGCGATTGGCGATACCGAAGCGCTCGCCGATCATCACCTCGCCCGGATGCATGGTGCCGGGTGCTTCGTCGCCCACTTTCAGGCTCACACTGAGCACGCCTTCGTTGCGCCCGCGGAAGATCGCCAAGGCGCGGTGAGAGGGCGCGCTCTTGAGCGGCTCGTCGTGTTCAAAATAGTCGCTGAACTTGGCGCCTTCGTTTTCCTTGCCGGGCACCACGCGCGCGCTGAGCGTAGCGTTGTGGGTCAGGAAATCGCGCAGCTTGGCCAGCAGGTTGGCGTCTTCGGCGAAGCGCTCCATGAGGATGTACTTGGCACCTTCGAGCACAGCCTTGACGTCGGCGAAGCCCTTCTCGGCATCGACGAAGCGTGCGGCTTCGGTTTCCGGATTCAGCTCGGGGTCGGCAAAGATCGCATCGGCCAGGTCGCCCAGACCGGCTTCCAGAGCGATCTGGCCCTTGGTGCGGCGCTTCTGCTTATAGGGCAGATAAAGGTCTTCGAGGCGGGTCTTGGTGTCTGCGAGGTCGATCTCGCGCTTGAGTTCGGGCGTCAGCTTGCCCTGTTCCTCGATGCTGGCGAGGATTGAGGCGCGGCGATCATCCAGCTCGCGCAGGTAACGCAGTCGCTCTTCGAGCAGGCGCAGCTGGGTGTCATCCAGGCTGCCGGTGACTTCCTTGCGGTAACGAGCGATGAAGGGCACGGTCGAGCCCTCGTCGAGCAGCGCCACGGTGGCGGCAACCTGTTGCGGGCGCACGCCCAGTTCAGCGGCGAGGCGAGAATTGATGCTGTCCATGAACCTACCTGGGTCAGTCAAACCATGCAGGCCGGGCCTGCGCGAAAGGGCGCGATTATAAAGGCAGCGGCTGGCTTGAGGCGGGCAGTCGGACGAAAAAGCCAGCAAGAGGCCTGTCGACTCATTCCATTGGCTCTCGGCTTCGCCCTGCAAAATCTGCTAACAATGGCTTCAGTTGCGTTTACATCACTGTGCGCATAATGCATTGACGATATTTACGGGAGTTTCCATGAGCAGCACTGCGCCCGCCAGCGAAGGCGAAAAGATCCTTATTGTCGATGACGATGCCCGGTTGCGGCGCTTGCTCGAGCGGTTTCTCGATGAGCAGGGCTATCGCGTGCGGACCGTGGAGAGTGCCGAGCAGATGGATCGTCTGCTCAGCCGCGAGCTGTTCCATCTGGTCGTGCTGGACCTGATGATGCCGGGTGAGGACGGGCTTTCCGCCTGTTCACGCCTGCGCGAAGGCGGCAATCAGATTCCGATCATCATGCTGACCGCCAAGGGCGACGAGGCCAGCCGGATCCATGGGTTGGAGCAGGGCGCCGACGACTATCTGGCCAAGCCGTTCAACCCGCGCGAGTTGCTGGCGCGGATTCGGGCGGTGCTACGGCGCCAGGCGCCGCAGGTGCCAGGCGCGCCAGGCAGCGAGGACGAGACCGTCACCTTCGGCGATTACGAGCTGTTCCTTGGCACCCGCGAGCTGAAGAAGGGCGACCAGGTGCACATGCTGACTACCGGTGAGTTCGCCGTGCTCAAGGCCCTGGTCCAGCATGCTCGCGAACCGCTGACCCGCGACAAGCTGATGAACCTGGCCCGCGGCCGCGAATGGGATGCGCTCGAGCGTTCCATCGATGTGCAGATCTCCCGCCTGCGCCGATTGATCGAGCCGGACCCTTCCAAACCGCGCTACATCCAGACCGTGTGGGGCGTGGGCTATGTGTTCGTGCCGGACGGCAACAAGTAAGTCGGCACGCCTCACTTCTGGCGGCGGATGCTTCAGAATCCGCCGTTCTCGCTAATCAGCCTGTCCGTTCGGGCTGCTCGATAACCGGCGTTCGCGCCGTGGCTCTTCTATGAAAACCCCGCTCTGGTTCCCGCAAAGCTTCTTCGCTCGCACGCTGTGGATGGTGCTGATCGTGGTGCTGTTCTCCAAGGTGCTGATGCTTGTGTACCTGATGATGAACGAGGACGTCATGGTCGACCGCCAGTACAGCCACGGCGCCGCGTTGACCCTGCGCGCCTACTGGGCCGCCGATGAGGAGAACCGTGAGCGTATTGCCGATGCGGCCGGGCTGCAGCGAGTTACGACGGAAGATGTACCGCCCAGTGAGTACCACTGGCCCTATACGGAAATTTTCCAGCGGCAGATGCAGGCCGAGCTTGGTGTCGAGACAGACGTGCGGGTTCGCATCCAGCCTGACACGGCCATTTGGGTGCGGGCGCCAAGCCTCGGACCGGACTGGTTGCAAGTGCCGCTGTACGCATATCCGCTGCGCGGACAGCGGATCTGGAGCGTGCTCGGCTGGTTTCTCGGTATAGGGCTGCTGTCCACCGCCGCGGCATGGATTTTCGTTAGCCAGCTCAATCTGCCGCTCAAGCGCCTGGTCTATGCCGCTCGGCAGATCGGTAAGGGTCGCAGCGTGCGCTTGCCCATCAGCGATACGCCGAGCGAGATGACCGAGGTGTATCGCGCGTTCAATCAGATGGCCGAAGACGTCGAGCAGGCCGGCCGCGAGCGCGAGCTGATGCTGGCCGGTGTCTCTCATGATCTGCGCACGCCGCTGACGCGCTTGCGGTTGTCCCTCGAGTTGATGTCCAGCGACGCTGAGCTGACCGAAGACATGGTTCGTGATATCGAGGACATGAACGCGATCCTCGACCAGTTTCTCGCGTTTGTCCGCGACGGCAGCGACGAGCCAGTGGAAAGCGTCGACCTGGGTGAACTGGTGCGTGAGGTCGTGGCGCCCTACAACCAGTACGGCGAAAGTGTTCGACTGTGCGTGGAGCCGATGCCGCCACTGGCGCTGCGGCGGGTATCGATCAAGCGCCTGCTGGTCAATCTGATCGAAAACGCGCTGCGTTATGGTGGCCATGGGGTCGAGGTTGCGGCCCATGTCTCGGGCGACAGCAATGCGCCCTATGTCGTGCTCAGCGTGCTGGACCGGGGGACGGGTATTGATCCGCAAGAGCTGGGCGAGATCTTCAATCCGTTCATTCGCGGCGACAAGGCCCGTGGCGGACAAGGCGCCGGGCTGGGGCTGGCGATCGTCAAGCGGATCGCCTCGCAGCATGGTGGCGTGATCGAGTTACGCAACCGAGAAGGCGGCGGGCTCGAGGCGCGAGTGAGTCTGCCTTTGGGGTTGCTGCTGCCGAGGGATGCGGTCAACCGATAGGGCAGCCTCAGCGCTTGAACCTGCCTATTTCGATCCGCTTGTTGCGGCAGCGTTAGCCCATCAAACAATGCCAGATCGATGGAGAGCAGCAGTGGCTGGCTGCCAGGGCCTGCTTAGCCCTTTCCCTTGGTCCGGGTCAGATGCGGGCCGGCGTTCTTTTCCAGGTACTGGATGATCAGGCCCGCCACGTCCTTGCCGGTAGTTTCTTCGATGCCCGCCAAGCCTGGGGAAGAGTTCACCTCCATCACCAGCGGGCCATGGTTGGAACGCAGGATATCGACGCCGGCGACGCTGAGGCCCATCACCTTGGCCGCGCGGATGGCGGTCATCCGTTCTTCCGGGGTGATCTTGATCAGGCTGGCGGTGCCGCCGCGGTGCAGGTTGGAGCGAAACTCACCGGGCTTGGCCTGGCGTTTCATGGCGGCGATGACCTTGTCGCCAACCACGAAGCAGCGGATATCCGCACCACCGGCTTCCTTGATGTATTCCTGCACCATGATGTCCTGCTTGAGGCCCATGAAGGCCTCGATCACCGACTCGGCGGCGGTGGCGGTTTCACACATGACCACGCCGATGCCCTGGGTGCCTTCGAGCACCTTGATCACCAGCGGCGCGCCGTTGACCATCTGGATCAGGTCGGCGATGTCGTCAGGGGAGTGGGCAAAGCCGGTCACTGGCAGGCCGATACCGCGGCGCGATAACAGTTGCAGCGAGCGCAGCTTGTCCCGCGAGCGGGCAATGGCCACCGATTCATTCAGCGGAAAAACGCCCTGCATTTCGAATTGGCGCAGCACCGCGCAGCCATAGAAGGTGACGGAGGCGCCGATCCGCGGGATCACCGCGTCGAAGCCTTCCAGCGGACGGCCGCGGTAATGGATCTGCGGCTTGTGGCTGGCGATGTTCATGTACGCGCGCAGGGTGTCGATGACGACCACCTCATGGCCACGTTGCTGGCCGGCCTCCACCAGACGGCGGGTCGAATACAGGCGTGGGTTGCGCGACAGCACGGCGATTTTCATTGGGCACCGGAAAGAGTGAGAGTCTGGGGTTTTTCCTGCACGTAGGTGCGGGCAGGGTCGACCAGCCATTTGCCGTCCATCAGGGCTTTTGACCCCAGTAACAAGCGATAGCGCATGGTCTTGCGACAGGTAAGGGTGAATTCGACAGGCCACAGGTGGTCGCCCAGCGCCAACAGCGTACGCACCACATAGCGCGTTTGTACGTGCCCGTTCGAGCTTTTGATGATCTTGCGCGCCACCAGCCGCGCTTCGCAGCGGTGGCGGCTCTGCACCAGCGTACCCAAGTGGGCCGTGAAACGGACCCAGCGTTCGCCATTGCGCTTGAATTCGCTGATGTCGGTCGCATGTAGGGCAGACGTGCTGGCGCCGGTATCGATCTTTGCGCGCAGGCCGACCACGCCGAGTTCGGGCAGGGCGATCCATTCGCGCAAACCGATGATTGTCTGGAGGTCGGGACTGTTCAAAAGCGTATCCAGTAAATTTCCGCGCATTCTAGACAGGCTGCATGACAACCGCATCTCCCTGTTCCAACCTATGACAACGAGACGCTAGACAGAGTTGAACCATGAGTGAGAAAGACGACGGCAAAGTCCGTCTAGACAAATGGCTATGGGCGGCGCGTTTCTTCAAGACGCGGGCGCTGGCAAAGGCGGCCGTCGAGGGCGGCAAGGTGCACTGCCGCGGTGAACGGTGCAAGCCGAGCAAAGAGCCCAAGCTGGGGGAAGAGCTGGTGATTCGTGCAGGCTTTGATGAGCGCACGGTGGTGATTCGTGCGCTGTCGGCGGTGCGCAAGGGCGCGCCAGAGGCCCAACTGCTCTATGAGGAGACGGCCGAAAGCTTGTCTCGACGCGAAACCGCCGCTGCCCTTCGAAAAGCAGGCAGCCTGGGCGTGGAAACCGATGGCAAGCCGAGCAAGAAGCAACGCCGCGCCCTGCAGCGCTTTCGTTCTGACGCTGGTTGAGTGCGTCTGGTTGGACGGTCGCCACTTTCACCCTAGAATGCGGTCCCTTCTCTTTAGGCGCCGCCAGATTGCCGAGACCTAGACGTTTCGCTATTCGCTAACGGCCCCGAACGCCCACCTGCTCTGGTCATGCCCATGCTCGATACCGATTACACCCAACGCTTTCTCTTCGATGACACCGACGTGCGCGGCGAATGGGTCGGGCTTGAGCGCAGCTATGCCGAAGTCCTGGCCAAACACACCTATCCCGAACAGGTTGCCCAGTTGCTTGGCGAACTACTGGCAGCGGCGGCGCTGTTGGTTGGCACGCTGAAGTTCGACGGCCTGATGGTGTTGCAGGCTCGCTCTTCGGGCGCTGTACCCTTGTTGATGGTCGAGTGCTCGAGCAACCGCGAGATGCGCGGCATCGCTCGCTACGACGAAACGCAGCTGACACCTGGCGCAAGCTTGGCGGAGCTGATGCCCGATGGCGTGATGGCGATGACCATCGACCCGGCTCAAGGGCAGCGTTATCAGGGCATTGTTGCGCTGGACGGCGTGACACTTGCGGACAGCCTGTCGAATTACTTTGCCTCGTCCGAACAGTTGCCGACGCGCTTCTGGCTGGCGGCGGATGGTCGCCGTGCTTGCGGCATGCTGTTGCAACAGCTGCCAGCCGACCGCATCCGTGACGGCGAAGAGCGTGAAGCCAGCTGGCAGCACCTGCGTACGCTAGCCGATACCTTGTCGACCGAAGAGTTGCTGGGCCTCGATACCGAGACCATCCTGCATCGTCTCTATCATGAAGAGCAGGTTCGTTTGTTCGAACCGCGTCCGATCGTGTTCCGTTGCAGCTGCTCGCGAGAGCGCTCGGCCAATGCCGTCATCAGTCTCGGTCAGCAAGACGCTGAGCAACTACTGTCGGAGCAGGGCGGAGCCATCACCATCGACTGCCAGTTCTGCAACCACAGCTACCGCTTCGACGCGGCGGATATCGCCCAGCTTTTTGCCGGTGCGGGAACGGAAGGTCCATCCGGCACGCGACATTAAAGGCTTTGCGGGACTAGGAACCTTTTCGCCATCACGCCCTCATACCCAGCGCAGCGTCATTTCTGTCATAATCGCGCGCACTTTTTTTCGGTGTAGTCCACTACTCTGTGGGCTACAAAGCATGGAGGAATCGGCCCAGGGCCGACGGGAAACTCATGACGCAAGCCACTAACGCCGTATACATCGACATCAGCACCGCTCAACTGGTCGAAGAAGCCATCAAGCGCGGTGAAGGTGAATTGGCCGCCACTGGCGCGCTCGTCGTGAAAACCGGCCACCGGACCGGTCGTTCGCCAGCTGACCGCTATATTGTCGAGGAGCCCAGCACCCAGGCTTCCATTGCCTGGGGGCCGATCAACCGCCCGTTCCCGGCCGACAAGTTCGATGCGCTGTGGGATCGCGTCGAGGCGTTCAACCGCGGCCAGGATTTCTTCGTTTCTCACGTGCATGTTGGCTCCGCCGAAGATCACTACCTGCCGGTCAAGATGACCACCGCCACCGCGTGGCAGAACCTGTTCGGTCGCCAGCTGTTCATCAACCCGGAAACCTACAACCCGGCCGGCAAGGAAGAGTGGAAGGTACTCAACGTCGCCAACTTCGAGTGCGTGCCCGAGCGTGACGGCACCAACTCCGATGGTTGCGTGATCATCAACTTCGCCGCCAAGAAAGTGCTGATCGCCGGCATGCGCTACGCCGGTGAGATGAAGAAGGCCATGTTCTCGGTGCAGAACTACCTGCTGCCGGAAAAAGACGTGCTGCCGATGCACTGCGCCGCCAACATTGGCGACGATGGCGACGTGACGCTGTTCTTCGGTCTTTCCGGCACTGGTAAAACCACCTTGTCGGCAGACGAATCGCGTCATCTGATCGGCGACGACGAGCACGGCTGGGGCACTGGCGTGGTGTTCAACATCGAAGGCGGTTGCTACGCCAAGTGCATCGACCTGTCCGAGAAGAACGAGCCGGTCATCTGGAAAGCCATCCAATTCGGCACCGTGCTGGAAAACGTTGTACTGAACGGTGAGCGCGCCGCCGACTATACCGATGACAGCCTGACCCAGAACAGCCGCGCAGCCTACCCGCTGGAATACGTCGAGAAGCGTTCCGAGAAGAACCTGGGCGGCGAGCCGAACGCAGTGATCTTCCTGACTTGCGACCTGACCGGTGTTCTGCCTCCGGTGTCGATCCTTAACGAAGAACAGGCGGCTTACCACTTCCTTTCCGGCTACACCGCACTAGTGGGCTCTACCGAAATGGGTTCGGGCAGCGGCATCAAGTCGACCTTCTCCACCTGTTTCGGCGCACCGTTCTTCCCACGGCCGGCCGGTGTCTATGCCGAGCTGCTGATCAAGCGCATCCAGGCGTTCGGCTCCAAGGTCTACCTGGTTAACACCGGCTGGACCGGCGGTGGCTACGGCGTTGGCAAGCGCTTCAACATCCCGACCACACGTGCCGTGATCGCTGCGATCCAGAGCGGTGCATTGGTGGGTGCTGAAACCGAGCATCTGCCAATCATCAACCTCGACGTGCCGAAGGCCGTCACCGGTGTCGACACCCAGTTGCTCAACCCGCGCAATACCTGGTCCGATGGCAACGCCTACGACGAGGCCGCGAAGGAGCTGGCGAACAAGTTCGTCGAGAACTTCAAGAAGTTCGACGTTTCCGACGCCATCAAGGCCGCTGGCCCGCAGCTCTAAGCTGTAACGCCAAGCGTTGGAGAAGCCGCCCCCGGGCGGCTTTTTCATGGGCGTTTTTCTGCCGGTTCACTATGTCGATGGCCTTCCGGTCGCCCTTGGCGGGATTGGCCACGAGTGCGGCCGTCCCGAACTGCGAGACATTGAACCCGAACCCTTCATCGGTTCGGTTGATAACTTCTATCAACCAAGACGGATGGATTCGATGCCTGTTGGCACATAGCATAACGGCCACGTTCACCCCCATTGGAGCCACACCATGCAGATCGAAGAAGCCATCCAGACTCGCCGTGCTGTCAAGGCGTATGACCCCAGCTTTCAGCTCAGCCGCGAAGAGAAGGACGAGCTCTTGCAGTTGGCGTTGCTGGCACCGTCAGCGTTCAACCTGCAGCACGTGCGCTTCGTCGAGGTGAGTAACCCGGAGTTGCGCGCGCAGATCCGCGAGGTGGGCTGGAATCAGGCGCAGATGACCGATGCCTCGATGCTGGTGGTGGTCTGTGCTCAGGTCGACAGCTGGGAAAAGAACGTCCGCCGCGTCTGGGACGGTGCTCCGGCTGAAGTTCAGGACTACATGGCCGGCGCCATCGACAACTATTACCGCGGCAAGCCGCAGGTACAGCGTGACGAGGCCATGCGCAGCTGCGGCCTGATGGCGCAGACGCTGATGCTTGCTGCACGTGGCAAGGGCTTGGATTCCTGCCCCATGGACGGCTTCGATTTCGATGCGGTGGCCAAGCTGATCAACCTGCCGGATAACCACGTCATCGCCATGATGGTCGCGGTCGGAAAGCGCACGGTCGACCCCAAGCCCCGCGTGGGCAAGCTGCCGTTCGACGAAGTGATCATCCGCGACCGCTTCTGAATCATCGAACGAGCGCGCGAAGCGTTCTCTGCCTCTGCGCCGCCGCGGCACGTTCCGCGGCGGTGTGTTTTCGCGTGTTGTTGACGGCGCTTACCCGCTGCGTTTGCAGTCTCAAAACGCGAGCGTCGCAGCTTCCCCATACGCGGCGTCTGTTTCTCTTAGCGAGGCTGTCTGCGCGTGCCGGTCGCTTTGCTGTACCGTCTCCCTCCTTTTGTTACCCTCCGGCCTCCCGTCCAAGGCGTAACTCCGCATGATCGAGCAGACCCTCAAGCAGACATTCGGCTACGACGGCTTTCGTCCCGGCCAGGAACAGGCCATCCGCGCGGTGGTGGCCGGTCGTTCGGCGGCGGCGATCTTCCCCACAGGTTCGGGCAAATCGCTGTGCTACCAGCTGCCGGCATTGCTGCTGCCACATCTGACTTTGGTCGTCTCGCCGTTGCTGGCCTTGATGCAGGATCAACTGGCCTTTCTGCAGCGCCACGGCATCGCTGCCGGTAGCATCGATTCCGCGCAGAGCCGCGAGCAGGCCAGCGAGACCATGGCGAGGGCCAAGTCCGGCGAGCTGAAGATCCTGATGATTTCGGTGGAGCGGCTGAAGAACGAGCGCTTTCGCAATTTCATCAGCCAGGTGCCGATCTCCTTGCTGGTGGTCGATGAGGCGCACTGCATCTCCGAGTGGGGGCATAACTTCCGCCCGGATTACCTCAAGCTTCCCGACTACCAGCGGCAGTTCAATATCCCCCAGGTGCTGCTGTTGACCGCGACGGCGACGCCGCCGGTGATCGCCGATACGCAGGCCAAATTCTTGATTGCCGCGGATGACGTGGTCACCACCGGTTTCTACCGGCCCAATCTCAATCTGCTGGTGGAGCCGGTCAGCGGCTTCAACAAGCAGCGGCGGCTGGTGGAGTGGCTGGCGGACAAGGGCGGTCAGCCGACCATTGTCTACGTCACCCAGCAGAAGACTGCTGAGCGGGTCGCCGAGCATCTGGCGCAGCGCGGCTTTCCGGCCAGCGCCTACCACGCCGGCATGGCCCATGAGCTGCGTGAGTCGATTCAACGCCGCTTCATGGATGGCGAGCTGAACTGCATCGTCGCCACCATCGCGTTCGGCATGGGTATCGACAAGGCCGATATCCGCAACGTGGTGCATTACGACCTGCCCAAGTCCGTGGAGAATTACAGTCAGGAAATCGGCCGTGCCGGACGCGACGGCCAGCCGTCCGATTGCCTGGTGCTGGCCAACCGCGACAGCCTCAGCGTGCTGCAGAACTTCGTCTACGGCGACACGCCGGAACGCGAAGGCATCCGCTGCGTGCTCGACGAGTTGCTGCAAGCCAGCGCCGGCGGGCAGTGGGAGTTGATGCTCAACCAGCTGTCGGACCAGAGCAACATCCGCCAGTTGCCATTAAAAACCCTGCTGGTGCAACTGGAGTTGCGCGGCATCATTGCGCCACGTTTCGCCTATTTCGCTGAGTACCGCTTCAAATACCTGCTCGAGCCCGAGGCGCTGGTGGCTAAGTTCGACGGCGAGCGGCGGCAGTTCGTCGAGGCCATCGTGCACAGCTCAGCACGGGCGCGAACCTGGTGCACCCTGGATTTCGACGCGCTCTACGGGCAGCACGGCGCCGACCGCGCGCGAGTGGTCAAGGCGCTGGAGTACTTCCAGGAAAAGGGCTGGATCGAGCTGGAGAGCAAGCAGATGACCGAGGTCTATGCGCTGCTCGATCCGCGTTTCGATGCCGATGCCCTGAGTGGCGAGCTGCATGCCTATTTCAAAGGGCATGAAGCCAGCGAAATCACCCGCATCGACAACATGCTGGCGCTGTTCGAGTCCGCCGAGTGCCTGAGTCAGCGGCTGGCGGCCTATTTCGGTGATCGCCAGGCACCGCAGCGCTGCGGGCATTGCTCGGTCTGTCGCGGACAGGTCGCACAACTGCCGGAACCGCCAGCCCTGGCGCCTCTGGCGCAAATGGATCTGAGCGCACGTTGCGCCGATTTCATTCAGCGCTACCGGCAACTCAAGGGCGATGCGCCGGGCGCCGAATGCCTGACGCGCTTTCTCTGCGGCATCAGCGTGCCGGTGTTGACCAAGCTCAAGGCGCGCCAGATCTCCGGTTTCGCCTCGCTGGAGGCCTATCCTTACGCCGAGGTTCGCGCGCGCCTAACGCGCTAGATCAGTGGCGGAGAACCTCAGCGCGCGGTCAGACCGATCAGCCGGTCGGCGACGCCTTTGGTTTGCCTCGACGTACCGGCGGTGAGGTTGCTCGAGTTTTCCAGCGCATCCAGCAAGCCGGTCAGCGAGCCGACACCGGCCGACTGGGTCTCGATGTGCTGCGCCACCGCACGAATCTCGCTGGCCAGGCGGTCGATGTCGGTGCCGATCTCTTCGGCGTTCTTGCCGGTGATCTCGGCCAGCTTGCGCACCTCGTCGGCCACCACTGCGAAACCGCGACCTTGCTCCCCGGCGCGTGCGGCCTCGATGGCAGCGTTCAGGGCCAACAGATTGGTCTGCCCGGCGATCTGCTGAATGGTCTGCACCACCGACTGAATGCGCTGGCTCGACTGCGCCAGATCGCGGGCGCTGCTGACCACCTCATCTGCTTGATGGACCATTTGCTTGACCGAGCTGCCGGCCTGTTCGATGACGGTGCCTTGCCGATTGATGTTCAGCGTCAGGTCATCCATCGAACCGTGCAGCTCGGTGGCGCACTGGCTCAGTTGCTCGGACATGGACTGCCGTTCATGGTCGGCCTGGGAGAGCACCTGGCCAAGGTCGGCCAGGCCGCGAAACACCGGGCGGATGTGCTCATCGAGGCCGTTGATGTCCACCGCGCTGCTGTAGTCCTGGCGCTTGAACTGTTCGATCTGCTTGACCACCACCTGGCTCAGGCCGGTCAGCTTCTTGATCTGCCGGCGCAGGAAGAAGGCCTTGAACTCGCCATGGTAGGCGATGAAGTTGTCGGTGTACTCGTCGTGAAACTCATCCTTGCCGTTGGTGCGGAAGAAGAACACCGCCGTCAGTGTCTGGTTGAGGTTGAGGCCGAGGATCTCGCCGAAGGTCGAGTAACCGGCCACCGGGACGTCATCGAACACCGGGTCCATGCCACCGAGAGCCTGCTCGTTGTTCAGACGACGCAGGATGCAGTCGTTGAGGATGCCCACCAGCGGCTTGCCGGGCTTGTTCTGCATGAATTTCTGGTAGTCGCGGCGGGTGGTTTCGGCCAGCGGGGTGCGCTTGACCATGATCAGCTCCTCACCGGGCGCAACGTCGCAGAACAGGTGCACGCGCTCGTTGGCGAAGTCGATCTGCGAGATCGAGCGGACGAAAACCTCTTCGCCGACACGGATGGCGAAGGAGTAGTCGGAGAGCCGCTGCTCCAGCTCTTTTGGCGCGCATTTGAGCGCCTCGCACAGTGCCTGGACCATGCTGCGGATGTTGCCGCGGGAATCGATCACCTGGCTGATGTAGCGCTCTTCCAGCGAGGCACTGAGCACGCTCAGGCTGAGCGACGTGGGCTCGAAGTTCTGGCTCTTGAACACCCCGAAACGTACATCCCGCGCACACTTGAGGAAGACGATCAGCGCGTGGTTCTGGTAGCTGCGCTTGCCGTCATGCAGCTGGGTCTTCTGGAAATCGAGCTTGCCACCGGCCGAGCCGCCGACGAACAGGCAGGGAAAGCGCCCGGACTCGTACAGCGCCTCCATGAAGAAGGATTCCGAAGCGGAGAGCCCGTCGAAGAAGATGTTGGCGAGGGTGTCGCGGTAGTCGATCTTCATCGACACCTGCACTCGCTTGATCGAGGCCGTCAGTTTGGCGATCCGCTGCGCCATGCTCATGCGGTTGCCCTGGCCGCGGATGTCTTCGCTTTCCAGGGGGACCTGAACGATCTCGGCGGCGGCGATGACGCTGGCGTCGAACAGCTGCAGCACCACCCGATCCCATTGCGCGCCGGTGGCACAGTAGAGCCGCTGGCCCTCGCTGGAGAGCTCGCCCGCCGTGGTGCACAGGCTGATCGTCGCCTGCGGAAAACGCTGCGACACCTGTCTTGCCACGTCATCCAGATTCACATGCGGCGAGACGAAGCCGGCAATGTAGGTCGGGTTGAAGCGCAGAGCGGCGAGCTGCTGGGCCAGCTGCTGAGCCGAGCAGAGCAGACTTGCCGTGCCGCTGGTTTGCGTGTGGCCTGGCTTGAATCGGGAAAGCGAAATCATGGGCTTTACTCGCGCTTTTAGAAAAGGAAGCGGGACACTCGGCCGCTCCCGCACTGATCAGCCATCGATCAGAAGCTAGTTGTTGTTATCGCCACCGTGGCCGTGAGGCGCATGTCGCTCGGTGGTGCCGTCGTCAGTGACGTTATCGGCCGCTGGATAAAAGATCGCCATGCCACCATGGTCTTCATCCGGAAGTACTGAGCGAGGCGGCGACTCGAGTTGACGTGGCTCAACGGAAGTCGACTGCGGCTGTGCAATTGTCGACGAGCGACCTGTTGCCGCAGTGGTTGTGGCCGATAGCAAGGAAAGCCTCACTAGGAGCGACGCCATGTCTCGCTTGTTCACCGATCTCGGATTCCGTTGGAAAATTACCCTGCCCATTGCGGCGTTGGCGCTGCTGCTGGTGCTGATGGGGGTCGTCGGCATGCGTGGCGTCAACCATGTGGCCGATTCGAGCCAGCAGCTGGCGACACGATACCTGCCAGCCATCGGGCTGCTGCTCAATGCCGACCGTGACCTGTATCAGGCCTTTGTCGCCGAGCGCAGCCTGCTCGACAGCGATGCGGGCGACCACGTCCAGGCGCTCAGGGCCAGCCATGCGGAAAACCTCAAGCAGGCCTACGACCGTGTGCAGCAGTACGCCGCCATGCAGCCAAGTTCGGAAGCGCTGGCGTTGGTCGAGCAGTTCAACCGTGGCTTTCAGCAATGGTCTGGGGTCTCGCAGCGGGTAATCGAGCAGATCGACCTCGATCCGCTGGCCGCCAGTGCACTGAGCTTTGGCGAAAGCGAGTCGAGCTTCGATGCCATGCGTGACGCCATCGACAAGCTGGGCGATCTTGAAGCGGCGGCTGCTAACAGCGAAGGCGAGGCCGCCATCGCTGAAGGCGCGGCGACAGCAGAACAGCAGATCATCGTGTTGGCTGTTGGTCTGCTCGGCTGCGTGTTGCTGGTGGTGGGTCTGCCTCTGGTGGTGCTGCGGCCGATGCAGCGTTTGCTCGAGCGTGTGCAGCAGATTGCCGAGGGTGATGGCGACCTGCGCGCCCGGCTGGATGTGCGGTCGGCCGACGAGTTGGGCCAACTCGGCAATGCCTTCAACCGTTTTCTCGACAAGCTGCAACCGCTGATCGCCGAAGTCGGTCGGGTTACCGGAGAAGTCGATGCAGCGGCGCGTGATATGGCTAGGATGGCGGCGACGAACGATCAACTGATCAGCAGCGAACATGCGGCCGTGGACCAGGTCAGCACGGCGGCGACGGAAATGAGCGCTGCGGTGCATGAAGTTGCGCTGAACGCACAGAACGCTTCCGATGCGGCGCGGAATGCGCAACAGCAGTCAAGCCAGGGCGCAGCGGTGGTCACCAGCACCGTCCAGTCAATCCGCCAGCTGGCGCAGGAGGTAGAGAGTACCTCGCAGACCATCGAGGTCCTGGCTGAAGAGACCGCCAGCATTGGTGCGGTACTCGAAGTGATTCGCGGCATTGCAGAACAGACCAACCTGCTGGCGCTCAACGCCGCCATCGAGGCCGCCCGCGCTGGTGAGCAGGGTCGCGGGTTCGCCGTGGTGGCGGATGAGGTGCGGGCGCTGGCAGGCCGTACTCAGGATTCAACCAAGGACATCCAGCTACGCATCGAGAGGTTGCAGAGCGGGGTTGCCAAGGCCGTGCAGGCCATGCACGCCGGCAGTGGCAAGGCGCGCGACAGTGTGGAACGTGCTGCCGGCGTCGATCAGGTGTTGGCCGACACGGCGGAGTCGGTACAGCGCATCAATGACATGGCGGCGCAGATTGCCACGGCTTGCGAGGAGCAGAGCAGCGTGACCGAGGAGATTGCGCGCAACATCAGCGATATACGCGATCTGTCCGATGATGCGGCTGCCAATTCTACGAAGAGCATGCAGGCCAGCCAGCAATTGTCCGGGCTGTCGCAGACTCTGGCGAGCCTCGTGGGTCGCTTCCAGGTCTGAACTGGCGCCCGCCCGCGCTTGCGCGGCGTCCGGCTAACCGGGGACGCGTACGCCCCACAGCAGTTTGCCCAGCCCGGTGTCGTCCGGTAACAACAACAGGCTGAGCATAAACACCAGCAGCAGGCCGAGCGCATAGGCCAGGCTGATCAGGCGCTGCCGTCGGCGGCGTCGTGTCACGGGTGCTGCTCTGGTCGGTTGTGCGCTGGAACGTGAAGGGGATGGGTGCATCGTCCTCTCGATGGATAGCAAGCCATGGCTCATTTGGTGGCGCGGAGCCGACCTGTACCGTTCTGGCGGCGAAGTAAACCCGAAATGAAAGCATAATGCCACTATCGTGAAGACTGTCCCGATGGGCTGTCATTCGGGGTGGCTGCCATCCCCCAGCGTCTGCCATCGCAGCGCTGTCACAATCGGAAAAGCTCTAGCGTGGATATCAGCCGGCGCTCCTGGCTGTGTCGACCATACTCAAAGGTCGCCGCCGCCCGCCCTGGAGATGCGCTCATGCAGACTCGCCGCCAGCTGCTCAGTCGTTCCGCCCTGTTAGCCACTGTCGCCGCCCTCGGGCCGCTGCTGCCATTGCTGGCAAGAGGGGCCGAACCGTTGCGCCAGCGCGCGATTCCCGCGACCGGCGAGATGCTGCCGGTGATCGGGCTGGGAACCTCGCGGACACATGACGTTCAGCTCGACGATGACAAGATGCGAACCCTGCTCGAGGTGCTGCGGGTGCTCGTCGAGGGTGGCGCACGGGTGATCGATACCGCGCCGAGCTACGGCAATGCTGACCGGGTGGTGGGTGAGCTGGTCCAGCGCGGCGATGTACGTAGGCAGGTGTTTCTGGCCAGTAAGGTGTCCGCCACCGGCCGCGAGCGTGGTGTGGCGCAGATCGAAAAGAGCTTCGAGGCGCTGCAGACCGGAGTGATCGACCTGATCCAGGTGCACAACCTGCAGGACACGCGCACCCAGCTCCAGTTGCTCCGCACTCTCAAGGAGCAGGGCCGTATCCGCTACATAGGCGTGACTCACTATGTCGAATCCGCCCATGACCGGCTGCTAGAGGTGCTCAAGCAGGAGCCTGTCGATTTCGTTCAGTTCAACTATTCGGTCAGCGAGCGCAATGCTGAAAGGCGGTTGCTGCCGTATTGCGCCGAGCACGGCATTGCCACGCTGATCAACCGGCCCTTTACCCGCGGCAACCTGCTCTCGCGGGTCAAGGGCAAGCCGTTGCCTGGCTGGGCGGCAGACATCGATGCCGGCTCCTGGGCGCAGTTGCTGCTCAAGTTCATCCTCGCCGAGCCCGCGGTGACCACGGTGATACCTGCCACATCCAATCCGCGCTACATGGCTGACAACCTCATGGCCGGGCAGGGCCGGTTGCCGGACGCGCGCCAGCGGGAACTGATTGTCGAAGCCTTCCGATGAAGGTGGCTGAGGGACTCCGGGCTGGGGCTGGATGATCATGCCGTTTGCGGCGCGTGCCGCCGCGCTGATCAGTGCCCGGCCGGGCGAGCTGCGCGCGGCGCTGGCAGGGTTCGCCCTGTTCTTCTGCCTGTTCACCGGCTATTTCATGCTGCGGCCGATCCGCGAGTCGATGGGTATTCAGGGCGGCGTCGAGAACCTGCAGTGGCTGTTCACCGCGACCTTCGTCGCGATGCTGGTGGCGGTGCCGCTGTTCGCCTGGCTCAACTCGCGCGTGGCGCGCATCCATTACATCGACTGGGTGTACGGCTTTTTCTGCCTCAACCTGCTGCTGTTTGCCGGGCTGTTCTTTCTCCTGCGTGACAGCATATGGCTGGCTCGGGTGTTCTACGTGTGGATCTCGGTCTACAACCTGTTCGTGGTCTCGGTTGCCTGGAGCCTGATGGCCGATGTGTTCGACGCACCCCAGGCGCGTCGTTTGTTCGCCTTCATTGCGGCCGGTGCCAGCGTCGGAGGGCTGATGGGGCCGGCCCTGAGCACGTTGCTCGTCGGCGTGCTCGGGCAGTTCGGCCTGATGCTGCTGGCGGCCCTGCTACTGGCGGTAGCGGTGGCGATCAAGCACTACCTGATGGCATGGCGCGAAGTGCTGGGTGCCGGCCGCCCCGATGCCGAACACGCCGAAAGCCCGCGGCGACCGGTGATGGGTAATCCTTTCAGCGGGCTGACCCGGGTGCTGGGCTCGCGCTACCTGCTGGGCATCGCTGCCTTCGTGCTGCTGCTGACCACCGCCAGCACCTTTCTCTATTTCGAACAGGCGCGGTTGGTGGCCGAGCTGTTTCCGGAGCGTACAGAGCAGGTGCGAGTCTTCGGTGCCATCGACTTCGTCGTGCAGGCTGGCGCACTGCTCTCTCAGCTGTTCATCACCGGGCGTATCGCTCAGCGACTCGGGGTGCGGGTGCTGCTCAGCGCAGTGCCGGCGCTGGTCTGTCTGGGGTTCATCGGCTTGGCGCTGGCACCGAGCTTTGCCGTTCTGGCGGCGGTCATGATCGTGCGGCGCATCGGTGAATATGCGTTTGTTCGCCCAGGCCGAGAGATGCTGTTCGCGCCGCTGGATGCCGAGAGCAAATACAAGGCGAAGAACTTCATCGATACCGTGATCTATCGCGGTGGTGATGCCCTCAGCGGCTGGGGCAAGGCTCTGCTCGACAGCCTTGGCCAGGGTGTCTGGCTGGTCGCTCTGGTTGGCGCGGCAAGCGCGGCGGTCTGGGGTGGGGTGGGCTGGCGGCTCGGCGTGCGAGCCGACCAGGTCAGCAGGCACCGCGGGCGAGACTAGGTAAGGCACGCGGAACTGATTGAATACTGGCAAAATGCCCGCAATTCTCCAGACAGGATGTCCCGATGCGCGTCGCCTTGCCGTTTCTTCTTTTCGCCTCGCTTTCCATCACCGGCTGCAGCATCAAGCAGACCGTTACGCCTGCGCATCTGTCGCCCGAGCTGGCGCCGGAGATCTGTGCCATTCCGGCCGTTGGGCTTCGCGCCGGCTTCAACACCACCTATCAGCAGTTGCTCAGTGACAAGGGCTTCAAGGTCCGTCGGTTGGCGGCCGGCAGCAAACCCGACCGCTGTTCCTTGAGCACCACTTACACCGGGATCTGGCGCTGGGACCTTTTGCTCTACATGAGTTACGCCGACATCCGCGTCTACGAGCAGGGGCGTCAGGTGGGGCAGGCCGAATACGACGCGCGCTGGGGCAGTGGTCGCCCAGACAAATTCATCAGCGCCGAAAACAAGATTGCCGAACTCACCGACCAACTGTTCCCCGACGGGGCCAGCGGCCTGGGTGTCGCAAGGCCGCAGGCCGTGGTGAGTGCGCCGCTGAGCCCGCACGCGTACCGTCAGCAGCAACTGCAACGGTTGCAGGATGAGACGTTGTCTTACGAGGAATATCAACGCCGCTATCGCCAGCTGATGGAGGAGTAGAAGGCTCAGGCGGCTGGGGGCTTCGAAGCGCTGGCTTTCGGAGCTCAAGCGCTTCACTGATCTGGGTCAGCGAAGGCCAGTCCGCCGCTGGAGACAATTCAGCCAGACGAAACCGCTGAACCTCGGCGGTACAGACGCCTCGAACCTTAGTAGGTACGTCATCAATCAGGAGTAGTCGTATGCATGTTCAAGTCAACAGCCACCACATCCCCGGCAGTGTCGAGCTGCATGAGTGGGTCGGTTCGACCGTAGAGGAGCGGCTGGAGCGTTTCGACGATTTCCTCACTCGCATCGAAGTACACGTCAGCGACGAGAATGCACAGAAGGCCGGCGCTGATGACAAGCGCTGCCAGATCGAAGCTCGCCCGAAGGGCCATCAGGCCGTATCGGTGACACACAAGGCCGAATCCCTTCAGTTGGCGGTTGAAGGTGCCGCGGAGAAGATGCGCCACGCCCTTGAGCACCTGATCGGCAAGTTGGACACCAAGGTACTCTCTGGCGGCGAACTCAATGATCCATTGCGTGACGAGCAACCGCAGGCGGTAAAGGATGCGATGCTCGAAGAGGAATTCCTGGAAAAACAGGAAGAGCTCGACAAGTAAGGCTTCCGGCCCTGGTCTTTACCAGGGCCTTCCCAGCTAAACCCGCTTCACTCCTCATTATCGTTGTGCAGTCCGGAACCAGCCCTCGCCGTTGCGTTTCGAACGAGCAATGCCCTCCTCTGGTAGTCCCTTCATGCAGATCATCCTGGTGCGTCACGGGCGGCCTGACCACAACGCCGACCCATGGAGTACGCCAGCCGGCATGAAGCACTGGGTCGAGGTTTACAATGCTGCCAGTGTCGTGGGCAGCGAGCGGCCCGAAGCCTTGCGACGCCTTGCTGAGTCGGTTGGCATTGTCGTCTGCAGCTCGCTGATGCGCTGCGTGGAGTCGCGCGACCATCTGGACTGCCAATGCCTGCACCAGCCCGATCCCTTGTTTGCCGAGGCCCATCTGCCTTATCCGGACTGGGCTTATCCGTTGATGCCTTCGCGTGTCTGGCGTATTACGTTCCGCACCGCCTGGTTCCTTGGTTTTGCACGTCACACCGAGCCGGTGAGCGAATCGAGGCGACGCGCCAGCGCCGCGGCCGACAGGCTTATCGAGCTGGCGGAAACGCATGGCAGCGTGTTGCTGATGGGGCACAAGATCATGAACGCACTGATCGCCACGCAGCTGCGCCGACGGGGCTGGCAAGGGCCGGCACTGCCGCTGCTGTCGGGCTACTGGCATCCGAGCCGCTACCGCAAGCCATCCTGAACCCATATCTCCTCAACGTGGCGGCAGTGATAGCGCAGACGTAGGCGAAGGTAGGCCTGAAAATCGGACGGCCAAACACCCGCAGCCATTGATGAGGCAAGTCAGGGGTAATACTTAGAAAAAGCAGGGTTGTTGAGAGGGTCTCGATGCTTGATAGCCTGCCCTCAATAAAGCTGATGACAGCTAAATCCTGATTTTTTGGATTAAAAGCCAACATAACGACGCAAAGTTTGCGTGAGGCGTGGGTTTTGCTGTGGTGTCAAGGTTGGGCCTCGGCGGTGCGAATAGCTAAAGGCTTACATGAATCTGCGCGATCACGACTACAGCTTCAGCGTTCAAGTAATTAATCTATGCCCACTCTGAAGCGCAGGAAGCGCTCAGGATCAGGATGATCGACCATTGCCAGGAAGGTGCTCGAATGGAATCGGATAGGTCAGAAAAACCCGCTTCGGCGGGTTTTTGCTTTTCCGCACCCTGCACACGCGATTCGCGTCAGGCATTGCGCAGCACAGTTTGGCGGCGCTCGGAAAATGCTTCCTGGCCAAGCCACAGACTGTTTCGGCAAGATTTGGCTTCTGCCATGCTGATGCTTTATGCAGTAACCGCCTGGTTTATCTCTGAAACTAGTGACTCAAATATGCCCGTGGCTGGGCAGTACTTTATAGCTGAATTTAAATAATCCAGACGCAAAAAAGCCCCGCCGAAGCGGGGCTTTTTATTTCAAGCGTCTTAAGAGACTTGAACCTGATCAGCCTGCATTCCTTTCTGGCCCTTAGTGGCCAGGAAAGAAACTGCTTGGCCTTCGCTTAGGCTTTTGAAACCTGCGCTTTCGATCGAACGATAATGAACGAACAGGTCTTCGCTGCCGTTGGTCGGCGTAATAAAGCCGAAACCTTTTTCATCGTTGAACCATTTAACTGTGCCAGTTTGACGAGTAGACATGAGTATCTCCCAGGTGTTTTAAGGCTGCAGCGCTGAATTGTTCGGCGCCGAGACTGAGAAGCGAGAAGCAAAACGAACCGAGGAGATGAAACAGAGAAACATCATATCGGGTGTCGAAGTGTTAATTGCGAAGCAGTGACCCGGAATATACGCACATAAAAAGATATGTACAGCATTGTTTGTCTTAAGGCTGTTTCAAGAAGGTGACTGCTGAACATCTGACAAAACTGAGTAGCCAGTTATTTCCATTATTTACCGTCACATATCTCGCCGTTTTCATAAGATTGAATGTTGTGAAATTTCACCGAAACTTTATGGGTCGTTTATCGCTCGGCTGGCGGCCAGTTCGTGCCCGCATCGAGAGATTACGGTCTGACATTAGCCCAATCTCCATGGCCCGTGCGGCGATAGCGCAGAAGCGACAGCGCTACGTTAACGCCCCAAGCGCATCGCTCCAGGATTTGTTTCGAGTCAGCGCTTAGAGAGGCTCCCGACGATGCGTTTGTCCTTTCCTATAGCGAAAGGCTTACAAGGATCCCAGTCTTTTGCTCTTCAGCTTGCTCGGCCGGATGATTAATCTATGCCCAGCTCTGAAGCGCAGGACGCGCTCAGGATCAAGGAAGATCGACCATCGCCAGGACGGCACCCGGAAGGATTCGGATGGTCAGGAAAAACCCGCTTCGGCGGGTTTTTTGTTGCCCATGGAAAACCGCCGGGAATGCCATAGCGTCCCGGCAACCGCGGCACGTGGTGCCACAGCGCAGCCTATCGCTTCACCGCGGCAGACTGTCGTGTTCACTTATCGCGACGATCTGTTCGATCAGCCATTGCAGGGCAGCATCCCGTTCACGTTGCGCAACGCTGACGATATCCAGCCGGAAGCTACCGAGATCGAAGGGCAGGTCAAACAGCTGGAGCGGTAGCATTTCCGCGAAATAGCGCGCCAGCTGCGTCGGCAGCACCGCGGCCAGATCGCTACGCGCGACGATATGTGCGGCCTGCAGGTAGTTCGGGGTGGTGTAGACCACATCGCGGCTGAGTCCTTGCTCCTCCAGCCATTGATCGACCATGCCGCGCGTCTGTCCGCCGTGGACCCAGAGGTGGCGCAGGCGTAAAAAGCCGTCGAGGTCCAGTGTCTTGCCAACCAACGGATGACCCTTGCGCACCGCAATCTGCAAGGTTTCGCTGGCCCAGCGTCGGGTATGAAAACGGGTCGGCACTTCGACGAAGCGGCCGAGAACCAGATCCAGCTTGCCGTCATCCAGCGCTTCTACCGGCAGGCTTGGAGTCAGATGCTCGATGGCCAGCTGAATCCCCGGTGCCACGCTCGCCAAGCGAGCCATTAGCGCAGGCATACAGACCAGCTCGACGTAATCGGTGACAGCGATGACGAAGCGCTGGCGGCTGGTGCTCGGATCGAAGAAATCCCCGGCATTCAAGGTGTGCTCGATCTGCTGCAACGCATCACGAATGGGCGCTTCCAGGCTCAGCGCGCGCGGCGTGGGTTGCATGGCGCGGCCAACACGGACTAGCAGCGGATCATCGAGCAGTTCGCGCAGACGATTGAGTGCATTACTGACGGCCGGTTGGCTGAGCGAAAGCCGCTCCGCAGCGCGGGAGACATTGCGTTCGCGTAGCAGGGCGTCCAGCACGCGAAGGAGGTTGAGGTCGAAGTTATAGATATTCATCGGGTGAATCTGAAACATCACAAGACTAAATTTCAAAAATAGTAGCGTCTTCGTCTATGGTTGGTCTCCAGTTTTTTCCGCCTTGCGATGAGGACAGCTGCTATGAGCCAAACCGGTTTCGATATCCAGACCGCCGCCGTGATCGGCGCGGGCACCATGGGCCGCGGTATCGTCATGAGCCTGGCCAACGCCGGTGTGCAGGTGCTGTGGCTGGACAACAATCCCGAGATGCTGGAGCAGGCGTTGGGCGTCGTGGCCGACACCTACGCGCATAACGTCCGCCAGGGGCGGATCGACGAGACTCAGGCGGCTGCACGTCGCGCCTGCATCAGCAAGGCGGCGGATTATCAGGCGTTAGCCGATGTCGATCTGGTGATTGAAGCCGTTTACGAGAACCTCGAGCTAAAGCAGACCATCTTCCGCGAACTGGACCGCATCGTTAAGCCCACCGGCATTCTCGCCAGCAATACCTCGGCACTGGACATCGACGCCATTGCCGCCGTCACCGGGCGCCCGGAGCAGGTGGTGGGGCTGCACTTCTTCAGCCCGGCACACATCATGAAATTGCTGGAAATCGTCCGAGGCGCGCAGACCTCCAGAGCCGTGCTCGAGGCGTCCACCGAACTCGGCAAGCGCATTGGCAAGGTCAGCGTGATCGCCGGCAACTGCCAGGGCTTCATCGGCAACCGCATGCTTGCGACCTATGTGCGTGAGGCGCGAATGATGCTGCTCGAAGGGGCCTACCCGCACCAGATAGACGCTGCGCTGCAGGGATTCGGTTTTGCTATGGGGCCGTTCCGCATGTACGACGTAGTCGGCATCGACCTGGAATGGCGTTCGCGCGAATTGGCCGGCAATGGCCAGGATGAGCCTGAGGTGCAGATCGACAACCGCCTCTGCGAGCTGGGCCGCTTCGGTCAGAAATCCCGCATGGGCTACTACCGCTACGCCGAGGGCAGCCGCCAGGCCGAACACGACCCGGAAGTGGATGCTGTCGTGCAGCGCGAGTCCGAGCGGCTCGGCTTTCAACGTCGCGAAATTGGCAGCGAAGAAATTCTCGAGCGCTGCCTTCTGGCGTTGGTCAACGAAGGCGCGAAGATTCTTGAAGAAGGCATGGCCGAGTCCAGTGCTGATATCGACACCGTTTACCTCTACGGCTATGGCTTCCCGGCCGAAGTCGGCGGGCCGATGACCTGGGCCGATCGCCAGGGCCTGCCAGCCATTCGTGACCGGTTGAATGCACTGGCCGAGCGCCACGGGCCGCACTGGCAGCCGGCCGAGCTGATCGACAGCCTGGCTACGCTCGGCAGTTGCTTCGCTGACTACAAAAAGGAAGCCTGAGCATGGAGTACAAGGCCCCCCTGCGTGACATGCGTTTCGTACTGCACGAGCTGTTCGACGCCAGCGCTCATTGCGAGCTGCTCGGCAACGGCCTGGACCGTGAGCTGATCGACGGCGTGCTGGAAGAAGCGGCGCGCTACACCGGCGGCGAAATCGCACCGCTCAATCGCAACAGCGACGAAGAGGGCGTGACCCTGGAAAAAGGCGAGGTGCGCACCCCGCAGGGCTTCGTCGAGGCCTACAGGCAGTACGTCGACAACGGCTGGGCGAGCATGACCGGGCCGACCGAGTACGGTGGCCAGGGCTTCCCGCAGCTGGTCGCCTGTAACTTCCACGAAATGCTGATGGGCGCTTCGCTGTCGTTCCGCATCTACTCGGGCCTCACCGAAGGCGCGGTGCTGGCGCTGTACAAGCACGGCAGCGACGAGCTGAAGAACGCTTATCTGGAGAAGCTGGTCAGCGGCAGCTGGAGCGGCACCATGTGCCTGACCGAGCCGCAGGCCGGCACCGATCTTGCGCTGTTGCGGACCAAGGCCGAGCCCCAGTCGGACGGCAGCTATAAGGTCAGCGGCAGCAAGATCTTCATCTCCGGTGGCGAGCACGACATGAGCGAGAACATCGTGCACCTGGTGTTGGCACGCCTGCCGGATGCACCGGCCGGGGTGAAGGGCATCAGCCTCTTGCTGGTACCCAAGTTCATCGCCAAGGCCGATGGTACGCCCGGCGAGCGCAACGCGCTTTCCTGCGGCGCCATCGAGCACAAGATGGGCATCAAGGGCGCCGCCACCTGCGTGATGAGCTTCGACGGCGCCACCGGCTGGGTCGTCGGTGAGCCCAATCAGGGCTTGGCGTGCATGTTCACCATGATGAACGACGCGCGCTTCCAGGTCGGTCTGCAGGGCCTGGGCATTGCCGAACAGGCTTACCAGGGCTCGCTGGGCTATGCACGCGAGCGGTTGCAGTCGCGCGGTCTGGCCGGCGTTCAGCATCCGGACAAGGTGGCTGATCCGATCATCGTTCACCCGGACGTGCGGCGCATGCTGCTGACGCAGAAGACGCTGGTCGAGGGCAGTCGGATGTTGGCGGCGTATTGCGCCCGGCAGCTGGACCTTGAACATGGCCATCCCGAACCGAGCTACCGCAAGGCCGCAAGCAAGCGCGCGGCGCTGCTGATTCCTATCGTCAAAGCCTTCTTCACCGACATGGGCCAGGAGGTCGCGAGCCTCGGCGTGCAGGTCTACGGCGGCCACGGTTATATCCGCGAGTGGGGCATGGAGCAGCTGATGCGCGACAGCCGCATCACTCAGCTGTACGAGGGCACCAACGGCATCCAGGCGCTCGACTACATCCGCCGCAAGTTGCTCGGCGATGGCGGCGCTGAACAGTCAGCGCTGCAGGCCGAGTTCAGCGAGATTTGCGACCAGCAGGTTGACCGGCCAGCACTGCAAGCCATGGCCAGCAAGGTACAGGCTCGGATCGGTGAGTGGCGTGAGCTGAGCGCCGAGATCATCGCCGCCACCGGGCGGGACCCGCAGGAAATCGGCGCGGTGTCGGTAGATTTTCTGCAGTACTCGGCCTATGTGTTGTTGGCGGGGCTCTGGCTACAGGCCGCAGCGCGGGCGCAGGACGCGTTGGAGCAAGGGGTTGGAGATGAGGCGTTCTACCAGGCCAAGCTGGCCAGCGCGGACTTCTACTTGCGTCGCGTACTGCCGCGGGCGAGTGCGCATCGTGAGGCAATCCAGGGCGGTGCCGATTGCCTGATGGCGCTGCCAGAAAGCCACTTCGCGTTTTGAGCTAATCGATCACAGGAGGCACCGATGCATCCGTTCAGCTTTGCCACAACCGCCCAACTGATTTGTGAGCCCGGCTCGTCGCGCCGGCTGGCCAGCCTCTGCAAGGAGCGCGAGGCGCGTTCCGTATTGGTCGTGACCGATCCCGGGATTACCCGCTTCGGCCTGCTCAACGAGGTGCTTCCGGGTTTCGAGACGGAAGGGTTGAAGGTCGCCGTTTACGATCAGGTCGTCGCTGATCCGCCGGAAGCCATCGTGCTGGCCGCCGTCGAGCAGGCCCGGTCAGCTGGCGCTGATCTGGTGATCGGCTTTGGTGGCGGCAGCTCGATGGATGTCGCCAAGCTGGTGGCCCTCCTGGCACACCCGGACAACACCCAGACCCTGCAGGATATCTACGGTGTCGGTAATGCCAAGGGCAAGCGTTTGCCGTTGATTCAGGTGCCGACCACTGCAGGCACCGGCTCTGAGGTCACGCAGATCGCCATTATCACCACCGGCGAAACCACCAAGATGGGTGTGGTCTCGCCGATGCTGCTGCCGGACCTGGCGCTGCTCGACGCGGACCTTACCCTCGGCTTGCCACCGGCGGTGACCGCCGCCACCGGGATCGACGCCATGGTGCATGCCATCGAGGCCTATACCAGCGCGTTGAAGAAGAACCCGATGTCCGACCTGCTGGCGCGCGAGGCGCTGCGTCTGCTGGCGGCCAACCTAGACGAAGCCGTACACAACGGCAGCAACCGCGAGGCGCGCCAGGCCATGCTGCTCGGTGCCTGCCTGGCCGGGCAGGCTTTCGCCAACGCACCGGTCGCTGCGGTGCATGCGCTGGCCTATCCGCTGGGCGGCAACTTCCACATTCCGCACGGGCTGTCGAACGCGCTGGTGCTGCCGCAGGTGTTGCGCTTCAACGTCAATGCGGCAACCACCCATTACGGCGAGCTGGCGCCGATCATCCTTGGTGATCGGCTGCGCAAGGATGATCCGTCGACTTATGCCGAGCAGCTGATCGAGGAATTCGAGCAGATGAGTGCACGTGTCGGCCTGCCGACCCGTTTGCGCGACGCCGGTGTGCCGGAGGACATGCTGCCGCAACTGGCGAAGGAGGCGATGCTCCAGCAGCGCCTGCTGGTCAACAATCCACGCGAAGTGACCGAGGCTGATGCCTTGGCCATCTACCGCGCCGCGTATTGACCCTGTTGGTGCACCGCGTCGCCTGCGGTGTGCCGGTTTGCTGAACAAGGACTTCTCGAATGGCCGAACAACCGCAGCACCTGCGCGCCAATTACCGTCACTTCCAGCCGATCACTACTCGCTGGCATGACAACGATATCTATGGCCACGTGAACAACGTCGTCTACTACAGCTATTTCGACAGCGCGGTGAACGCCTATCTGATTGCACGTGGCGGGTTGGATATTCACGAAGGCGAGGTGGTGGGCTTCGTCGTCAGTTCTTCGTGCGACTACTTCGCTTCCATCGCCTTTCCCGATGTGCTGGAAGTCGGGCTGCGGGTCGGCAAGCTTGGCAACAGCTCGGTGCAGTACGAGCTGGCGATCTTCAAGGCAGGCGAAGCGCAGGCCTGTGCGGCAGGGCGCTTCGTGCATGTGTTCGTGGACCGCGCCAGCAACCGGCCGACGCCGATCCCGAGCGGTTTGCGCCAGGCGTTGGAAGCGTTGGTAATGATGGCCGAATAAGCTTCAGCCCTTCGGTTGGACAGCTGAACGGCCGAACTTTTCGGCCGTTTCACTGTGGATGGTCGCGCCGCGCTACGGAGCGGCTGACTCAGCGGTGATGCTTGTGTTTGTGCTTCCAGTGTCCCTTGGCTTTGCCTGGGTGGCCGTAGTAACGGCGGTCGTCACGGTAGCGACGGTCATTGCGATAGTCGTCATCGTCGCCGTAGGCATTGCCGATCGCGCCGCCTGCGCCGCCACCCACGGCTGCACCAATCAGGCCGCCGGTGCTGCCCCCGACGCGCTGGCCGATCACGTTACCGCCCGCTGCGCCAAGGCCACCACCAATGGCCGCTTCGGTGCGGCTGCGCTTGTCGGCGCCGACCATGCCGCCCGCAGCGCCGCCTACACCGGCGCCGATCGTGGCGCCCGTCGAGCCGCCAAGATGCTCACCGACGACCGAGCCGAGTGCACCGCCCAATGCTCCGCCGACAGCGGCTTCGGTGTTGCTCGCGGCGGCGATACCGCCGTAGGTCAGGCCAAGGGAAAAAACTATCAGCTGCAGGGACTTCATGTACACCTCGATAGCAAAGCCGGCGTGCGGCGAAATTGCCGTCATAGACCGGCTTTGCCGGTACCGGGTTCCACGGCCCGCCATCGGGTTCGCAAAACCTGGACGTGGTTCACATGTAGCCAAATCGTCCGCCTCTTCTCCGCCCGGAAAAGGCTCGTAGAGCCCGACCTCAGCGCCGCGTCAGGGCGTCACTCATTGACTGGTTTCATCGTTTAGCTAACAACTGGCTGGCCGCTACCGTGCGGCCTGCTGAATACAAATGTTGACGTCTGGGTGCGTTCGACAAAGGAGCGCCTCGTTGATGGAGGCGCTGCCGAGGCGAACTCGATCAGTGAATATGCCGAGCAGCCTGGTACCTGTTGAATGGGTTTGACGCTTGGTGATGGTCCGCTGGTGATGGTCCGCGTAGTTGCCGCTCGATTAGAGTTGGATAGTCATCGCTCTCCACGCTCGAAATACGATCAGCCACCCGGTGCGTCGGCCCTGAGCAGAGCCCGACCACCACCTCGTAGGCTGAGCCTGAGCAGATCGAACCGCAGGTACAGCCCTGAGTCGGATATTCTTACAGCACGCCTGCAAGGAAAGTTCGATATGCCTCGTCCTGCACCCCTGAATGCTGCCGCGCCCATCGCCAGTTCGGCGCCGGCCGCCTATAGCTATGCGGAGCTGAATGCCTCGGAAAATACGGGCGACGCGGTGCTGGCCGAGGAGTGCGCGCTGGCCATCGCCTACAACGGCATCAGCCACGCGGTGATGATGGTCTCGCCCAGCGCGCTGGAGGACTTCGTCGTCGGCTTCAGCCTGAGCGGCGAGCTGGTTGGCAGCGTCGACGAGATCTACGACATCCAGCTCAGTCGGCGCGGCGACGCGTTCAGCGCCGAGGTAGAGATCGGCAATCGAGCGTTCTGGGCACTCAAACAACAGCGCCGCAACCTGGCCGGTACCAGCGGTTGCGGTCTGTGTGGGGTGGAGGCGATCGATCAGGCGCTACCGCAATTGACCCCGCTGGCGTCCAGCCCCTTACCGCCGGCCGCGCACCTGCAGGAGCTGCGCGCGCGGATCAACGATGCGCAGCGCCTGGCGCGGCAAAGCGGTGCGCTGCACGCCGCACTGTTTGTCGACGAACATGGCGAGATCGTGCTGTGCCGTGAGGACATCGGCCGGCACAACGCGCTGGACAAGCTGATCGGCGCGCTGCGCCGCGAAGGGCGTGACGGCTGTCGGGGCTTCGCGGTGGTCACCAGCCGCTGCAGCCTGGAGCTGATCCACAAGGCTGTGCGGGCGGGTTTGTCGACGCTGGTCAGCCTTTCAGCACCCACCGATCTCTGCGTGCGCTGGGCGCGCCAGCACCGGCTCAACCTGATCCATCTGCCGCACCACAGCGCCCCGCGGGTATACAGCCCGGCGCTTACGACCGAGCGCGCGCATCCCCGCTAACCTTCGGGTTTCCGCCGTTTGCATGCAAACGGCACCCCTAGACGTCTGTGACGCCGCTGTACCTGCACGGCTCTACTCGAGCTCCTGGGCCAGCATGGCGCGGATGCGCGTGGCCAGCAGGTCGATGGTGAAGGGTTTGCTAATCATGTCCATGCCCTTGTCGAGAAAGCCGCTGCTGGCCGCCTGTTCGGCGTAGCCGGTCATGAACAAGACGCGCAGGGTGGGCCGCAGCTGGCGTGCGATGTCGGCCAGCTGACGGCCGTTCATGCCGGGCAGACCGACATCGGAAATGAGCAGGTCCAGCGGTTCGCCGCTGACCAGGATGGCCACCGCCGCGTTGGCCTCGGCCGCTTCCAGAGCGCGGTAGCCGAGCATGTCCAGCACGTCCATGACCAGCATGCGCACCGCGGCATCGTCCTCCACCACCAGCACCCGTTCGCCCTGCAGCGCTTTCGGCACCTGCTCGGCAGGGGCGTCAGGTACAACCTGAGTTTGAAGATCGCAGTGTGCCGGCAAGTAGAGGGTGACCTCGGTGCCTTGGCCCGGCTCGCTGCGGATCTGCACATGGCCGCCGGCCTGGCGGGCGAAGCCGTAGATCATCGACAGGCCGAGCCCGGTGCCCTGGCCGATGGGTTTGGTGGTGAAGAATGGCTCGAACGCAGCCGCCAGGACCTTGGGCGTCATGCCGCAGCCACTGTCGATCACGCTGAGGCTGACGTAGTGCCCGGGGGCCATGTCACCGATTTCACCGGGCTGCTGCAGCATCACGTTGGCCGTGGCGATATACAGGCTGCCGCCGTCGGGCATGGCGTCGCGGGCGTTGATGACCAGGTTGAGCAGTGCGCTTTCCAGCTGGTTGTCGTCGCTGTGGGCTGGCCACAGGTCCGGCTGCAGCTGTGCGTCGACCAGGATGTGGCTGCCCAGTGTGCGCACCATCAGGTCGTGCATGGACTCGACCAGCGCATTGATGTCGACCCGCTTGAGATTCAACGGCTGGCGACGGGCAAAGGCCAACAGCCGGTGGGTGAGCGCCGCCGCGCGGTTGGCCGAGGTGACCGCTGCATCGATGAAACGCTGGGTTTCGGCGTGTCGGCCGGTCTGGTTGTAGCGCTGGATAAGGTCCAGCCCACCGATGATACCGGTGAGCATGTTGTTGAAGTCGTGAGCGATGCCGCCGGTGAGCTGGCCCACCGCTTCCATCTTCTGCGCCTGGCGCAGCGCTTCCTGCGCCTGCTCACGACTGGCCATTTCCTTGAGCAGGCGCTCGTAGACTTCCGCCAGCGCCTCGGTGCGCTCCTGTACCCGACTTTCCAGCGTCTCGTTGAGCTCACGCAGCGCCTGTTCTGCTTCCCAGCGCTCGGTGACGTCCTGAGCCAGCACGAAAAAGCCCTGTACCTCACCCTGGTCGTCGCGGCGCGGCAGGTATTGGACCTGGGTTTGGCGTGGTTTGCCGTCGCGGTGCGAGCTGTAGGCTTCAAAGCTCAGTTCCTGGCCGGCCAGTGCCGCCTTGATGTGAGCCTCGCGAATGGCATAGGCCTCTTCACCGATGACCTCGCGAACGCTTTTGCCGTATAGCGACTCGGGGCTTAAGCCATACCAGCTTTCATAGTGGCTGTTGTTGAAACGAAAGCGCTCATCTCGATCAACGTAGCCGATAAGCACCGGCAAGGCGTCGTTGATCATCTTGATTTCAGCGTTCCGGCGGCGCAGTGCCTCCTCTTCGCTTGGCCGAAGACAGAGCAGCTGCCCAACGATCTGTTGCCCGTCGCGGATGGGGCTGATGGCGATATCGAAGCCAACATTGCTGCCCGGCGACAGGCTGCTGTCGATAGGGTGATAGTTGCGCAGTGTGCAGGTCCGGTTGCGCTCAGCGAGCGGGCTCGCATGATGCAGATCCGGCCAGTTGTCGCCCCAGGATGTCGCAACTGGTGCCCCGAGCGCCCCCGGATGGTGGTCTCCGATGGCAGCGGCATGCGCATCGTTGTACAGCTGCAGGCTGGCTTCGCCCCACAGGATGCACATTGGCAGCGGCGTCTCGAGCACGGTGTCGAGCAGTACTCGCAGAACGGTCGGCCATTGTTCGACCGGGCCCAGCAACGTTGTGCTCCAGTCGTGGCGGCGGATCTGCCGGCCCATTTCGCTGCGTTCGGAAGGCCAGAATCCTGCGTCTACAACCATATTCCTTCCATTCTGGCGAGCCAGGGTTCTACCCGTATCGCACTTAAGCCCCGTTCATGTACACGCTGGACGTCAGTCAACTGGATCGCCTTTTTCATCATCCGCTGGGCATCTCTTATAAGGCGGATACGCATGCGTCTGAGTTAAGCACGCCCGCATCTTTCGGTCAGGCCGAGAAGCCCTGCAGGCTGCGGATCAGCTCGAGATAATCGTCCACAGCGGTGAATTCTTCGGTGTCCTTCCTGCCTCGGCGACTGTCCGGTTCGCTGATGGCCAGCAAGTGAGCGATGCCGTAAGCCCGCGCACTGCGCAGTACGGACAGGCTGTCGTCAATGAAAAGCGCGGTTGCCGGATCGAAATCCAGATCCGTTTTCAGGGCATGCCAGAACTGGGCTTGCTCCTTGGGGAAGCCATAGTCATGAGAACTGATCAGGCGATCGAACCAGGGGGCCAGCTCGATGCGTTCGAGCTTCAGCGATAGCGAATCGCGATGGGCATTGGTAATCAACACCACGCGCTTGCCGGCGTCGCGCAGGGCTGCGAGAAACTCGTCTGCAGCGGGCCGCAGCGCGATCAAGTGAGCAATTTCACGCTTCATTTCGCGGATCGGCAGGTTCAGCTCGCGGGTCCAGAAGTCCAGGCAGTACCAGGTAAGCTTGCCCTCATGTTCGTTGAACAGCGGGGCCAGCTCCAGTTCGGCCATGGCGCGGCTGATGCCATGCCGTTCGGCATAGCGCTGGGGCAGCAGGTCGAGCCAGAAATGGTTGTCGAAATGCAGATCCAGCAGGGTGCCGTCCATGTCCAGCAGGACGGTGTCGATCTCGGACCAGGGCAGTGAAGCGATCATGGCGGGCTCTTGTTCGGCGGTTGGCACAATGGTGCGACAGCGGTCGGCTCGATGCAAAGCGTTCGCGGCGATCACAAAAAGCCGGGTTATGATTGGCCTTCGCGTTCCAAGGATATCCCCATGCGCCAGAAGCCTACCGTACTCGCCCGTGAGATTGTCGCCAGCAGCCGCCTGTTCCGTGTCGAGGAGCTGCAGCTGCGGTTTTCCAACGGCGTGGAGCGTACTTACGAACGACTGGTCGGCAAGGGGACCGGCTATGGCGCGGTGATGATCGTCGCGCTGGAAGCTGATGGCCGGGCGCTGCTGGTGGAGGAGTACTGCGGCGGTACCGATACCTACGAACTGTCGCTGCCCAAGGGGTTGATCGAGCCGGGCGAAGACGTGCTCGACGCGGCCAACCGGGAGTTGAAAGAGGAGGCCGGTTTCGGCGCGCGCAGCCTGGAATTGCTCACCGAACTGTCGCTGTCGCCGGGCTACATGAGCCAGAAGATTCAGGTGGTGCTGGCGCGCGACCTCTATCCCGAGCAGCTGCCGGGGGACGAGCCAGAGCCGATGCGTGTCGACCGGGTGGATCTGCGTGAGTTGTCCAGCCTGATCCAGAACCCGCAGTTCAGCGAAGGGCGAGCCCTGGCGGCCCTTTATCTGGCGCGTGATCTGCTCAGCCAGCGGGGGGAGTTCGCGCTATGAGCCATCCCTATCTGGCCCCCGTCATTGAGCTGGTCCGCGCTGCGGGCGAGGCCATCCTGCCGCACTGGCGCAACGATGTGCAGGTGCATGAGAAGGCCGATGCATCGCCCGTAACCGCCGCTGATATGGCGGCTCATCATCTGCTGGCTGATGGCCTCCGGGCGCTCGATGCGGCCATCCCGGTATTGTCCGAGGAAGATTGCGCGCTGGATCTTGCCGAGCGTGCCGGCTGGTCGCGTTGGTGGTTGGTCGATCCGCTGGACGGCACCAAGGAATTCATCGCCGGTAGCGAAGAATTCACCGTGAATGTCGCGTTGATTGAGCAGGGGCGGGTGCTGTTCGGAGTGGTCGGGGTCCCGGCCAATGGCCGCTGCTATTACGGCGGTGCTGCGTTTGGTGCCTGGCGTGCTGAAGCAGACGGTGCGGCGCAGCCCTTGCGGGTGCGCCATCAGGCTGCGGGCGAGTTCACCGTCGTTGCGAGCCGTCGCCACTCGAGTCCGGCGCAGGAGCGTTTGCTCTATGGCTTGCGGCAACGTTTTGGCGAGCTGGCATTAGCCAGTGTCGGCAGCTCGCTGAAGTTCTGCCTGTTGGCCGAAGGGGCCGCCGACTGTTACCCGCGGCTGGCACCGACTTCACAGTGGGACACGGCGGCGGCCCAAGGCGTGCTGGAGGGCGCCGGCGGCGAGGTGCTGAATATTGCCGGCGCCGCCCTGACCTACGAAGCGCGTGAGGATTTCCTCAACCCCTCATTCCTGGCGCTACCGCGTGACGCCGAATGGCGGGCCGAGCTGATCGAGCTGGCTGGCCGCTGACGCTGAGGTGCTCCGGAGGCCGGTTATTCGCGCGGTGACTCGGTCGCGCATAAGGCCATGCTAGGATTCTTGCGGTGACCAAGCCGAGCGCTTGAGTTGGAACGCTGGAGCTGCCTGTGTCGAAAACCCCCACCGGGATACGTCAATGGATCTGGCGTGCCTTCGTTCAGACAACATTGATCCCACTGGTGCTGGTCGAGGTCGTGCTGATCGCGGCCTACCTGCTGACCAACAGCGCTATCCGCGATGCGCAGATCGAGCACCTGCGCGAAACGGCGCTTTCCGAATTGCAGACAGCCGTGGCGCGTGAGTCGCGGGTGATCAGCCAGCAGCTGCAGGAAGTGGCGAACGCGGCCACCCTGTTTCGTAATTTCTCCCGTCGTGCGTTGGAAGACGACAGCCCGGTGGCGCCGGAGCCGCTTGAACTCAATGCCGATGGGGTGCGCTATAGCCCCCGCGACCTGGGCGGCGCCGCCAGCTTCTACTCGGGGCTGACGCCCCCGGAACGCCACGATCTGCAGAAGGTAGCCAAACTACAGCGGCTCGACCCGCTGATGAAGGAGCTGCACGCCAGCAACCCGCTGATCGCCAGCCTCTATTTCAACAGCTGGGACAGCTACAACCATATCTACCCCTGGTTCGATACGGCTCAGCAGTACGCGCCGGATGTGCACATCCCCAGCTACAACTTCTATTACCTGGCCAACGCCTGGCACAACCCCGCGCGCAAGGTAGTGTGGACCGACGTCTACCTCGATCCGGCCGGGCAGGGCTGGATAATGTCGGCCGTGGCGCCGGTTTACCGAGGGGACATGCTCGAAGGCGTCAGCGGTATCGACATCACTGTCAGCGGCCTCCTGAATCAGATCAGTAACCTGCGAGTGCCCTGGGACGGCTATGCCATGCTGGTCAGCCGCGACTTGAGCATCATGGCCCTGCCGGAGTCGGGTGAGCGGGAATTCGAGCTCAACGAGCTGACCGATCACTACTACAACGATGCGGTGCGCCGGGAAACGCTCAAGCCTGAAGATTTCCGCCTTGATCGCCGCGGCCAGACCCGCGAGCTGGCAAAGGCGGTCGCTACGCAGAGCGAAGGGGTCATGAGCCTGGAGCTGAAGGGTGAACAACGGCTGGTCGCCTGGACGACGGTGCCGCAGACCGGCTGGCACCTGATGGCGGTGGTCGACGAAAACGCAGTCTTCAGCCAGACCAACGCCTTGGCCAGTCGCTTTCAACAGATCGGCTATCTGCTGATTGCCGGGTTGGTACTGTTCTACCTGCTGTTTTTTGCCTTCATGTGGCTGCGCGCGCGTCAGCTCAGTCAGGCGTTGCTGAAGCCGATCGCGGGCATCTCGCAGATGATGGGGCAGATCGGCCTCGGTCGGTGGCGGCCGGAGCCCGTCTCGTCAGAGATTCGCGAGCTGGATGATCTAGCGCAGCACACCCGAGGCATCGGCGCCCAGCTTGAGGACAGCGAGGCGCAGCGTACCCAGGCTCAGGAGCGTCTCGAACTGGTGCTTGAAAGCGCCACTGAAAGCCTCTGGGAAAACGACATGCGTCGCGGCGTGATGCAGCTTCGCGGGCGGCTGCCAGCGCGCTTCGGGTTGTCTTCGGCACAGCTGAGCGAGGCTCAGTTTCTGCAGCGTATCCATCCGCTCGACGTCGCCCAGGTACAGGCCGAACTCGACCGCATGCACGAAGGTCAGGCGCTGCGCTATGAGAGCGAGTACCGCTTCGCTGATGCGCTGGGTGAATATCACTGGCTGCTCAGTCGCGGCCGCGTGCTGGAGCGCGACCCGCAAACAGGCGAAGCGACCCTGGTGGCTGGTACGCATGTGGATATCGATGCCATCAAGCGGGTCGAGGACGATTTGCGCCAGGCCATCCAGCAGGCACATGCGGCCAACGAGGCCAAGACTCATCTGATCTCCAGCATCAGCCATGAGCTGCGTACGCCGCTCAACGCCATCCTTGGGTTCGCCCAGCTGATGCGCATGGACTGCTCGCCGGATGCTCAGCCGGAAGCTGCTGAGTATCTCGATGAGATCCTGTTGGCCAGCCGGCATCTGAACCAGTTGCTTGGCGATATTCTCGACTGGTCGAGCCTGCAGGCCGAGCGGCCGCAGCTGACGCTAAAAACTGTCGAAGTCACTGCTTTGATGCATGAATGCGCCGAGCTGGTGGCGCTTGATGTTCAGCGCCACGGCCTGCGGTTGGAATTCGATTTGCCGCCCGGGCCCGTCGAAGTGCAGGGCGAGCCGCGTCGGTTACGTCAGGTGCTGCTCAATCTGCTGTCCAACGCCATCAAGTACAACAAGCCAGATGGGAAGATTGTGCTGCGCATCGAGACGGTCGCCGGCCAGGCAAGGCTGGTGGTCGAAGACACGGGGCTCGGCATCGACGAGAGTTTGCAGGCGCAGCTGTTCGAGCCGTTTCGCCGGCTTGGCCGCGAGAGTTCGAACATCCAGGGTGCGGGCATCGGCCTTTCGCTGTGCCTGGAGTACGCCAAGCTGATGGGCGGCAGTATCGGGGTGAAGAGTGCGCCTGGAGCCGGCAGTCGCTTCTGGATCGCCCTGCCATTGGCGGGTGCGCAGAGCGCCCGGCCGCTTCGCCAGCGGCCGCGGATCGTCTATGTCGAAGATGACCCGGCCAGCCAGCTGCTGGTGCGCAAGGCCCTGGCTGATCTGGCTGAGGTCAGCGTAATCGGCAATGGGCGGATGGCCTTGGAACACTTGCTGGTCGATCCGCCGGAGTTGCTGCTGCTGGATTTCAACCTGCCGGAGCTCGATGGTGAGCAGTTGCTGCGTTTGCTGCGTCAGGCCCCGACCACCCAATGGCTGCCGGTGCTCGTGCTGAGTGCGGTGAGTGAAAAGAAGACCGGGCTCGACTGCCAAGGCTGGCTGAGCAAGCCGCTGGACCTCGACGAGCTGCGTCGGCAGGTCCGGGATTGCCTTCAGGAGTTCGATCTCCATCCGAGTTGAGCCCGCAGATCAGTTGACGCGCTCACCGCAGAGGTCGAGGGCGAACCAGTGCTCGACTTCGGTCTGCGACAGCCCGGCGCCGAGCAGCGCGAACAACTTGCCCAGTGCCGCCTCCCGCGTCATGCCGCCGCCTGACATCAGCCCGCTGGCGGCCAGTTTGCTGCCGGCCGCATAAATGCTGAATTCGACGTGCCCCTGCGGGCACTGGCTGATCGCGGCCAGTACAACGCCGCGCTGATGGGCGTCCTGCAGCGCCTTCAGCAGATCAGCATCATCCGCGGGCCCAGTACCGCTGCCATAGCACTCGACGAGCACGCCCTCCACGCCACTGGACAGCAAGGCGTGCACCTGCGTCGCCTGAATGCCTGGGTAGAGCGGCAGCACCGCGAGGTTCACCTGCTGACGCGATTGGCGGTAGTCGAGTGTTGCGGGAATAGCGGGTGCGCGCTGGCCCTGACGCAGCCGTGGCAGTACGCCGAAGGCATCGAGGCTGGCGGTTCCGAGCTTGCTGACTCGAGCACCGTGCATCAGTTTGCCGGCGAAGTAGAGATGCACGCCTGGCTCGACGCCCGCGTGCAGCGCCTGCATCGCACCGAACAGGTTGTCCCAGGCGTCACTACCGGGCGCGCCGGCCGGCAACATCGCGCCCGTCAGTACCACCGGCACCGGGAGGCCCAGCAGCAGGAAACTCAGCGCAGCGGCGCTGTAGGCGAGGGTGTCGGTGCCATGCAGGACCAGCACGGCGTCGCAGTTGTCCTGCTCGACACCGGCTCGGATCGCCTCGACCATTGCCAGCCAGTGAGTCTGGTTCATGTTGGCGCTGTCGATGGCGGGTAGCAGTTCGCGGAACTGCCAGTCTGGCAAGGGCAGCTTGGATTGTTTGTCCTGCTGGTCGCGCAGTCGGCTGGCAAAGCCGGAGGCGGGCATCAGCCCTTCGGCGCTCTGCTGCATGCCGATGGTGCCGCCGGTGTACAGCACCAGGGTGTTTCTGGAAGCCGGCATAGGGGTCTCCTAATGAAAACAGGGGCCAGCGGCCCCTGTTCAAACGACGCGGAGCAACTTAACGCTGATGTGCCTGACGGGCCGCCGTGGCGGTGTTGACCGTCGATTCACTGCCGACTCTGGCTGGCCAGACGCTCGGGTCCAGATCCAGATCGGCGAAGTTCTTTGGATCGAATACTGGCGACTCGACACCTGCCTTGCGCTGGCTATCGTAATCGCGCATCAGGCGCAGGCCTACCTTGAACAGCAGCGCCAGGGCAATCAAGTTGCAAATTGCCAGCAGGCCCATGGTGACGTCGGCAAAGCCGAACACCGTGCCCAGGTCCTGAATCGAGCCCCACATCACCAGGCCGATAACCATGACGCGATACACCAATACTGGCCAGCGCTTGCCGGTGAAGAAGCCCAGTGCGTTCTCGCCGAGGTAGTAGTTGTAGATCAGCGTGGTGAACACGAACAGCAGCAACGCGACGCTGATGAACACCCGGCCCCATTCACCGACGACGGCGGCCACAGCGGTTTGCGTCAGCACCACACCGGCCATTTCGCTGCCCGGCTCGAACACGCCGGAGAGGATGATGATCAGCGCGGTGCAGCTGCACAGGATGATGGTGTCGATGAATACGCTCAGCGACTGCACGATGCCCTGCGCCACAGGGTGCTTGACCTCAGCCACCGCCGCCACGTTGGGCGCACTGCCCAGGCCCGCTTCGTTGGAAAACAGGCCACGCTTGACGCCCATGATGATGGCTGCGCCGATGCCGCCAGCGAAAGCGGGTTCCAGGCCGAAGGCACTGCGGAAGATGGTGCCGAATGCTTCAGGAATGGCGCTGGCGTTGCTGCCGATGACAAAGATCGCCATGGCGATGTAGGAGAACGCCATGATCGGTACCAGTACGTCGGCGAACTTGGCGATGCGCTTGATGCCACCGAAGATGATCAGGCCGATCACCACCATCAACACGATGCCGCTGACAAAGGTGGGCACGCCGAAGGTGTCGTTCATCGAGCTGGCGACGGTGTAGGACTGCACGGCGTTGAAGCCGAAGCCAAAGGTCACCAGCAGCAGCAGCGACACGACGATGCCCAGCCAGCGCTGGCCGAGGCCGTGCTCGATATAGAAGGCCGGGCCGCCGCGATAGCCGCCGTCGGGCTCGCGGCGCTTGTACAGCTGGGCCAGGGAGCATTCGAAGTAACTGGTGGCCATGCCGACCAGCGCCACGATCCACATCCAGAAGATTGCGCCTGGCCCGCCGAGCATGATGGCGACCGAAACACCGGCAATGTTGCCGGCGCCGACGCGACCGGCGACGCTGAGCATTAGCGCCTGGAACGAGCTGAGCTGGCCTGGCTGGCGTTTGAAGGCTTCAGCGAAGATGTGAAACATGCTGCCGAAATAGCGGAACTGGACGAAGCGCGAGGCAATGGTGAAGAACAGGCCGAGGCCTATCAGCATCACGATGAGCAGCTTGCTCCAGATGAGATCGTTGAGAAGATCGAGCATGGCGGAGAGGTCTCTCTTGTTGTTTTGACAAATGGTGAAACACCGACCCGGAATGGTTAGCCAGACCCCGCGGTCATTCAATTACGCGGGTCGCGGCGATCTGGCGCGAGTTGATGCTAGAATCGCGCCGCTCGCATCACCGGACATCTCAATGCAAGACCACCTCGGCGCCAATCTCAAGCTGCTCTGCAGCCATTACCGCTCGATTGCCGAGGTCTGTCGAAAGCTGACGATCAACCGCGCCCAGTTCAATAAGTACCTGAACGGGCAGAGCCGCCCCACCGCACACAACCTCAAGCGCATCTGCGATTTCTTTGGCGTGGAAAGCTACGAACTGAGCCTGCCGAGCGACCAGTTCACTCAGCTGATTGGCATGCGCAGTCACGACCAGGAGCGCATCGCTGCCAGCGACCCGCTGCTGGAGTTGTTCCAGCCGATGCGCGACAACGCCAACAGCCTCTCCCGTTATTGCGGCTATTACTTTGAATACGCCAACTGTATGTCGGTGCCGGGGCAGATTCTGCTGTCGCTGGTGCATCTGCGCGAGGACCGTGGCAGCTTCGTCTTCGAGCGCCAGGAGCGCCAGGAGCAGTCGCGTGCCGACAACCCAAGGGCCGAGGACTGGGTGGTGCGTTGTCGTTACCTCGGCGCGGCGTTCTACCTGCAGGATCGCCTGTTTCTGATCGATTACGAGTCGCTGACCGGAAACGAGATGAGCCAGACCATCCTCATTCCCAGTTTCAAGAGCCGCATCAGCCGCCTCAACGGCCTGAAGACAGGCGTCTCCAGCGGCGACCGCCGTACCCCGGCCTGTACTCGCGTGGTCTGGGAGTACCTGGGCAGCGAGATCAATCGGGTTAATGCGTATCGACAGGTAATGCTCTATGGCCTGGATGACCCGCGCATTGACCCGGAAATCCGCGATCGACTGGCTGCGGTGTCGTTGCAGGATGGTTTGTTCGAGATCGAGTGAGGCCGTTGCTAGCTGCCGAGCGGCTGCGGCGGTCACTTAGGCGCACCACAGCTCGGCAAGATGGAAGAGCGCTGAAAACTCGGTCGTCACGCGGCGATGGCGCCGCGCGCACCATCGCCCTGGCGGCAGGTTCAGCAGAGTTCAGGATGCTTGACGCAGGTGCCGTAGCCCTCGGTTTTCATCTCGTCCAGCGCGTTCTGCAGGCGGGTAACCACTTCATCAGGCGTGTCCTTGTTCAGTGCCAGGTACAGCGGGGCGGAGTTGAACACCAGCACGGTGTTCAAGGCGCCCACGCCTTCCTGCCGGGCGTAGTAGCGCCAGACCGGGTCGGAGGTTGCCCAGAGATCGATAGTGCCGCTGAGCAGCTTCTGCAGATTTTCCTGATCCCGCAGCGAGTTGACCGGCGTGAGGCCCTGGGCTTCGACGCGCTGGCTCACGGCGCTGCTCTTGTAGGCGCCGATGGTGTAGCCCTTGGCCTGTTCCAGGCTGGTCAGCTTGAGGCTCGAGCCAGGCGCCGAGAGCAGTACGCTTTCGTACTGGGCGATGGGGCCGACCCACTTGAACAGCGGGCGGCGGTCATCGGTCATGGAGGTCGAAAAAAGCCCGTGGTCGGGGAAATCCAGGGTCGCCTGGTAAACGCGATCCCAGGGAAAGCGCAGCGTCATCGAGTAATCAATGCCGGCGCGCTTGAACATCTCCCGGACAGTGTCCGCACTGATGCCCTGAATGTGCTCTTCCTTGGCGAAGTTCTTGCCGCCCTCGGCCATGTTGAACGGCGGGAAGTTCTCGGTCTGCAGCACCACTTCGTAGCCTTGCGGCAGCTCTGCATGTGCGAGCGGCGCGCCGGTAATGGTGCTGAACAACAGGGTGATGGCGAGTAGTCTGCGCATGGGGCCTCCGTGAAAGCGGCGGAGTCTACGCAAGCGAAAAAAACGGCGGCATGTGCCGCATCACGCTTTGATCGGTACGCCTGCGCCGCCGGTTTGCCTTGCCGGCGTTACGCCTTCAGCGGCACCAGCCGCGGCGCGATCATGTTTTCCGGGCGCAGGATGTCGTCGAGGGTGGCGTCGTCCAGCAGCTGTTCCTCTCGCACCAGTTCCAGTACGCCACGGCCGCTGAGCAGCGCCTGGCCGGCGATGCGAGTGGCATTTTCGTAGCCGATGTAGGGGTTCAAAGCAGTGATCAGGCCGATGGAGTTTTCCATCAGGCGCCGGCAATGGTCCTCGTTGGCGGTTATGCCGACGATGCAATGCTCGCGCAGCATGTCCATGGCGCGCTGCAGCAGGCGGATCGAATCGAACAACTTGAAGGCAATCAGCGGCTCCATGACGTTGAGCTGCAGCTGCCCGGCCTCGGCGGCCATGGTCAGTGCCAGGTCATTACCAATCACCTCGAAGGCCACCTGGTTGACCGCTTCGGGGATCACCGGGTTGACCTTGCCTGGCATGATCGAGCTGCCCGGCTGGCGTGGCGGCAGGTTGATTTCGTTGATGCCGGTGCGCGGGCCGCTGGAGAGCAGACGCAGGTCGTTGCAGATCTTCGACAGCTTCACCGCCAGGCGCTTGAGCATGCTCGAGAACGTGACGAAGGCGCCCATGTCCGAGGTGGCTTCGATGAGGTCGGCAGCGGGTTTCAGCGGATGGCCGCTGATGGTGGCCAGGCGTTGCACCGCCAGGGCCTGATAGCTGGGGTCGGCGTTGATCCCGGTGCCGATGGCAGTGCCGCCGAGGTTCACTTCGACCAGCAGCTGCGGCGCGATCAGGCGCAGGTGCTCAAGGTCCTCGCCGAGGGTGGTGGCAAACGCGCGGAATTCCTGGCCGAGGGTCATGGGCACTGCGTCCTGCAGCTGGGTGCGGCCCATCTTGAGGATGTGCGCAAATTCCCCCGACTTGCCGGCAAAGGCTTGTACCAGGCTGTCGAGGCTGGCCAGCAGGGTGTCATGACCCAACAGCAGGCCCAGGCGGATGGCGGTCGGGTAGGCGTCGTTGGTCGACTGCGCCATGTTCACGTCGTTGTTCGGGTGCAGGTGGCGATACTCGCCCTTGGCGTGGTCCATGTATTCCAGCGCCAGATTGGCGATCACTTCATTGGCATTCATGTTGGTCGAGGTGCCGGCGCCGCCCTGAATCATGTCGACGACGAACTGGTCGTGGTGCTCGCCACGGATCAGGTGCGCGCAGGCCTGACTGATTGCGGTGTGCTTGGCGCCGCTGAGGTGGCCGAGTTCGCGGTTGGCGTCCGCCGCCGCCTGCTTGACCATGGCCAGTGCCACCACCAGTTTTGGAAAGTGCGACAGCGGCACGCCTGAGAGGTGGAAGTTGCGCACCGCGCGCAGGGTCTGGATGCCGTAGTAGGCGTCAGCGGGTACTTCGAGGGAGCCAAGCAGGTCTTTTTCGAGGCGGAAAGATGCAGCGGAGGACATGAGGATTCTCATCCGAGAGAAAAGCGGCATTTGCCGCGAAGGCCGCTACCATAGGGTTTCTGCGGGTTCTGCGGCCAATGCCGTTAAACGCTGGGTCATGCGTGATCGGCATAGCGGTGGTGTGACGTCATTCGGCTGAGAAGCGTTATTGCTGCCGATCAGCATCCTATTGATTGCTCCGGGAGTCGGCATGAACATCGAAACCAAGTGGCTGGAGGATTTGGTCGCCCTGGCCGCGACTCGAAGTTTTTCCCAGGCAGCGGAGCGACGCTTCGTCACCCAGCCAGCCTTCAGTCGGCGCATTCGCAGCCTGGAAAACTGCCTTGGGTTGACCTTGGTGAACCGCGCCAAGACGCCGGTCGAGCTGACCGAGGCGGGCCAGCTGTTCCTCGTCACCGCCCGCAACATGATCGATCAAATCGGCGAGGTGGTGCATTACCTGCACAACCTCGAGGGGCAGCGCGGTGAGGTGTTGCAGATTGCCGCTGCGCATTCGCTGGCGCTGGGCTTCTTTCCCGAGTGGCTGGCGCGTCTGCATCAGGACGGCGTGCCGGTGAACAGCCGACTGGTCGCAACTAATGTCGGCGAGGCGGTGCACTCACTGCGCGAAGGCGCCTGCGACCTGATCCTCGCCTACTATGATCCTGACGCCGCGCTGCAAATGGATCCTGAGCTGTTCCCGTCCCTGTCGCTGGGCCGCACCGAAATCGTTCCGGTGTGCGCGGTCGATGCCGCTGGCGAGCCCCTGTTCGACCCAGACAGCGGGCAGAGCGTCCCGCTGCTGGCCTACAGCGCAGGCGCCTCGCTCGGCCGTTCGGTCAATTTGCTGTTACGCCAGCGCGGCCTGCGCTCCTCGACGGTGTACGAAACGGCCATGGCCGACAGCCTGAAAAGCATGGCGATGCAGCGCCTCGGCCTGGCCTGGGTGCCGCGACTGAGCGTGACGGCCGAGCTGGAGCGCGGCGAACTGGTGGTTTGCGGCGGCGAGCACTGGCGCGTGCCGCTGGAGATTCGCTTGTACCGCTGCGCGTTGGTACGCAAGGCACCGGTTCGCCTGCTTTGGCGCAAGCTGGAAGCAGGCGCGGGGCAGGGCGTTGAGGGTGTGCTGAAGGAGTGAAAAGCAGCCGGACTCATCGGCGCAGGATAAGTCCGGGCGATCCTGCTAGATGTTCATCACGATTCGGCCCTCGATGGTGCCGGCGCGCATCTGGTCGAAGATCTGGTTGATGTCGTCAAGCTTGCCGCTGTGGATGGTCGCCTTGACCAGGCCTTCGGCGGCGAAATCCAGGGCTTCCTGCAGGTCCGCGCGGGTGCCGACGATGGAGCCGGTGATACTGATCGCCTTCAGCACCACGTCGAAGATCGGCGTCGGAAAGTCGCCTGGCGGCAGCCCGACCAGCGCCACGGTGCCGTGCCGCCGTGCCATGCCGATGGCTTGGCCAAAGGCACTGTTGGACACGGCCGTGACCAGTACGCCGTGGGCGCCACCGATGTCACGCTGGATCACCTCGACCGGATCTTCCGTTCGCGCGTTGATGGTGAGGCTGGCGCCCAGTTTTTTCGCCAACTCTAGCTTGGCGTCGTCAACATCAACCGCAGCCACGTGCAGGCCCATTGCTTTGGCGTATTGCACTGCGACGTGACCGAGCCCGCCAACACCGGAAATCACCACCCACTGGCCGGGTCGTGCGTTGGTCACTTTGAGGCCCTTGTAGACCGTCACGCCCGCGCAGAGAATCGGCGCAATCTCGTCAAAGGCCACCTCTTTGGGTAGAAGCCCCACGTAGTTCGGGTCGGCGAGGACGTATTCGGCGTAACCACCATTGACCGAGTAACCGGTGTTCTGCTGTTCGGTACACAGCGTTTCCCAGCCGGTCAGGCAGTGCTCACAGCAGCCGCAGGCACTGTACAGCCAGGGCACGCCGACCCGGTCACCTTCCTTGACCCGGCTGACGCCACTGCCCACTGCAGCCACGTAGCCAACGCCCTCATGCCCGGGAATGAACGGCAGCGGCGGACGTACAGGCCAATCGCCTTCGACGGCGTGCAGGTCGGTGTGGCAGACGCCACAGGCCTCGATCTTCACCAGGATCTGCCCTGGGCCGGGTAGGGGCACCTTCACTTCTTCGATGCGCAGCGGTTCACCGTAGGCGTGGGCCACGGCGGCTTTCATGGTCTGGTTCATGGCTGTCTCCTTGCGATCGGAACGCCGAGTCTGCGCCCGGTCTGATGACCGGACCATTGACCTCCGGCAAGCCAACAAACTTTTTCCGGCCGTTTCAGATGACCGGTCGCAGGTGCCGGGGGCTGGGGCGTGCGTTATACTGCGCGGCCTTTGGTCGGGCCGGTTCCGACCCTGTTCCTGCACGGCCGCGCTGTTTTCAGTGCGGCCGTTGTTCCTGATGCGCCTAGGCGCCGAAGAGAGGCACGACGATGACCGCACTGGTAGGCGTGATCATGGGCTCCAAGTCCGATTGGTCCACCTTGAGCCACACCGCAGACATGCTGGAAAAGCTCGGCATTCCGCACGAAGTCACCGTGGTGTCTGCACACCGCACGCCCGACCTGCTGTTTCAGTACGCCGAACAAGCTGAATCCCGCGGTTTGCGCGTGATCATCGCGGGCGCCGGGGGCGCCGCGCACCTGCCGGGCATGTGTGCCGCCAAGACCCATCTGCCAGTGCTTGGCGTGCCGGTGCAGTCGTCGATGCTCTCGGGTGTGGATTCGCTGCTGTCGATCGTGCAGATGCCGGCAGGCGTGCCGGTCGCCACGCTAGCCATCGGCAAGGCGGGCGCGATCAATGCCGCGTTGCTGTCGGCCAGCATCCTGGGCCACGAATTCCCCGAGTATCACGCCGCGCTGAAGAAATTTCGCGACGAGCAGACCCAGACCGTGCTCGACAATCCGGACCCGAGGGACGCGTAATGAAGATCGGCGTGATCGGTGGCGGCCAGCTGGGCCGCATGCTTGCCCTGGCAGGCACCCCGCTGGGCATGAACTTCGCTTTTCTCGACCCCGCTCCGGACGCATGCGCGGCGGCCTTGGGCGAGCATCTGCGTGCGGACTATAACGATCAGGACCACCTGCGGCAGTTGGCCGACGAGGTCGACCTGGTGACCTTCGAATTCGAAAGTGTGCCGGCTGAAACCGTCGCCTTCCTGTCGCAGTTCGTGCCGGTCTATCCGAGCGCCGAGGCGCTGCGTATTGCCCGTGACCGTTGGTTCGAAAAATCCATGTTCAAAGACCTCGGCATCCCGACGCCGGAGTTTGCCGATATCCAGTCCCAGGCCGATCTCGACGCCGCGGCTGCCAACATCGGCCTGCCGGCCGTGCTCAAGACCCGCACCCTGGGTTATGACGGCAAAGGCCAGAAGGTCCTTCGCAAACAATCCGACGTTACCGACGCCTTCGCCGAACTGGGCAGCGTGCCGTGCATCCTCGAAGGCTTCGTGCCATTTACCGGGGAAGTGTCGCTGATTGCGGTGCGCGGGCGTGACGGCGAGACCTGCTTTTACCCGCTGGTCCACAACACCCATGAAAACGGCATCCTGCGGCTGTCGGTGGCGAGCACCCATCATCCGCTGCAAGCGCTGGCCGAGGATTATGCCCGCCGCGTGCTGAACGAGCTGGGTTACGTCGGCGTGCTGGCCTTTGAGTTCTTCGAGGTCGACGGTGGGCTCAAGGCCAACGAGATCGCGCCGCGCGTGCACAACTCTGGTCACTGGACCATCGAAGGCGCCGAGTGCAGCCAGTTCGAAAACCACCTGCGTGCGGTGAGTGGCTTGCCGCTCGGCTCGACGGCCAAGGTCGGCGAGAGCGCCATGCTCAACTTCATCGGTGAAGTGCCGGCTGTGGCCAAGGTGATCGCGGTCGAGGACTGCCATCTGCATCATTACGGCAAGGCGTTCAAGGTCGGACGCAAGGTCGGTCATGCCACGCTGCGATGCCCGGACCGCTCCACGCTGGATCGGCAGATCACTGCCGTCGAGTCGCTGATCGCCCGCGACTGACCGTCCGGCCGTCTGGCTTGCTGCTTTACGCGGCGAACTGGCTGACTCGCCTCAGGTCCGAGAATACGTAACGCCTATTTTCGGACTTGAGGAGATTGCCCATGGGCATCATCGGAACCATCATCATCGGCCTGATCGTAGGCCTCATCGCACGCTTCCTGAAGCCCGGCAACGACAGCATGGGCTGGATCATGACCATCCTGCTGGGTATCGGCGGTTCGCTGCTGGCTACGTACGGCGGCCAGGCGCTCGGTCTGTATGAGGCGGGAGAAGGTGCGGGCTTTATCGGTGCGGTAGTCGGTGCGATTATCCTGCTGGTCATCTACGGCATGGTTACCAGCCGTAAACATTGATTCGTCGGGGCCGTGCCCGGCGGCCCCATTCCCACAGCTTTCGGTTGTCATGCGCCCTTTAATTCTGCTCGTCCTTCTGTGCTGCGCTTCCATCACCCATGCCGCCCCGGCGGAACTCGACTGGCTTGAGCTGATGCCGGCTGAGGATCGTCAGGCGCTGGAAGACATGCCGGAAATCGAGCATGACTCGCCAGAAAACGATGGATTCAGCGATCAAGGCGCTCTCAAGCAGGGTGCTGGTCTGCCCGCGGTGATGTATTCCGCCAAGACCGTGCCGGCGCTCAACGGCAAGCTGATTCGCCTGGGTGGCTATCCGGTCCCGCTGGAAACCGATAGCCAGGGTCGCAGCACCGAGTTCTTTCTGGTGCCTTATCCGGGCGCCTGCATCCATGTCCCACCGCCACCGCCCAATCAGATCGTGATGGTCCGCTATCCTGCCGGGATCATGCTGGACGATATCTATGCTCCGCTTTGGGTAGATGGCACGTTGCAGATCGAACCGGTCAGCAATGACCTGGCGGACGCGGCCTACGCGATCTCGGCCGCTGAGGTAAAGCTGGTAGACGAAAGCGATCTTTAGCCGATGAAGCGACCGTTGTCTCCTTCACAGCACAAGGCTTTCGCAGAGCTGGCGAAGCAGATCGAGGGCATCGATGAGGCGGTATACCAGGCTTTCGATAGGGATTCGCTGGAACCGATCATCGGTCTAGGGCCGGCCGACGCCCCCTTGCGTTCTTTGGGCGTGATCCGGGGCGTGAGGAAGTGCGCTACGGTGAGCCCTTCATCGGTGGCGGTGGGCAGCTGGTGCGGCGCGGGCTTTATCGGCATCTCCACGGCGCAGACATGCCGGATTTCGAGGCCAGCCGCTGCGTGGGTGAAGGGTTTTTCTGGATTAACACGGTGCCCTACAAGCCGCTCGGTAACCGCGCCTGGTCGATGGCAGTAAAGCGTCGGTTCCATCCATTGATGCGCCAGTTGTTGATCGACAACTGGCAGGGCCGCAACATCGTCACGCTGGGACGTGAAGCGTTTCTCTGGTTTGGTCTGGATCAGCCACGCGAAGTGCGCCAGCAGCTTGAGGCGTTCTGGCAACGAGAGGACCGTTTCACCGCGTATTTCGATCTCGAAC
>Ga0208814_1000146_pt1 | contig 51977 bp, 72 predicted proteins | sample MalvirAntarct_55_FD_184253 | JGI IMG/M metagenome (GOLD analysis project Ga0208814, IMG submission 184253) | Marine viral communities from the Global Malaspina Expedition - Malaspina viral metaG Antarct_55 (SPAdes) (version 2) | ecosystem: Environmental > Aquatic > Marine > Oceanic | place... | reverse complement strand
GCGGGAGTTTTTTGAATTTTCTTTACATCTTTAACAGTCTCTTTAATATTAAGAGATGATCTTACTAAACCTCGAGCATACTCATCAGCTACTGCTTTTTGTTCTGGAGTAACATCTGGAAGGTAATTATTACCGTCAAATCTCATTGCTATATAAGGGTTCTCACCTGCGGGTTTATCAGAGTTTGCTGGATCTGCTGCCCAAGCATCATGTAATTTTCCTCCAAAATCTCCTTGATATACCTCTGCACCTCCAGGTACATTAACGTTTTGCGTTAACATTACTGCTAAATTTTGAGGAACGGCAGTAAGCTCTTTAGCGTAAAGATCTAATGTTTCTTGCATTTCATCACTACCTAAATACGTAGACTCTGCCCTTGATCTTTCTACTGAGTTAACAGATGTTACTATACCATCTTTATTTAACTTTTCTTTAATTATTATACCAATTTTATCTGCCAGATTTTTTGCTGTACCTACAGAATCAAAGTTATCAATTTTTTGATTTAAAAGATTTGTCATTTCATTAGCACTCATAGACTCTCCTGGAATAATTTCACCCTTATCATCTATTCTTGTGTAAGACATATTACCATCATCATCAGTAAGAAACTTTAAATTTTTTAAATTACCAAATCCTTCTAAAGATTGAGCTAATTGTTGTTCTAATTTAGCACTAACAGGGGGTACTGCATTCATTCTTTCTGTATATTCTACATACTTTGAATTCCAATTTTCTGCATTATTTTTAAACTGAGTCCATCCAGAACTTTGATTAGATTTAAATTTCATCATATCATTAGGTTTTAACAAACCTCTTCTCATTAAATCTGCTTTTCTTGCAAGCTCATCAGCACTCTGTTGAGACGAGTCTAAAGCAACTTGTCGTAGGGTGGGTGAATCATATTCACCAATATCATTAAGGGCAGTCTCCTGTTCTGTAATGTTTTTTTCTAAATCATCTTTTCTTGCTTGTCTTGTATCACGAATAGTTGCAAATGTCTTCGTAATATCTGCAGCAGCTCCCGCCCAATCTACTGTAGATGTAGGATCTTGTCTTTCATAAACATCAAAGTCTATATTTTTTTTAGGTGGTAATGCCATAGTTTATTTATTAATCTTGTTGTGACCAGTCAGAAATCCCCATTTGATAATAATCATCAGGAGACACTCCTTGACCTTTAAATTTATTTTCAAAAAGAAACTTATTAAAATTATCAGCACCTCCTGCTTTCAAATCCCTAAATTGTTTTTTGCTTAAATCCATTGCTCCTATATTTGCCCCAAATTGTGAGTCCGTTAAACTTCCTTTTGATTTAGAATCACCAAACTGTGATGCTAATTTATTACCCCTTCTATCAGCTGTGCTTTGTCCATACAATGGAGCTAAGGCTGCTGCTGATGAAAGTGCCCCTCCAACACCTTGTATTCCTTGAGAAATACCTTGAGCTCTTGCAGCTTGTGCGTCTCTCATCCTTTGGTTTTGTTCTTTTGCTCCAGCCACATCCATCTCTATAAGCTGTTGATTTATAGCTTCCTTAGATTCAGCTTTCATCATATTTAAATCTGAAAGTTCTTGGCCCATTTTAATACGAGTTCCTTCAGCCGCTAAATTTCCTTGAGCACCTACCCTACCAACACCTGCCGCTAAACCTCTGGAATCTCCTTCTTGTAAAGCCTCTACATTTTGTTGTTGAACTGCTAAATTGTTTTCAAATTCTGCTTCATACGCATCTAAAGGAACTGCTAATCCAGCAAAGTTATCTTTCTCTGCTTTTCTTTTAGCTTCTGCCATTGCTTTAGCTGCAGCTGTATTTGCCTCATCTGCCGCAGTTTTTGCTTTAGCTGCTGCTGAAAAACCCTGTACTGCTGAAGCTGCTCCCATTGTTATTCCTATTACTGCTGTTGTTACTGCTGCCATATTATATTTTTTTAATCATTTCATGAGTATAAGAAGCCCCCTCAATAAAACCTATTTTTTTATATACATTAATTAGAGGTTTATTTTTAATCAATGCGTAAACATACTTTTTCCCTAAATCTTCTGCAATATCACTAATAGTTTGAACTAATAACTCTAAAGCTTCTTTTCTTTTTTGCCTGTCTTTATATTGAAGATTAGATATTATCCAATCACACCATACAGCTTTTGAATTAGTTAAATACATAAACCCAGCACAAATTGGTGTATCTCCATCATAAACAATAAAACCACCCATACCATCATCGGGTAAAAAATCTTTTGAAGGAGGTGTCCATCTCCATTCTTCCCACCACTTACATAGAATATTTTCATAGTCTGTTTTTTTTAGTGGTAGTATATTTAATTTCATTTATGCAAAGATAGTAAAATTCTATGGAAAGCTTTTCATTACACTGCTACCTACAGAAAACAATTCAACAGCATTAGTATTTGTATTTTCAAGCGTAAAGTGTAAATAATATCCTCGTGCACCATGAGACTCTGCAACTGAATTTTTTAACCCTAAACAATAGTTTCCAACTAAAGGAATAACACCCCCAGAATTTATTGTAATAGAAGGTAAAGTAATCGCTCCTGTAACAATATCTGTTACACTAAATCTATTTATAGCGGTTATAGGTCCTATTAAAGTAGGAGGGCCAGCTGGAGGGTTTGGATTCGCAGGAGTAGGAATCACTAAAGAAGGTAGTACTTGATAAGCTATATCACCTATACTAATGACACTTCCTAAATCACCTAAATTAAACGTTACAACAACAGCATTTATAGGTCCTGTTGCACTAAGTATAGTTCCTATACCAGCTGATGATCTTGCTTTAAAGTTTGTTGTAGCATCATCCTCTCTTAAGAATGTAAACCATTCTCCTTCTTTTTGAACAAAAAAAGTAGATAGCATTGATCCTGTACTTAAATCAGAAAACAAAGAAGTGCATTCCCATGTATCGTCTGACTCAAAAGACATAGTCTTAAAAAGTTTAATAGTCATTGGATCAGAATTAAAAACAGATGTTATAGTAGAGTTATACTGTACTCCATAATAATTATTACGTATTGGATTTGTATTGTGTCTAAATAAATCTCCTCCTGACCAAGTATAAAAAAAGCCATTCATACCTACCATGTAGTCTGCTAAATAAGAATAAAAAGATGGCCACCCTTTTACATCGGGAGCGTATGTTAATGTTTTTGGTTTGTATACTGGCATAATTATTTATTTATTAGCAATTAACAAGATTAGTAATAACACCATTAACTGAAACTACCATTTCCTTATCTGGACCTCCTGGCCATTTTGCAGCATAAACACCTGCAGGTAAAGGAGTTACTCCATCTTCATCTTCAAACACCCAATCATGAACTTCTAAATTTGATGGACTTAAGCCAGTGCTTACGTTAGGAGATGCTGTGTAAAAATTAGTAGTGTAAACTTTACATGCCCCGCCAACATCACCTCTATTTTTAACAGATAATTTAACAGGACAATACGCTTCACATTCAAATCCTGTATTATTGCATGGTCCTTCTAACTGTATTTGTACTAAAGATGGAGCTGCATTAGGTTTTGGTACTACCATCATAGCATAACCTGGTGCGTTTTGAGTTAAAGTAACACCACCCGAAGCTTGATCAGTATAAGGCCCCATAACAATTGATGCACCTGCAACAAACGCAGGAATGTTAGGATCCCAAATATGCGATAGTCCATCATACGTTATACCATTTGAACCAAGCGCATTTGTAATTGTTCCATCAACTCCCCCAACACCTGAAGTTAAACAGGAATCAAATCCTGGAGGGCAAGGGCATGGACTTCCTCCACCAGCTATACTTCCTATTGCTCCTTGGAGATAACCAAAAATTGGAGAAGAATATTCACTTGCACTATTACCATCATAAGTCCATGTACATTTATCAGGAACGTTAAATGATTTCAGACGAATAATAACAGCTCCTGTTGCTGCGCCCGCATCCATATCTATATTGTATTGCCCATTTGATAAGTTAGTTCCATTAAAACTTCCTCCACAAGGAGCAATAGGAATAGCAGTACATGGTGTAATTGACCGAACTATACCAGGTACTCTTGCTCCTGTTGATTGCACATCAGAAGCTGTAATTCCTGCATTCCAATCTGGAGACCAAGTTTGCCCTACATAATCTTCAGGTGGCAATGGATTAAATTGACCAGGAGTACCTGTATTAGATACGTCTTTATACTCTCTTGGGCCAACTTGCACTGCCCAATTTTGAACTCCTCCTCCATCCAAAGCATCAAATTGCATTTTATAAACACCAACAGCAACAGGCGTTACTCCATAAGGATCTTCATATATCCAGTCTGATAATCCTAAAACCCCATTTGGTTGCCCTAATGGAACAACACCAGCTGCTGAAAAAGAGTCACCATTATAATAATAAGAATTAGGATTAGTATTACCCCAGTTATCTACAGGTACATGATAGAAAGTTGTATCTACTACGTAATCACAAACATCTGCAAGAGGTGTTTTAGTTAATTGACCAGCTGGAGTTTGATCATCTTCCAAGTCCCCAAATTGAGTTGATGAAAGTATAGGCGCTAATAATTCGGGACACTTAACATCAATACCCCACCATGTTGATGTACAAGGACCAACTACACTTACCTTTAAATTTGTTTGAGGTATCCCTGGAGGAGATGGCACTACCATAACTGCTGGTTTAACTGATAAACCACACGCCTGAAATTGAGTATTTCCTCCTGCAGAAAATGGCATTAAGTTTGGAGCTAAAGCAACATTGTTATTATAAGGACTTGCAGGAACTCCTAATGCTGTACTACAAGTTGAAATGCTTGTACTACAATTACAGTTACTTGTAGACTTATCAATACAATTCCAATTTAATAATGTAGATTGATAATCTCCTGTATTATTAACTATTCCTGTCCATCCAATCGGAGAAATTATACTACCTAATGGTTGGTTGACATTGGATATATTAAAAATTGATGAAGCATAATTATAATCATAAATTGTTCCAAGTGATTGTGAATTAACAGTCCCAAGTCCTGTTTTAATTAAAGGCCCAACTGGACTTTGTAGAGATAAACATGGATTTCCAGATGCATAAGTTGGACTATCAAAACCTCCGATAAGTCCTTTTAAATAACCACCTGTTAGCTGAGAATATTCTGATCTTTTTATCTCACCATAAGGAGTTGATGGACTAACGTAAGTCCATGTACATTGATCTGGAACAGGGAAATAAGTACTGTTGTTAAGGCCAGGACTAAAAGTAATAATAGCTGCACCTGGATTAACACCCATACCAAATACAATGTTATATTCACCAGTTGATCCACCGTTAAAGTAAAAAGGATCACCGCAAGGTATTATACATGATTCGCAAGGAACCGCAGCTAATAAAATACCATTTGATATTTCACGAACAAAACCTCCAAAGGCATAAAATCCGTCAGGGGATGGACTTGAAAGAGCAGCATCACTAAAAAATGCAGTAGCTGAAAAGAAAGAAGTTCCACTCCAGTATACTTGTAGTTGATTATTACACGACATATTTATATATATTTTTTATTTTATTTAATTTAATTAAGGACAAACTCCTGTATTTATTACTTCACCATTAACGCCTATTTGAACCCAATTTTTAGGACCAATTGTAGGGCCAGGGCCCGCTGTTACAATATAAAAACCAGTTGCTAAATAACTGCCAGCATCACAACCATCTCCTCCGAAAACAACGTTCCCTAATTGAGGTGTAGATCCTGTACCATTAAATCCTAATAGACCAAGATTACCTGGAGTATTACTATCTGTAGTACATACTTGTGATACATTTTGTGTTACAGGACCAAAGTAAGCTTGCTCACATGGAACAATACATTCACAACATGCCTCAACAGCACTATTAGGACAGTAGCATACAAATAAATTGTTTTCAAGAACAAATTCCCAAACTAAATATAAGTATTGATTACCAAGTGGTTGATTAAATGCTAACTCAGTTCCTTGGAATACTCCAGGACTTGGATTAGTATATGTACCACCATTAACTACAGTAGCTGTTGCTAATAAATTAGCAATATCTCCAGGACTATTATTATATAAAGTATTAGAAGATAATAGTTTAAGCTTATGAATTAATGGATCAAAATTAAAATTATCAGGAAGTATTCTCTGAGTTCTAAGTGTTATGTCTGAAACAGTAGAAGGATAATTACCCTGTCCCCTTATTCCTGTACTTACTGAATATTCAGAAGCCTGTGGTACAACTAATACTGCAGGAGAAAATCCTGTAAAATTACTGATGTATGAACCGTCTGTCCATCTATAATTAGTATGTATAGTTTCAGTAGCATAATTAGCTGAGTTAACTACTACCTGTATAAGTGTTAGAGGAATTTCAGGCGCACACTCTAATGTAATTTCGTAAGTAGCTGGTGCATTAACTACTGTAATTTCTACTGCAGCAATATTAGGAGTTGCTGTATTTTTCAAAAAACTAAAAGGTGTAGTTGAAGCAGTAGTTAAAGTTCCTGAAGTAAAAGTAGTATTATTCCAAACAACATTAATAATAATACTTCCTGAAGTTATAATATAAGGTATATTAATGACACCTGTACCCGTTCCTAAATCAACATCATATAAAAGAGTTGTACTAATTCCTAATTGACTAATAGTTGTGTTACAAGGAAGTTTTTGTTTTGGTCTTGGTACTGATTCATTGTTGATAGTTAACACATACTCATTCATATAAGGATCATAAGCCCCTAATTTTTGACTTGTTAAAGTTTCAGTAAATCTATCTCTAAAAAATGAGTTCATACCAAAGCGAGAAACAAGTTGTAATTGATCATTAGTTCGATCTGAACCTCTTAAATTAAGTACAGTACCTCTTTTAGCATCTGTAAAAAATATTTCACTTCCCCAAACAGCAAAACTTTCAGGATTAAAACTAATACCAAATTCTTCTATCCTCGCTACCTGTGTACCTAATACTTCTTTTACTGATGCAATTGCCCCACCACCTGTAGAGTCTGTAATAACATTTTTACCTGTTAATACATAAGATATTCTGTCTTCTTGTAAAACTAATATATCTGTCTCTCTGGAATGTAATATTTGTATAGGTCCAAAGGAAGTTTCTAAGTCTTTATAATTCACTAATCCTAAGTTAAATTCATTTAAATTATTAGAATTATTAGAATCACTATAAACGCCACTATATGTTAATCCAGCAAACCGATCTGCCTCTTTAAAGTCTTGATTAGAAACGGCTAAAACTCTTTCTCCTAAATTAAAACTTTTACCTACAGGACTATCTTGAATTCTAAAACTTTCTACACCATTCCCAAAAGTAAAACAGTTTATAAAATCTAAATCTGTAATCAAAGGAACACCTAAAGCAAAATCTTGATCTTGACCTCCATCATCTAAACTATATCCAGGACTTGGTACTAAAGAAAAAGTTCTTTCAGATTGATGATTTCGATTTACATCAATTTCTAATAAATCAGAAGCATCATAAAACAAGTTTGGATCTGCATCTTGAGGTACTGTTTCCCATACTAATAACGATCCCCCTCTTGTTACTTCAATAAGAGTAGAACAATGACCATTATAATATTCTGTCCATTCCCAACATCTGGGTATGCCACAAGAATTAACAAAATACATTGCTCCTGATGGCTCTTCACTTACTGAACACACAGCTTTAAAAGCATCATTCACACATCCCGAACTAAAACTAATTGTTAAGGAAGGAAGAAATGGACTTGTTAAAAGTGTAGTTGTACCTAAAGTATTCCTAAACTCAATTTCAGTTTCAAAACATTCATCTGCATTAGTACAATTCATTTGACTTAATAAGTCATCACCTACTGCCCATGTATAAAAATTTGGGTAGTCAGTTGTAGAAACAAAACTTTTATCATATCGTAATCTTTTACTATCACATTTTCCACCACCACCACCTCTCCAATTACTAATTTTTATTCTAATAGTTGATCCAGCAGGTATATCATAAGGAACTGGAGGGGTTACCGATTCATCTTCATTTAAAGAATAATTAGAAATACATCCAGATGAATATCTATCAGATCCCTTACTATCTTCTGCGTCTTTACTTTTATTTCCTCTATAATAACTTTTCTTTTGAGATTCAATAGTCCAGCCAGATGGTTTAAGTAACATATATAATCCAGCTAAAGATTTATTCGTAATACCTTTTGATCCAAAGCCTTCAACTGCTAATACTGTAGTTTTTTCTTCGTCTTGAATTGGACCTGCAGTATCAACTTTTACTATAAGCTCATCACCTACTTTTATTAAATTTTGGTTGTTACCATTTAATTGAAACCATACTAAACTTGGATCGTTTTCATTACTATAACCTGCTTCATTTTTACCAGTACCATCTTGAGCATAAAATATATTAGAGAATACAGTAAAATAAGTTCCTTCACTTGGTTTAACTACAAACTTATAATGAGTAGCCCAATAAGGAGGTTTATTTTCAAGTGTTACTTTTATTTTGTTTTTATATACTGAAGTCTTAGGATCAAAAAATGTTGTATTATTATCACTTGTTAATACAGTAGATGCTCTACCTTGATTATCCAAATATACAACCCCTGTTTCATAATCTCTGTTAGAATGTAAACTACCTTGATCTGCATCCAGAATATATCCAGCACTACATCCATATAAAACAAACTCATAAAATAAGAAGTTACTTAGGCCACCAGCATCATAATATTGAGTAGCAGGGATAGCAAGACTAAATCCATCTGGAGTAGTTGCATCAGAAGTGTATTCAAATCCTTGAGGAGAACAAAGGGCAGTTCCCGCTCCACCTGGGAACAGTTGATATGAACGACCTGAAACCTCTAATAATGAAACAGCATCTTGAAGTACAGCAGGAGCAATAGGTGTTATATTAGCTATTGTTAATGTAGTAGCGGTAACCGCTGAAATTGTTGCTATAAACCCTGTTATATTATCTTTAACTATATCACCAGCTAAAACGCCAAGGGGTGGATATTGAGTGGTATCAGTAAAATCTACACCACTCTCATCTGTTAAAAGCCCTGCTGTACAAGGTCCTAAAGCAACAGTTAATGGAGGTACTTGTGGACCACAATAAGTTATTCCACTTCCAAAAGCAGTAGAAGTACAAGGAGCAGGAAAAGATGTTGTAGGAAAAACACAGGTATCTCCAGTAAATCTACCACCATTTACTAATTCAAAACCTGTTGATGGTTCTATTGCTAATGCTTCTGAATAAAATTTATCTGTTAATGTTGTCCCTTGATCAGAGTTATTACAAGGATAAAGATTTTGAGCCAATGTTCCTTGATTTTGAGCTAATGAGCCACCAATTCTATTTTTAAATTCTGTTGATGCACACATAGCAGCCACATTAGGAAATCCACCAATTGTAGCAACAGTATATGTCATACTTATAGTAAACGGAGATTCTTGAGTATATCCACTTGAAGTTACAGTTTGAGAAGACATTTCAAATCTAAAGTTAAATACTACGCCTTCTGGAATACCAGTTGGTAAATCAACATCTACTTTTGATAAATCCCATGTAATTACAGAGTCAACTCCTGGATCCCCTGGCCCTATAGTATAAGCTAAAGTAGAAAGAAAAGGATTAGGAACAGTATCATCACCTAATGTTACACCTGAAATCTCTTCTGAAAATGGTTGAGTATTATAAGTTATTTTTATTTCATTTCCATCTGGAGCATCTTTAATATCATACCCATCTATGTAGTTACCATAAACTAATCTATTTCCTTGAATAGTTTGAGCTTTAGCAATTCTTGGAACATTATCATATAATCTTAATAATTCATCTGATCCTAACGTAGTATATATTTCACTATTGTCAAATAAAATAGTCTTAAAATCATTATTAGCCCATCCCTCGTTTACTTTGTTATATCTTTTAATTACATATATAACATTACTTGTGGTCTGTTTGTAAAGTAAATCTACTTCTACTACTTGTTTTGGTCCTGTAGAAAAAGTAACATTACAAGCATTAAATCTGTTAAACATACCAGCATTTAAATAGGTTTGAATACTAAATTCAAATGTCAAAGGTTGAAATGCGGGAACTGAAAATAAAGATATAGCACTATATCCACCATCTTCATATCTATACCTATAAGCAAAAGATAAAAATCTTGTCTTTATATAATTTTCTTGTCCTCCAACTACTATTTCATCAGGCAATAAAACATTATTTGCTGTAGGTGGTTCAATATTAATTAATTGTACAGAAGGAGTTGCTAAAGGACGAATCCCTGGTGTACCTACACCATATTCCTCATAGCCAGGTGGCTTTACAATTACACTAATATCCTCTTCAACTAACTGATCTAAACCTGAAGGAAGTGGAAGTAAATATCCTGGTGGTGATTTTTGTACGTTTATAACTCTTGGAGGATTTAAATCATCAGTAAAAAATAAAAGATCTTCTATTTTACTAACACCTGTAATTAAAAATTCTTTATCAAAATTTAAAACTTGAGTACTAATAACATGATACACTAACGTAGATGTTTGTGTATTGTAAGAAACTATTAAATCAACTTTACCTGTAACAATAGAAAGTGAATTATCAGGATCAGTTATAAACCAGTAAAGAGTTTCATTAACCCCATCTTCATAACAACCAATCGTTCTTGCTGATGGACTTATGTTTTCTCCTAAAAACTGAACTGCTGTAAGAGCAGTGTTACCTTTAGAATTTTCTACAGCTCCTATTTCAGTAGCTTCAGTAGATCCTAAACGTACATTAAGAGCGTCTATATATTCACCTGGTGGAACTAAACGTTCATCCACGCTTTTATTCATCTTACCACCTATGAAATTAGTTGATGATTTAGCCATATTATTTTATCAATTTATTCTGACCTCTCATATTCATTAAAAGTCTTCCTGGATGTATATTACTTAATCTTATTTTAGCATTTCTTAATAAAGAAGATTTATCTTTTCTTGCTCTATTAATAATATATTCTTGCGCTCCATGTTTACTGTTTAAAATAGCATATTTAATATATGCATAAATAAAGTCTTCAAACATTTTATTTACACTTACACTTGAGTCATCACCATTTTCCATTCCATCAGAAACATATTCTAATACCACATACTTACCTGCCATTACTGATGTAAAATTAATTACACCTCCCTTTTTATTAATACTAAAAGTAGGGTTTATGTTTGCTGTTTCTGTATTTAAACCAAATCTTCCTTGTACATTATAATCAAAAGCCCAGTTACCATCACAACAATAACCCATTTGACCATTATAAGGACCACTTCCTAAATACATATTTTTTTGTTGACCAGCTAATCTTGCAATATCAAAGACAGAATTATGAGGTTTTAAAACATTACCATCTACATCAAATAATATTTTACAGTCATGGTCTTGCAAGTAAGCTCCGCTCCAATTTGTTTGAATATTTTCAGTTAAAGGAAATAACATTCCATCTCTCATTTCTGAAACTCTTACCCAGTTAACATAATCTTGTGGTAATATAAATCTTAATTGATCACACACCCTTAACTCTAATATTTTTATTTCTTTCATTGCATCATAGTTCAATTCTTGAACTCCTCTTTTTGCATGAAATAATACTTGATAACGATTAATGTTATTAATTAATTCATTATTACCTTGATACATTAACATAAAATTATTTACAATATTTTCTAATGTAACATATTGATAAGAACCCCAATTCGCATCTTCAGGTACTATTCCTCCATTTTCGTAGTATTGATAATCTGTAATATATGCCATAGTTAACTTGTTTCTTGTGTATCGTTATTTTCTTCAGTTGATCCAAAATTATAAACATCAGCCTCTCTAATTTCTATTCCTACATACTGACAAATCTTTGCAATCAAAGTAGGTTCGTCAGAATCTGGTAATTCAAATTCTTGAAAGTCAGCTTGATTAGGATCAAATTGTGGTTCTCCTAATAATAAATTTTGAAAAGTCCATCTTGGAGAAAGTGGATATCTTATATATTGTGCTTGTATATCTCCTACATTTAAAACAGTAGATGGATATACTGTAATTATATTTCCGTCCAGTACATACGCTGGATATGTTTTATTTGGAGCTGTTAACATGGAATTAGTTAAAAGAAATATTTTATTTTGATTTACTCTTTCTACTTCTCTAATATTAGTATTAGAATATATAGCATAACTATTTCCTACTGCTAAAAATATATCAGAACTTAAAGTAATTGTATTAGTACTTACTACCCCAGTTATATATGCTTGTTGTAGCGTACTTGTATTTACTACTATTGCACCTATTTTTGGCGTTGGTGCTGAAGCTGGTATTGTAGTCCATCCTACAGCTGCAGCATCTATTAATTGATTAGTATTAACACCTGTTGCTGTTCCTGTAAATAAAACAGTAGAATAATAAAATAATTTATTTATTAGATAATAATCATTAGGCAAATTAAATGTATTTGCATTTGCTTGACCTAAAAAAACTTGAGTAGAAAAACCATCCATTACCTCAACTAATCCTTTTGTTATATTAGCATATCCTGTTCCAGAAGTTCTTCCATTTTCTCTATTGATCCAATTATTATATGAATAAAAGTAGTCCTCAAACATATCCATTTGAGCTTGCTTTGCATAAAGGTTAAAGTCTTGTGGAGATATATATCCGTAGTTATTTTTATTCGCTATTGCTAATACAGTATTTCTTACTTCGTTTATTGATGCCGCCATATTATTTAAACATTTTTACAAAGATAATAAAAAAAAAGAGGCCCACTTTATTTGTAGGCCTCTGTTAATATATATAATATAACTTAAGCTAAAGTCACAGATGTTGCATATAATATTGGAGCTCCCGATCCTGAAGGAGAAGCAATTAAAGGCATTTCATTTACAATATGTTTCCAGTTAGACTCTAATGTGTCAATCATAAGTTCTTCAAAAGCCATTTGCCAACTATAATTAGCTTGTGCTTCTGAGATATTAATAGTTAGAGTGTCAGTAGCTGCAGTTTTAGTTCTATAAGTTAATTCAACAGGTGCAGTTCCAGCGCCTCCAATTATTGGAGATGAATTAAGAACATTTTCTATGTTAACTAATCTACCTCCAAATCCATTTTGAGATATTACGACAGCAGCATCACTACCATTATCATCAAAAATTACACGATCTAATTGTAATGAAATGTCACTGTTTACTTTAGCAACTGTAGCAGTTCTACCAGAAGTAAAATTAACAACAACATCGCCTACTCTAACGTCAGTTTTAAAATTTCCAGAAGCAACTAAAAATTCAAAAGCAGCTGTAGCAGACCATATTTTAAATGTAGCTCCTGAAGCTTCTAAAGTAGCGTTACCGTTTCCAGAAATACTTAAAACAGTATCACTATCTACAGCAGTTACTGTAGACACAGTAAATGTTGCAGTATTTAAAACTACATATCCTACTGCTACCGTAGCATTAAAGCCACCTGTAGCGAAAGTTAATTTACCAGTCGCAGCTCCCGAAGAAGTTCCTGCTATAGCTGGTGTAGCCATGTCCGCTGTTACACTGTAAAGCGGGAGAGGCACATTAATAAACTTTCCCATTATGCTATTACTATTGCAGAAACAGCTTTAGAAGGAATTACTTTGTAAACTACTCTTGTCCAAGAAGTTTGAAGAGCAAATACCATTGCGTCTTGAATTTCTTTTCTAACACTAAATGCTACTTGAGCTGCCGCTGTAATTGTTGCAGTGTTACCGTTAAGGTAAGTAATAACTGTTTCTACATTTGTTGCGGTTGCAGCTGTTACTGACAGGACTTCATTTACGTTCAAAAGAACGTTCCCTGCGCCTGTAACTGGGATTGATAAGAATTTTTCCATTTTATAAAAAGTTTTTAATGGGTTAATAAAGTACAAAGATAAACAAAAAAAAAGCACCCTATTAAGGTGCTCTTTCTGTAGTATATAATAAGAAATTATTTTTTCTTATTCATATTGTTTTTTAATAGCTTATAAGTTTCTACTCCATCATCTGTTTGAAAGTAAGAAGCTACAATATCATTAGGTTCTTCACCATAAGGTACTGTTAACATTTTAGTTTTATTTTTAGATAAGTTAAAGTATACATCTCTGTTTTGATTTCTTAGTTGGATTAATTGACTTCCAAAAAATTGAACAACATCATCATACATTTGTAAAGCAGGATCATTTAATACGTCAATAAACTCTTCAGGATAATTTCTTGAGAAAACCAATATATCTCTTTTAAGTTCTGCTGTACTTAGTTTGTCTGAATTAGCACCAATAAGAACTCTTGCTACTGTTTCAAGCATTGCAATATCTAAGTCTCTTGCTAAAAGTTGAGCGTCTAAAATTAATTCTTCAATTTCTAATTCTTCAGCAGCATCTTTTTTATTATCTATTTCTTCAAAGATCATTCCGTTACCTGGATGATAATGTAAAAATTCTTGAAGAACTTGATTAGCTCTATCTACACTTAAGAATCCATCTTCAAATACAACAGGTTCTAAAATAGCATTTCCATCTTGCTCATCTTCAAATGGGCTTTTTTGATTTCTTGCATAACGAAGAGGTCTGTTTGTTCCTTTCTCTTCATCAAAATAAAGTAATGAGGTTCTTTTATTGTGGTTTGAGGCTAACATGAAGCATAATGGCGCCACGTCTCCTTTTAATCTGTACTGTTTTGTAACAGCGGTTTTTGTTTTTTTCATTGGATATAATTTAATTAAAGTTAAAAAAAGGGGAGGATTTCTCCTCCCCTCATAATTGTTATTTATTAATCTCTAAATAAGAAGAAGTTGTTTGCACCTAAAGTACATACAGCTCTTTCAGATAAGAAATTAACAGTCATTGCATCTAAAGAAGATGTTCTTGCTCCACCAGCTGAACCAGTGATCCAAGTTTTGTAACGTCTATCTTCAGTTTCAGAAGCTCTGTATCTTACATGTAAGAATGGTCTCTTAGCGTTCTTACCTAAGATTTGGTCATATACAGTAGTTGAACCAGCTGGAACCATAAGTCCATTGATTGCTCCTCCTGTTAAACCACCTCTCATTGTAGGATCGTTTAAGTATTTCCAGTCAGACTTGTAGAAGTCATAACCTCTACGGAATCCTGTGAAACCTAAGTTTAAAGCCATTTCTTCGTCATTATCAAATAAACCGTATGAAGTTCCTCCAGCTCCGTAAGAGTTTTGAGCAGCTAACATATCGTCAATATCAAATGAGAATTGTCTGTTACAGAAAATAACATTTTCTTCAATAGCACCTTGCTTATCTAATCTCTGGATAACACTGTCAAATCCTGCAAGAGCAACTGGGTTACCTCCATTCCAAACATTTCCTCTGTTATTAACTACAAAGAAAATTCCTTCAGAACCTTTGTTACCCATACCTCCTGCTGCACCTAAAGCAATTGCTGCTGCACCAGAACCTGCTGCTGCTGGAACCGCTTCAACCATTGCAGTCTCAAGATAGTCTTCAAAACGAAGTCTTGTTTCGTGCTCAGATTTTAAGTACCATAGGTATCCTGTACCTCCGTTTTCTGTTTGAATCTCAACCCATCCAATTTGTGCCATGTCAGAACCGCTTACTTCGTAAGTGTCTTTGATGATGATTGGAGAATTTTGGAAAATAAGGTCTTGAGCTTCTATTGATCCAGCCATACCTAAAGTTCCTTTTTGAAATTCAGAACCGTAAATAAAGATAGTACAATTAGCTGCTGCTAACATAGTTTTTCCTCCTGCCTCATAGTAAGCTACTGTTACTGCTCCATTTGCTGCATTTACTGCAGTTACAATTGCTTTGTTACTTAATACAGATCCTGCAGTCTCATCAGAGATCATAAGAGTCTGTCCAACTCTAATAGCTGAAAATCCATTTGCTGGAGCACTTGATGCTGGAGCAGGTGGGTTTTGTTGTGCTACTGGGATAGTCCATGTGTCAACAGCAACTCCAGGTGCTGCTGCAGATGTTGCTCCTGTGTATTTAGTATGTAACCTTCCTTGTTCAGCCCATTTAATAAGGTCTGAGTTTGAAGGCATTTCAGCGCCTACCATTCTTAAGAATGATGCTACTGTTCTATTACCATAACGCTCAAATTCTTTCTCGTATGTATCTGGAAGATACTGATTAAGAAAATCAAAGTTAGTGATGTAGTTTGTTGCTAAGGCTACTTGCTGGCCACTTGGCTGCAAGTCAAAGCCTGGGGGTGTAATTACTGGCATTTTGTTTCTTTTTTATTAATTTATAATTTTTTTGCACTTCTAATTTTGAGTCCACTTCCACTGCCTGTATCGCTTACAGCTCTAATCTTCAATCCATCTTTACTAAAATTCTGTGGGGTTGGACGCATATCCATATTAATGTTTTTTGATTTTTTAGAAACATTTTCTACAGTTTGTGTCATACCCTGATTATAAAAGAATTCAGCAAATTTGTCAAGATTCATAGCTACTGACATTGCTCTATGATAACCTTTAGCGTCATTCATCAGTCCCGATTCCTTATCCATGAATTTATCCACGAAATTGTTTACGTTAGACTGTTTACTTTTCAGCTCCTCGTTATCACCAGGTTTAAAGACCATACTTTTATCTCCGATATTGAACTCAAAACCTTTGAACTCATCGTTAAAGACCTCATCAGTCTTATCTAAAAAGTAATCATACCTTTTCTTCTGTGCTTCTTTTGCAGTAGTAGATTCCTCTACATAACTTTTATAGCTATTAAAATTCTCAAGTTGATCTGCAGATAATCCATCCCCACTTGACTCAAGAGGAATGTTATATTTATCTTTCTGTTCATTTAAAAACTTTTTAGCCTTTACAAGTTCTCTTTTTTTAGCTAACTGACTTTTCTTAATATCTTTAGGATCATCTAAGTCTTCATCATACGAAAACTTATCCTCAATAATATCTTGAATATCTATTGCATCTAATCCTTCTTCTGTAGATGAATAATACTCAGTTAGTATTTGATCGCCATCCATATCAGTGTAATCTTTTTGTAATCTTACAAAGTCTTGAATACTACGACCAGTTTCTTTTTTGTACTTAAAATACGCTGATACATCTTCAGGTAATTCTTCATTTGATTCTTTCGTTTCAAACAATTGATCTACCGATTCGATATCTTTATCGTATCTATTTTTAATATATGAAAGAACGTCTGCGTCATTTAACTCTGGCGCTGAAGTTTTTTCTGTAGGTATTTCTACCTTATCTATTTTTTCTTCTTCACTTACTGGATCAAACTTCTCTTCATGCTCCTTAAGTAATTGCTCTTCTACTTCTACTTTGGATTTTTCAATCCCACTAACGTCCTTGACGATAAATTTTTCTTGGTTTTCCATTTTATTTAATTTAATTTGTGCAAAGTTAATACTAATTTAATTCTTTTTTTAAGCTATCTTGGATCAAATTCAGATAAATCAAAACCATCTAAGCTATCTTCATTAGACTCAAAATTTATAGGCGTTCCTCCTGTTTTTCTTTGTTGAATCATTTTAGATTGTTGAGTTCCAGCTTGACTTATACGTTCAGCTTTTGCATCTTCTCTTTTATTTTCTCTTACATCAACTTGTTGTTCTTCCATTCCTCTTAACTGCATATTCATGTTAAACTCAACTTGCATTAATTGGCGCTTAAGATCTGCTTCATTTTTTTGTTTCTCAATTTCAAATGCTATCTCTGCCTGCTTAATTTGTATTTTAGCTTGTAGTTCAGCTTGAGTTTGTTGCATTTTAGCTTGAGCAGCTTGTTGTTGAAGTTGTTGTTGTTGCTGTCCTTGCATAGCTTGTTTCTGTTGTTCTTGCTGTTGAACTTCTGCTGCTCTTTGTTTTCTTTTTACTTTTAAAAGTTGATTAGCCATTTTTAAATTATTAATAGTTCTAATATCAATAGCATCTTCTAAATCAATTCCACCTTGTTGTAAAGACATTTGTATATTAGCTTCTAACTGAGACTTTTCTTCTTCATCTGGACTCATTTCAATAAATATACCAAAGTCATGAAGATAAAGATTTTTTATCTCTTCTAATATTGATAAATTATATTTACCAATTTGCATAGCAAATTCATCTCTATTTTCAGCATACTCTAATACATCAGCAGTTCTTATAGATAAACATTCTGCTAAAGTTTTAGTTATGTAAAGACTTGATTGTAAAATATGTCGTGTAGCTACATTAGAATTTAAAGCTGCCAATTTCTGAACCCCAACTAAAGAATTAGGATCTGGCATACTTGCATCTCTTGCTTCATTAAGTCCAGTAACTTGTCTTAACATTCCTAAATAATGATTATAGTTCCCAATAAGCATTTGCATTTTACTTTGTCCACTGTTTGAAGTAAGTTGAGTAATTGGAACTTTAGCATTATTAAATTCTCCATCTTGAGTATAACTTCTACCAATAACGGAACCTGTTTGGAAATATAATCGTAATGCATCTTCAGGATTATAAGCCTGGCCAGTACCTAAGTCTATTTCACTTAATCCATCTGCATCTATAAACACACCATCTGGAACTACTTTAGCTACAACTTGTTGTATTTTTAAATGGCTTATTTGTATTAAATCAGCAAAAGGAATCATTCTTCTAACTAAAGATTCTAAATTTCCCTTATACATTCTTGGAGCACATGCCACATAATTAGGCATAGCATATTGGTTAGCAGAATTAGGTCTAACCATATTCTCCATCATTTTCCATTCCAGCATAATGTTTGTTCCCATAACCATAACACCCTCATACCAAACATCAATTCTTTTTTCTACTCTTTCAAAATTACCCTCATCCATCATTTCTTGTGGAGGATTAAATTCATCATCTTTCTCTACAGTCTTAAAGTTGCCTTCAGCCATTTTCTTTTTCTTGTACACAAAACTGTTAGTACTTTTGTAATTAAAATATAATAAAGTACAAGTATCTCTTGAGAACATACTGTTGTTATACATTGCTTGACTGTTATAGTAATCATACCAAGACTGACTATACTTGGATATTTCTTCCATTTGTTCAAGAGTAATAGTTGGATCAATTTTAACAACTTCACCAATCGGAACTGTTTTTATTTCTCCCCAGTAAAAAGTATCTTTAAAATACGGATCTTCTGTGTAGCTATAAACAACATTAGCGGGATCTACATACTCAACCTTTATACCATCTCCTTTTTGAAAAGTATGTTTAGCTATACCTACACCTAAAGTAGTAATATCAAGATCAATTCTTTTTCTTGTATCAGCATAATGATTTTCATTAAACATGGTATTAATAGCTATTTCATTTGCTATCTCAATCCCTGGTTTATAATTAAGCTGCATATATAATTCCATTTCAGCATCACTTGTTGGTAGTGTTTTAGGATCTACTTGAAACACTTCCATCTGAAAGTCTTTTTCTATTTGTTTAAATAAGTCTTGAGCTACAACATTAGTCTGAACCATTTTCTGAAATTCATTTCTTTTTTCAGCTGACATTGCATCCATAGCAGTGCAATTAACTTTAAATAATCTATCTGACATCCCGTTAACTACTATATCTACAAACTTAGGAATAATTGGAACTGGTGTCCAATCTAAATTTAAATAAGACAAATCACCATCTACTGCTAATTCATTTTTGTATTTAGATACAGACTGTTCTCCACGTGCATACAGCCTTAATCTATGAAATTCTCCCCACTGATCATAAAACCTACAACCACTTCCTTCCTTTCTAAACCACTCATATTGTATGGCTTGACCTACTATTAATCCGAATTCAACTTTAGCTTTTTCTTTGTCAGGAGCAAATTGATCAGGGAAAGCAGTTGACCTTATATTTATTGTAACGTCTTTCATGTAATTATTTGACTTGTATTGCTTGAATTATTATATCTCGCAAAGTTAATACTTATTTTTGATTTTTCTTTAGAGGGTGTATATAAGTGCTTCTGATTAGCCATAATAGCTAACCCCGAACTAATAGCAGCATCAAACTTAGTTCTATTGCTTATATCAAACTTAGCCCAATCTTCTAAAGTCTTTCCAAAATACATCACTCCCATGTCTCCTGGCTCACGATTATCTCCATTAAAATCTATACCTATATATTTTTCTATATACGATTCAATAGCTGATGCGTGTGATTGTTTAACATCTTCAGAAGTGTTAGGAATACCTCCTAATTCCTTTTCTGTTTTAGATAATTTAGTGTATACTTTATCTGGTCGATTTAATGAATAACCTCTGTATCCTCTATTTTTAAAATGATAAAGTAATCGAGGTTTATTATTTTCACAAAGTATTGGCATTCCATAAAATATACACGCCATTAATACTTCTTCAAAAAATATTTCAGCAGTCTGAGGTCGAGCTATATACTCTAAAAAAAAATGATTAACTGGAGCTTGATCCATACTAAATTTAGTAAGACCATGTAATGATCCATTAGATCCTTTACCAACAACAACTCCAGATATATCATAAGAGTCACAACCGAATGAACCGATATGCTCATTACCTGGCTTCTTTTTTCCTCTTTCCATTATTACCTTATTATCCATTCCAGGAGGAGGAGTCCAACTTACTAAAAATCTTCCATGTTTGTTTGGCGACCATATTACTTTGCTATCTTTTATTCCGTTTTCCCAAGAAAAAGATCCTCTTGTAATATGATGATCTATTATTAAAGAATCATTATAATCTACTTGTTGATATATTTTTGTTAAATTAAATATAGACTGTTTACTTTCATCTCTAAACGCATGAGACTCAGTACGAGGAAATTGCCTGTAAAATTCATTTAACGCATCAGGATCTTGAGATAAAGAAGCTACTTCATTTTCCCAATAATCTATAGCCCCTATACTAATTAATTCTCCATCTATTCCCATGACAGGAGCTTTTGGAGTTTTAAATATAGGCATTCCATATCTGTCAATATATCCTTCAAAATTCCATTCCATAGGAACAAATAAACAATACAATCCACTTTTTGTTTGTCCGTTAGCATTTCTTTTAGAAGGAAGTGAATCGTCAAAAAGAGATTTAAAATTTCTACCTCCTTTATCTAAAGCATTTGATGTTGATCCCATCATACATTTACCAATAACCTTACTACCTAATCGTAAGCATGTTTTAGTTACACGCCAGTTATTCAATATGTTATCTGGTCTTTCCCATTTACCACTTTCATCATGTAATAGTAACTGTAATTTTTCACCATCATAACTATTATCACCAGTGTTTTTCCAGTCAATAGTTGTATCTAATCCCTCCAGTTCATCATCAGCGAGATTAAACATATTCTTTTTTGTAATTTTAGATGCAGGAACTCTATATGCTAATTCAGTTTTAGGTTTATCCATACCATCTTGTATGGGTTTAAAAAAGAATGGATAATTCTTTGATATAGGGACAACTTTATCGGTAAACATTTTTTTAGCATCCGCCCCACTTTTGGAAAGTATTCCTATTCTTGAATCTTTAGTAATAGTAGCTTGATTAACTCCCTCACATGAACTCATAAAAGAAAATCCTGAACGTCTTATTTTTAAATAACACATACCGAAACTTCGTTTATCAGCTTTACAAGCCTCCCAAAATAAATAAAAAATTCTATTAGCTTCCCTAAAGTCAGGGTTTCCTACATCAATTTTTGTCCATTGCAAGTACATGTAATGAGTCCCTGTTATATATGTAGGGCTCCCATTATTTATAAACCAATAACCCTGCTCTCTTCTATTAAATTCTTCTTCTATATAGTCTACCCATTGAGACTTAAAATTAGCTGGAGTTTCATGCCATTGAAATATAGATTTAACTCTATTTAATTCTTTAGAAATTGGAGTTGTTTCCCAATACTGTTCTTCTTTAGTTTTAGATCTTTTATATATTTCTTTTGGAGGTTTTGGTAAGGCTATTTGTAATCCATTAATATTAATAATAGAACCTATCTGACCATTTTTAGATATAACAACTACATCGTATTTTTCATTATACCCATACAACCAAGACCTACCTCTATTTTTATTAGATATAATAGTATTAGGAATAAGTTTTGTTACTTCTTTATATAATTTATTTTGATCTTGATTCTGCAAATCCTTTAGGTGTATTATTTTTTCTTTCGGCAACATTACCATCTAACAGTGATCTTTCTTCTTCTATTCTTTTTAATATTTCAAAAGCATCAAAAATAGCTAACTTTTTAGTTGCTGCTGCATTTTTTAATCTATCGGCCGCCAATGGATCTTCAGCTTCATACTTAATAATATCTTCTTTAGCTACTTTAACTAATTGTTTAACAGCTTTTTCTCCAGCCTCTATTATGCTTAATTTAATTTCTCTTATGTCCATTATTTGTATTTATAAAACATTACGTATACTTGTCTTCCTTCTTTCCAAGACTTGTTAGGATACTTACTGTGAAAGTAATTAGATGGATAAGATATGATTCTATTCTGCTCATATCCAGAAACAGAAATTAATCTCCACATATCTAAGTTCTCTGAGTCTTCTCTTATAGTTCTATCATACTCTTCATTTGTTACAGAAGAAGGTAAACTATTACCGTATATTTCATGCTCCCAAAATGCAGTTCCATTTAACTCCTCTAATTCTCTGGGTGACATATAAATAACTGCAGCTCTATCAGGTTTTTCTCCTTTTATATTTAAATCAGAATGTATTCTCCAAGTATTATCGAACTCATCTGTAGATACTCTAAAAAAACTTAATATATTTTCTAAAGACCTACCCTCTATTATTTCTAATTTTTTTAAAACGTATTCATTAAAAGATTCTGGAGACTCTTGAACGTAAAAGTTTTTTTCACCTACAGTATGTTTTATAAATTCTCCTTTATTTAAATAATTTGTAGCTATTTTAAATAAATCTTTATCTATGAAGTTATCTACAGTATATATCATAATATCATTGTTATGTTATTAGTAAACATTCTATATAGTTTTTCATCGTCTACTGTAAATTCATAATCGCTATCTGGTGTAAATGAAATACGATCACCAACAGAAACTCCTAAGTCTAACAACTCTTTATTTATATATTTAACTATTCCCATTAATGGCTCTTCTTCACAATTTTTAAATAGATAAGAGTCTTTAGTTTTAATGGGTTTTATAAAACAATATTTACTATGAGCCATCCAAGTTTCTTTATTCTTATATAAAAAAAATTGTTCGTTGTCTATTAAAAATAAATCGTCTTTAAGAAAGCTTCTTCCACTTTTTTGTCTTCCTTTCATATCATAATAAAATTTAAATACATTATGATGTACTAACAAACTATCTCCTTTTTTTACTGGACCACTATAATTTATAGGTAATGCCACAACTTCAGCAAAACGATTAGAAGATACATGATCTTCTTGAGATACACTTGTTATAAATTCAGTGTCTGCTATTTTTTTAATATTGTCATACCTTCTTCCATTTAAAGGTTTAACAATAAAGTTATATGGAGATCTCATTAAAAGTTTATATTAAACTCTAATGATATTGGTAGTGTATTTAAAAATTCTTTCCATAAATAAACAACCTCACCTTTTTGAATCCATATTTTATATGATCCTTCTATTGATTGAATAAGATGTATTTTATGAGATCCTCCTAAAACGTCTTGCCCTACTATGTAGTGCATTGCGCCAGACTTATAGTCTGCGCCAATTGATATTTTTCTAATGTCCATTTCATTTTATTTAATTTATTTTATTTTATACTGCTGTATATGCCCATCTTAAATCACATCTTCCTTGAACACTTACAGTACCTGATGATGATTGTGTTATAGTAAAATATAAAGCTTCTGTACCCACAAATGAATTTGGAGATAAACTTACATTACCACATACTAAATTGTCTGTACCAGTAGTAGTAATAGATACGGCTCCAACTTTTGAAGGAGTATAAGAAGCATTACATGGATCATATTTAAAAAATTCTATAAGAAATGGAGCACCAGAAGTACCAGCTATAGATACGACACCACCACATAAATTACTTTGAAGAGTGTCAGTTGCGCAAGAAGAAGTTCCATTATTTGCATTACCATATATTGTAGCTCCTAATTTTTGAGAATTAGTCCATCCAGATCCAGTAGAAGTACTTACATAAACTAATTGATCAGCACCACTTGGACTCCATGAACCTTGAGATATATTACCATAAGAATAATACTCCTGATACATATTAACATCTTTAACTCCAAATTTAAAATTAGTTGAAAAATTGTTTGATCCTCCTCCTGATCCAGAAGGTGTTACCCACGAACCATCTCCTCTTAAAAAAGTTGTGTTTGTTCCTCCCTGCGGTACAAATCCTTCTAAAGTTCCCCCTGCATATCTTTTAGGACTAACAGTAGCTACAGTTCCCACAGTAGTTACAGTTAAAGGTTGTCCTACCGATGTGCCACTTGCTCCTAACAACACTTGTGTAACTCCTACAGATCCACCAGAAGGTATTACCCATGTACCATCTCCTCTTAAAAAAGTTGTGTTTGTTCCTCCAGATGGAACTACACCAAGGTTAGAACCTCCAACGTATACTCTTTGCGATAGAGTAACTACTCCATTAGTAGTACTCGTAGTAAGTGGAGCACCTGCAGAAATAAGTGGAGAACCTACTGTAAGTGAAATTATTCCAGAATTTGCTATTACTAATTGAGAAGAACTACTTCTTGTGATAACTACGCCATTAACTCCCGTTAATGTTATATTTTGATTATTCCCATTGTTATCAAGAAGATTTAAATTAGTAGTAGCAGCTGGAACTGAATAAGTGTAAGTGGTATTTACAAGACTTGGATTGATCCATGTTAGAATTCCTCCACTAATTCCTAAAAACTGACCGTTTGATCCTATAGATCCATTAGCCTGTATATTTGTTGGTATAACTGTTGGTAAGGTAATACTTGCAGTACCTGTTAAGGTAATACTTAAAGCTGAAGTAGCTCCTACAGCTAAAGTGTCATTTAAATTACAACATGTAGTTGCAACCCAAGCTAACCCAGAACCTGTTGAGCTTAATACCTGGCCTGCTGCTCCAGCAGATAAAGATGTGTCAAGTATAGTTCCTGCTGTAAGAGAACCTGTTATATTTATAAGTGCATTTGCTCCCGTAGCAACATTACCTGCATTTAATACTTGTTGTAATGTATTTGTTCCTGATGAAGATGGAGACCATGTCACTCCAGTTCCTGTAGAAGTTAATACTTGGCCTGCCGTACCAACTACACCAGTTGAATCCGCCAACGTTCCTGATAAATATATTCCAGCTGTAACTGAAGTTGTTCCATTATTGCTAAAAGTATTGTTACCACTCCAAACATTAGCTGCTGCAGATGTAATTGAATTTCCAGAAGAAAAAGTAGTTACACTTGTTCCTGTAAATGTTATCCCAATATTATTAGCAATATTACCTGCACTTAATGTAGCTTGTAATGTACAGCATGATGATCCTGGAATAGTTGATGACCATTGTAAGCCTGTTCCTGTAGAAACTAACCATTGTCCTGCTGTACCTGTAGATCCACCAGCGTTTATTTGACCTGTAGAGTTAAATATTAAATCTGTTGAATTAATATTTACATTTCCTGTAAAAGTACTTACTCCTACACCTGTTAAAGTAGCAGAGGATGCAATAATTAAATCAGCTCCTACACCTGTAAATGTCATACTTGTTCCACTTACAACAGATGCTGTAGTAGCAGTATTCCCTATTAATAGAGTATCATTCCAAGAAGAATTTGCTCCTGATGCTGCAATCCATTGTAAACCTGCGCCTGTTGAACTTAGCACTTGACCAGCTGTCCCAATTCCACCTCCTGCTGTAATAGTAGTTGGTGATACAGTTCCAACAACAACAATATTACCTGTTAAGTTAATATTTTGTGTTGCAGTATTACCTGTATTTAAAACTGATTGTAAACCCTGAAGTACACCTGCACCTCCAGTTAAACTACTAACTAAAAACGTAACCGTTTCATTATCGTTACTAACATCAGTACCAATAAGTAAATCGTCAGCTGATGGTACTATTGTAGGATATACGGTGGTGTTTTCAATTCTTGCCATTACTCAATTTTTATTAATTTTTACAAAGGTAGTAAAAATAAAATTATGAGATTTGATTTATTGATAATCTACATCCACTAATAAGAGATATTAGTGCTGATGTTGTTGATGTCCTTCCTTGTATCCAAAATTGAGCCCTGATTTTTGAGTTAGCACCTACATTATGTAAAACTGTAGCCGATCCACTATCTCTATCTACACTACCGTTTCCTCTAACATAATTAAAAACTTGTGTTCCTTGTATATCTGAGAAGGAACCACGATTTGGAGCGTATTGCACAACTGCACCAGCTAACAATCTATTAGGAACTGAACCGTTTTCACTTGCAAAATTAAAGCTAATCATTACTAATTGTGCAGCAGTAATATCTACTTCACTTCCACTTGCATTAGAAGACATACCTACTTCTGTTATTTCAGGAGTATCAAATAAAACTGTTACTCGAGTTTCAGTAGCTCCACCTCCAGCTATTGTTTGTGCATTTTCTGGAGACCAAGAACCTTTATTAGACGTTGGTACTGAGGTTATATAACCAGCCCCATTTGTTAACTGATTATTATTAGTTGGAATTGTTGGAAACGTACTTCTATTTCCATCTCCCCTTATATATTCTGTTGAAGATCCTTGCCAATCTAAAACAATAGAGGGAGAAGTTGTTGGATTTGCAACCGCAACCGCTAATCCATTACCAGTTACTGAAGCAGCAACATTTGTTACTGTACCTTGAGGATTACTAAATGACACTTGAATAATACCACCTGGCTGACCTAAAGTAATTGTTGTAGTAGAAGTTCCTGAAGCAGTTATAGCTGACACACTGTCAAGGTATGCAGTATTCCAATTTGCAGAATTACCACCTGAACCAGTAATACCAAGATTAGCAAGAGTTAAAGTTCTTGTTGTTGCAGATGTAGCAACACCATTTGTAAAATTTAAAGTTGCAAATACAGTGGCAGTATTAAGAGTATTATTTTGATTAATACCTATAGTTGTGTTTCCACTTGAAGTTACATACCCCTGACCATTAGTTAACTGGTTGTTATTAGTCGGAATAGTAGCACTTGAAAATGCTAATGTTCCTAAAGCTACCCCCTCAATAACAAGTGAATCCTTAAATTCTATTGCCATTATTTAATTTATTTATGCTACCTTAATTATGCTATATGCTAATGCACTTGCTGATACTGCTGATGCAACTGAAATTGTTATTGAATTTATAGATGGTCTTGTTATTCTTGCAAAAACAGTATCGTAATTACCACTATTTAAGTATACACCTACCTGAACGGCTCTTGTTCCAAAATTATGAGTAATAGTAAATGAAGATCCAGCTCCAAGAATTCCGTTTTTAGTTGTAGCAGTTGAAATACATGATTCAACTTCACTACAGAAATTAATAACACCTGAAGCTGGTATGCTTATTGTTTCATTTGATGCCGCTGTTATTAACCCTTTAGCGTCTACAGTGAATTTTCCAACTGTTGAAGCTGTTCCGTAACTACCAGCAGTTACGCCTGAAGCTCCTAATCTAACCCAACCATTAACTGATACAGTAAAGTTTGCAGAGTCAAATCCAGCAACACCTTTTTCAGTACCTCCATCTGTCGATCCTGCACCTGCAATGTTTGCGTCTTGAATTACTACTGTATAATTAGAAATATTTGGAGAAGAATTAGCTGCAATAGTATTATTAGCAAATATTAAATCACCAACTTCAAGTGTTCCTAATACTGCATTAGTACCATCTACTGATACAACAAAGTAATCACCTGTTGTAAGAGCAATATTACTTGAACCTGTTAATGCTGGAGAGTTAGTAGTTGCATTATATGCTCCTTGGAATACACCAACACCTGCAACTAAAGCTTGAACTTGTGATAAATTAACTGAATCTGTACCAGCAGTACCAACTGCAAGCCCTGTAAATTTATTTGCACCCATTGCAATATTACCGTCAGCAGTTCCCCAATCATTAATTGGTATTGATGATGCTAATATTAGTGAATTAGCTCCATTATCTGTAATAACTACTTTGTCATTAGCAGATACAAAAGCTGATGCTGTAGGTAATTCAGCTAAGTCTAAGTTAATTGTTAAATCATCTGTTGCACTAACAGCTGTGTCAATTCCTGTAGAACCTTGTATAGTTACTGTGTTACCATTAGTTATAGATTGAGCAGAACCACTGTCAGCAGCTAAACTCCAAGAACTCATTGTGCCTGGTGCAGCTCCTGAAGTAATAGAAGTAATGTGACCATCTGCATTAACTGCAAGTGAAGATGGATTAGTATAAGAAGCAGCAGTAACACCTGAGAGACCATGTTTTATAGTAACAGTGTCAGTAGTCATTGCAGTAGAGATAATTCCTACTCCATCAATAGACAAAGTTTCTCCATTAGTAATGGTTTGTGTACTACCACTATTACCTTCAACATTAAAAGAAGTCATTGTTCCAGCACCACCAGCAGATGCTGCTGTAACTCTACCAAAAGCATCTACTGTAATATTTGCAGAAATATAAGAACCTGCAGCTACTCCTGAATTTACTAAACTAAAGTCAAGCTCATCAGCTGTAGCTGCTGAAATTGATATTGTACTATTTGAACTTTCTACAGTAACAGTGTTATTTTGACTAACCTGAAAGGTGTTTGTACCATCAGAAAAGTTAAAAGACATACTTGCTGGAATAGCTGCCCAAGTGTTATCACCTCTTAAAAAATTACCTACTCCTGGAGTTCCAGTAGCACTTAATGTAGATGTTAATACCGCAGCACTTGTAGAATTAGTAACTGTATTAGTAACAAATGTAGAGGTTCCTCCATTAACAGAAGTAACCGTACCTGGAGCGCCAGAAGAATCTAAAGCTACCCATACAGTTCCATTGTAGTAAGATAATTTATTTATAGTTGAATTAAAAATAATTTGTCCCGCACCTTGGATTGCCGCTCCTGATGGATTTGAAGTTAAACTCTCTACTAATACCTTAGATATTTCTGTTCCATTAAAATCTATTCCGTCTAAAAAATTTATTGCCATTTTACTTTTCTTTAATTACAAAACGCTTGTCCTGAGAACTGAGCGTTAAATGTTATTGTTAATTTATTATTATTTATATAATCTACTTTTCCGTACACTTGTTGTTTTAACGTATTCACTACTGAAACAGAAGGGAACTTGTTTAAATTATGATTCACCACCCAAACTAATGCTGGTACTCCTTGATCAAAAACAAATGTCTTATCACCACCTACTGCAGTTGGGTTCCAATTCAGCAAAGATACAAAATATTCTTTATCTTGCTGGAAGGAGCCTTGAGAAGCTAAATGGTTTAATTTAACCCTATAAAAATCTGGTTCATTAGGATTAGTGTTAGGGACAGCAGAGTTCCATGAAAAAACTCCAAACTCACTAATATCCTGAGTATTGCTAATAAAAACTATTGAATCTACTAACTGAGGATAAAAAGTACCGATGTTTGTAGGTGATCCTTGAGATAAATATTTTAAAGAAAAGTCGCTTAATAAAAATCCTGTAGTAGCAATTAACCCAGCATTAAATGGAACTGTACTTAATGGTACGGCAGCTCCATTTATAATGCCAGTATTAGGATCAAAAGATATTGTACCTTTTTCTCTTGTGACTAAATTGTTTGCCACATATTGAAATTTATATCTTAGTGTTTGAGAATCAATAGCAGAAGTAACATTAATAAACTCCATAACCTCTTCTATTGAAAAGTTTTTAGTAGCATTAGTTCCTTCTTTAGTTCCAATCCACTTGTCTCCAAGTTTTAAATTGTTAGCTAAAGCGTATGATTCAATTCTTGACATTCTATTCTTTCTCCTCTTTCTCTTTATCTTTTACTTCTCCTGTCTCTAAATTAATAACAGAATCTTTACCGTACTTCTCCATTAATTTTACTTCAACTGCTCCAAAGTCTTTTTTTATTGCTTCTACTCTTAAGCAAATACCATGCTTTTGTAACTCTAAATCTCCTAAATTAATCTTTAACTTAGAAAACTCAGAATTTAATTCTTGTAGTTCTTTTAATTCTTGTTCTTCAATTTTTTTCATTTTATTTTATTTAATTATTAATATTTTACAAAGATAAAAAAAATTATGTAATAAACTTTATTTATTTTGCTTACTGCTTCCTCCAAAGAAAAAGTCAATAATTGTATTAACCTTAGCAGACATGGCTCCAAAAACTGTAGATATAAAACCTATTTCATACTCTGATAAAACAACATCATGAAGTACAAAATATTTAAACATAGTGTAGGTTAATAGAAAGTAAGCTATAGTAAATAATGCAGCTAATATTTTTTGAATAATAGCATCATCTTTGTATAAAGACCTTGCATCTTTACGGTCTTCCACTTCTTTATTGAAAGCTTCTCTTTCTGCTTCCAACATAATTTTTTTTATAGCAAACTTAGCCTGTTCTCTTTCTTCATCGGTAGTTATAATCTCATCCAATATACCTTCTGCATTATCAAGTACCTTACCAAATAATCCTCCTAATATATTTTTTATCATCGTCTTGATTTTTTACCTACACACTTCCATCTCTTACGAGATAAATTATTGGGAGTGTTAGGATCATTTCTTTTACCTATAGGTAATCCCATTTTTATTCCATAGCTTCTGGCGCAGTAAGAATCTCCTTTTGAGGTACCAGGCTTTACTCTTGATCCACCACCTTTAGCTTTTCCTGCCTGACCATAACTCACTCTCTTTCCAGAAGCAGTTACTTTTACTTTTGCTTTACCTTTCCTGGGAGTTGCCATTACTTTTTCTTCTTTGGCGTATGATTATATCCTTTTTTCTTTAAAGACAAATGATCCTTCATAGTTTTAGCAACTTTCTTAATACCAGTCTTACTATACATATTATGTATTTTGAATTTCTTAGCCATTATTTTTTATTTTTAGGTAAAGACTTAATCTTTCCGTTTTCTGTTCTTGCGTATCTATGAGTAGAAGTTTCTTTACTTGATATTAATGTACCACAGTACTTCCCCTTACCGTACTCCCAACATACTTTTTTCCCTGTTCTTCCTTTTTTTGCCATATTAATATAACCAAATTGCGTTAGGCTTAGATGAATCGTTGTCGGCATGTATGAAGGTTTTTGCAATCCCCAAACGTGTAAATCCGACATTTACTAATGCCCTAACTATTATTGATCTATTGTGTGAATTATCACAGTGTATATCTGCAGCATACCCTTTTAAGTGTGAGGATTTGATCGGATCCTTACCTAAACTCTTATAGATAGCATTATTCTTAGCTTCAGTACGAAACCCACTATTAATTTTAAAAGGAATCTGTGCTTCTTCACGTGCACAATCAATCATCTCTAAGAAATCATCATCCATATATTTACCTGAGCCTGGCTTATCAGAGGAATCAAATTCCTGTAAGGTAAAATATTTCATGATTACTTTGTTTTCTTAATAAACTTATAAAGTGTAAATCCTATTGCGAGTGTAAGTGAAATAAATTGAAGTATTTCATTACACTGTACTAATGTTAATCCTAACGCTCCTCCATTGGCAGCGATCACTTCTACTGTATCTTTCAAATCTTTAGTCATTTTTTAATTCTGTAGAAGTAGATACATATATTATATCTTCTGTTAATGTGCTTGTTTGTATCCAATTCATAGCTGCAAATATATAAAATTAACTAAGACTATTTCCCTTCTTAACTTTAGCGGTTGTTTTAATAACCTTAGCAGTATTATGAAGTTTTTTTGCAGCAGCAACCTTAGCTAATGCCCCTGACACTCCTGCTCCTGCAACTAAACTAAATGCTTTACTAACCTTATCTTTACCTGCTAAAACATCATTACCAGTCTTTTTAACAAAAGCTAAATTCTTATTAGTTGCTTTATTGTGTTTTGTAGGATTACCCCACTTATCAACCATTCTTTTTTTCTTCTTAAGTGTAGTACGATTAGTTTTAGAACTCTTGGTTTTAGTCTTATTATTTTTTTCTCTCTTATACTTGGCCATAAGAGCCTTATTTTTTTCTACCGTAGTAAGTTTAACAGCATTTGTTTTTTTCTTATCAGGCATATTACCACATTGCTATAATGTCAGTAGCCGTACTGTCATCATCTACTCTAACCACTTGTATTGGTAAAAAAGATGCGTCTGCAATATTTTTATAAGTTACCGCCTCATTAGCTGGTCCTCCAAAAGTTGCAGAGTTTCCATTTATTTGTGCCATCTGAACTTTAAGATTACCCGTTCCACCAACAAATAAAGTACATCCAATTGTAGCGTTAGTATAAATACTATACACATCAGCAGCGCCTCCTGCAGTAGCTCCAGATAAAGTAATCTGAGTGTCACTATCCACAGATACAACATAGTATGCCTTTGCTGCCGTAGTGTTATATACAATAGCTCCTGGGCTTATACCTGCACTTAAAAACTTAGTAAGTATGCCTGTTAATGTGTTTGCAACAGCAAATGATCCAGTAACTACTGTAGCTCCTCTACCTAAATCTAATACAACAACTGTGTTAGGATCTGGTATACGAACATCATCTGATGGTATTACCACTAAAGCTTCTCTGGTTTGTAATTTTTGATATGCCATTTTATTTATTTTTTAGAATGTTGTTAATGCTGCTTTAACCCAAACGTTTGTTGCTATACAAAAATAAACAGCATCTGCTGCCCATCTTATCTCTCCCAATACTCCTGCTGAAGTAGATGTAGCTGGAGCTATGTTTAAATTAGTTAAATTTACTTGACCTGCTGAAAATAAATCTGTTCCGTTAGTTGTAAGATTTGCATTCCCTTCAATAGAGTTAGCCGTAGCAGCTCCAAAAGCAACTTGACCTGTAGTTATTGTTCCTGCTATATTACCCACATTTACAGTATCTACAACATCCTGCATTGAAAAAGATTCTCTGTCAGAATTAGATTGTTTAGATCCTAAATTAGCTGTTGGTACAGTTTCTGTAGTAGTGTGAAACCTGTTTGTTAATGGTATTGTTGCCATGTTTTATTTTTTATTTTTCGTAAGGAAACATTCTGTTAAGAGCGTCCTTTCTTTTATTACATCCGCAATCTTTTCCTGCTGCTTTAGCCACAGTGTCAACTACAGTTTTTATTCCTGTTGCTCTGGTAAAATTTTCTATACTATCTCCCAGGCCTTTTGATTTAATTTGATGTGTTGGAGTTCTTTTCATAATTACTTTTTACAAGTACAAGTTTGGTAAGGACAGTTTTCTGTATCAAACATTAACATATTTAATAACCAGTTCCATTTACATTTTATTGCTTTAATCATATTATTTATTTTTACATCCAAAATTATTAGCATAGTTTGCCATTTCTACTACTGACTTAGAATACTTATTTGTATTCTTCATTACAGCAGAAGCACCACTACACGCATCTTTGAATCCGTTATTCATTGCCCACTTAGTAAACTTGCCTTCATTAGACTTTTTAATTTGTGGGAATTTCTTTTTAGTTCTACCAGCCATTATTTACGTATTGCAGATCCAATCTTTTTCTTTACGTTGCTTATGCACTCGTAAGACATGTTGTGATCTCCACCGTATGCATGACCGTAATCTTTTGATGACATAGCTTTAGACTCGTTTCTTCTTGACTTCATTGATTGAGACTTCTTTCCGTTCTTAGCAGCTAATGACTCATCAAGTCTTGAATTGTAACCTTGTTTGTAATTCATAATTATTTTTTCTTTTTAGTAATTCCTTTTCTGTTTCCAGTTTGTATTTTATTTTTAACTCCTTTCTTAATCCACTTAGCTGCATTTTGCATAGCTTTTATAGGCCTTGCTTTTTTCAGTTCGTTAGCTGCAATACCTGCTGCTGTTACACCTGCAATTGCTGGCATAATAGGTGATAGTGCAGACATAGCCGCCACTGATCCTGCGGTTCTTGCAGCTGCGACAGCAATACCTTTTACAGTTTTTTTAACAACCTTCTTTCTATTTCTTGCTGGCCCTGATTGTTTTCCTTTTGAATTAAAGTCCCTAACTATAGTTCCTGTTTTATCTCCAGGTCTTGTTAGTGATCTTTTCTTAGAACCATCCTTTCTATATTTAACAACTTTAGATGCAACCGTTTTTTTACCTTTATAAGTCTTTACTTTCTTAGTAGTACCATCTCTACGAACTCTTGTCTTAGTAGTAGTTCCGTCTGCATTCTTTACAGCGGTTACTCTATTTTTTCTTTTAACTACAGTTTTCTTTACTGGATCTGGCATGATTTTTTTTATTTATTTTTTATATTTATTTAGTATCTTTTTCCAAAAACTAAACCTGTTCTTTTTTTTCTCTTTAAAGTTCCGTCTTTTTTATACTTAGTAACAGTACTTAATCCGTCAGTATCTTTTACTTTAGTTTTTGTTAACATACCACTTTTATTATACTTCTGAGTTATATTAGTATTAGTAGTTCCCTTGTTTTTCTTAGTAACTTTAATTTTTTTAGTACTACCATCTTTTCTTTTAACTTCTTTTACTTTAGTTCCGTCAGAATGTTTAGTAACAGTCTTACTTCCACCAAACAATCTCTTTCTGGTTTTAGTAGTTGCTTTCTTTTTTTTTGGATCTGGCATAATTTTTTAATATTTTACAAAGATAGTTATTATTTTTTAATTCCAAGTAGTGTCCCAACGAGTACGACTACCCATGTTTCTTTTTTTTCTGTTCGCTTTTTTCTCTGCTCTATTTTTAGCTGAAGCTAATCTTTTGTCTGCTCTTGCTGTTTTTCTTACTGACTTTTCTTTTTTAAAAGCATTAAGCTTATCAATAGATTTGTTTCTTTTATTATCAGCTCTTCTTTCTTTTCTTTCTGTTCTTTTAGTTCTATCAGCTGGCTTAGTAACTGTAGTTTTTTTAGAAAGCTTATCAACTTTATCCGCTAACTTAGCTTCTTTTTCTGAAATAGAAGAAACTTTTTTATCTCTCTTTAATTTTGCCTTTGCAATAGACTCTTTTCTTGCTTTATCTATCTCTTTTCTTTTTCTATCTTTTCTGCTTGACATAAATTTAGTACTTTTGTTTCCGCAAAGATACAAATTAAATTTAATGCCAAATATAATACGTAAGAACTACGATAGAGTTCAACCCTCTCATGATTACATGAAGTACTGGAGGGTGATAAGGTATTGGGCTAAAGCCAAATACAAAGTCGGAACTCCCGCTATAGATATGTTATTCTTCTTATACAGCGAACAGATATTTAATAAAACAAAGTTTAAAGAGTTTGAAGAATGTATGTCTTGGGATGAATCCAGGTTTTATGAGCTACTTAAGTCTGGATGGATACACGTGTGGAGAAAAAGAAAGGGTAAAGAAGCTACTTTGTATGAGTTATCTTATAAAGGTAAACGACTGGTAAACACTCTTTACAAAAAACTAAACGGAGAAGAGATAGGGGAAAGCCCGCAGGCTAATCCTTTATTTAGAAATGATGCCACTTACATGGATAAAGTTTATCGTAATATGATTGTAGAGATGAATCAGTTTATAAAACAACAACGATATCTCGCTCTTGAATAATAGTATAAGGATTATCTTCTATTAACATATTATGACCTGCACCTGCATCATAATATATGATATCTCCAGAATTAATAACAGTAACATCAGTTCCTTCTTTAATTACTTCACCTTTCTTATACCTAAATTCTGAAGCATCTTGTGCTGATAGTAGAAGCCCAGACTCTGTCTTAAGCTCTTCCTTGATCATTTTAATTACTATGTACTTCCCTATTGGTTTCATACTCTTTTAAATTTGATTCTAATTTATTTTTATATTTCCCGCTAAATAACCATACTATCAACCTAAGCATCAGTATGTATTCTTGCATGCGTAACAATAGCGTTAGTAGTAAGTATTGTAGATGCAACACTAATAGCATTAGATAAAGCCTCAGAGGTAACCTTAGCTGGATCAACTACACCCATCTCAAACATATCTCCATACTCTCCAGTTACAACATTGTATCCAAAGTTCTCAGTTTTTTTATGGAAGAGATCATTATCATATATTTTATCAACCTCTAATCCAGCGTTTATAAGTATCTGAGTTAACGGAGCTACAAGGGCATGTCTAATAATCTTATCAGAAGTACTATCTGAATTATAATCTTTAGCTAAGGTAGCTAATAACAATCCGCCGCCAGGTACAATACCTTCCTTTAGTGCGGAACGAACTGCACAAACAGAGTCATCGACTCTGTCAAATTTTTCTTTTTGCTCTATATCAGATGTTGCTCCTACTTGTATACATCCTATTCCTCCAACTAAACTTGCTATACGCTCATTCACAAAGTCACGCTCATGTTTAGCAGTTAAAGTTTCTTGCTGTTCTCTAAGTTCTAATACTCTGTCAACTGTTTCTTTACTAATCTCTCCATTTTTTATAATGATAGTAGAGTCTTTACCAACTATAATTTTATCAGCAACACCTAAGTCTTCCATTCTAATCAAAGATAAATCGTCTCCAGTCTTTTCTGAAAAGTATTTAGCTCCTACTGAGAATGCAATGTCCTGCATAAGCTCGTGAGACTTGTATCCAAATGATGGAACTTGTATATTACAAAACTGTAACCCATTACGCTGCACATTAGCAGCGAGAGTATTAATAACATTAGTAGAACAGTTACCTATGATAAGTAATTTATCTCCAGCATTAATAATTGGTTTAAGTATATTCTCGATTTGAAGTATATTAGTAATCTCAGTATCGCATAACAATACTTTAACACCATCCATAACACACTCGTCTTTTCTTTGATCGTTAATAAACATAGTGGATGTGTACCCTCTATCAACTTTTATACCATTAGTAACCTCAGCATAAGTTTTGTCAGTTTGAGATCTCTCAACCGTTACTATACCATCCTTACCCACTTCTTTGTATGCTTTGGCAATAATTTCGCCAATCTCCACATCATTGTTTGCAGAGATAGTTGCAATATCAACAAGCATCTCATCAGTAACATCTACAGCATTATTTTTTATTTGCTTTAATAGATCATCACCAGCCGCTCTAATCTCTCTAACAACCTGTATAAGGTTATCCTCCTTAGTTATAAAACTCTGTCCCGCCTTTACTAATGCTTCTGTAAGTACAATTGCTGTAGTTGTACCATCACCTGCGGTGTTAGCCGTCTTCTCCGAAGCTTGCTTCATCATCCTAACTGCTAAGTTCTCTATAGGATCAATAAGAAATATACTCTTAGCTACAGTAACCCCATCTTTTGTTACTGTTAATCCTTGAGTATGTTCTTGTGATTCAATAAGCACTGTCTGGCCCTGTGGCCCCAGAGTTGACTTAACTGCTTTAGATATTTTGGAGATTCCCGATATTAACTTATCTCTCGCTTCTTCATCAAACGATAAGTCTTTAGGTATGTAACCTTGCTCTTGCATTGTAGTAGAATTTAAATTAATTTAATTTGATGCAAAGATAATAAAATAAAATAACTGCAATCTATTTGATTAAAAAATAAATGTTAATATGATAAAAAAAAGTTTTCTATTTATATATATATATTTACTATTCTTCTTTATACTTTTCTTTATAGAATAAATACTTTATTCTTGTCATCTTGTCATAAATAAATATAATATAATAGAAACCAATTAGTTAGGCTATGACGAGTTTGTTTTTAGGTCATCATGAGTATGATGACTCTTGTCATATATATATAAAAAAAGAGGGTGAGCAACAAATCAATGCACCCAACCTCTTTCAACACAACATAACAAATAAACTTCTTAGTAATTATTTCTATCGAAACGATCCATTTTTTTTCTCATCTCTGCACGCTCAATACCGTCAGCTATACAGTCAATCTTATATTGTTTTTCCATCTGCTTTCTATAACGAGAAGCCTGTGCTATACCCGTTTCACCGTCTTCACGATCATTTATTAATCTTCCGTTCTGAACATTAAGTCCGCCTACATTGTCCGATCCCACAAAAGGGTTTGTCATTTTTTTCATAATTAATATTTTGGTTTTGTTTTTGTATTTGATCTTACAGCCTTCTTAGCCTTAGGTGTTGTAGCCTTCTTAGTCTTAGGTGTTGTCTTTTTTGTCATTGTTTTATTTTTTACAAAGATAAAAAAATTTTTTAGACACCTCGGGGCTTAGGGTTATTATATGGCATACGCTGAGTAGTCCTCATTAGAAAGTAGTTTGTAAATCAACCCCCCCCCTCTTCTTTTCAAAATTTGCAACGCAATTAATCCGCCTTTATTTTCTGGGCTGTGTGTAGGCTGCCGCCTCTCCTCCTCTGCTCCTTGCCTTGCTTGGTTGTTTGCTGTTTCGCTTGCTTAATGCCTACGCTTTCCCACTCATTCCCCCACCTTCCCCCCACTTTAGACAGAATAAAAGGTTAAAAGGTCAAGGGGTTGACCTTAATACCCCCACGAACACACCGACACACAAACAAAACACCAAGAAAACACAAAATAATTACCTCTCTAAGCTCCTAAGTATCAACGACTTAAAAACTATTGTACTTGTGGAACAAAAATACTTTGTTTTTTATTAGGATTATTAAAAAGTATTATACTATCTTTGTACAATAAATAAATACTAATACTAATTTTATAATTAAAAACATGCTAAGAACAAACACAAAAAAATACGCTCAAAATATTGAAGCTTATTTATTAGGCCAAATTGATGGGACAGAATTTAACACAAAGACAGACACACCAAAGGAAAAAATAAACTTTGTTTTTGATGAGTTTGATAATCAAGATTGCGAGTATAACAAAAGAAGAACTCCAAACCATCAGCAACGATTTGCCGACTGGTTAATGGGTTTACCTTCTGCAATGCCTATTGAATTTACAAATCATGGAATTTTAGAGTTAGCAAAGGAATTACAAGAGTTAAAAGGGGAATATCCAGAAGAAATGGAAGATAGTATAATTAAAAACTACTTTTCTTTTATGTCTTATCAGATCCACAAACTACACAACAAAATTAATAATAATAAAAACCAATAAGAAAATGCAAAATCTAATAATTAAACTTATCAAGACAAATCTTTTAAAAAACCCAAATACCAAAACAACGTATTTAGAGGATAAAAAAGCCACCACCACAATAACAGAGGAGCAATACAAAAACATAACAGAAGAAGGAACGTTGAGGTTCTTTAGAAGTTTAGGAGGGGGAGAATATAAAGAAAAAAGCTATACAGCGTATGGGTACACAACCACCCGTTTAACCTCAACAAGCCCAAACAAAGAGAAAAAAACAATTAGAGAATTTGAATTTAAATACCAGTAAAAATATGAAAAGAGAACAAATTGAAAGTAAACTTCTTAACATGACAATGGGAGAGCATAAAGATTTCAGACTGCTATTATCTACAAAGGAAGTTATAAGATTAAATAAAAACGAATGGGAAGTAAATTGCTTTGTTAATGGTTGGCAAACATATTACTTAAACTTAAACGAAACAATAAAATACTTTTATAATGGATAGAGAAAGAATAATTGAGCAAATACAAGATATAAATTCCAATCATGGATATATATACGGCGATAGTACTGATATATATGAATTAGCAATTTTAAATGATAAAGAATTATTAGAAAGATTAGTGGAATTAAACAAAACAAAAAACCCTACCCAGGAAGAATGGAATTCCGAGTATAAAGGCTTGGAAATCACAATCAGTAGCGGAGTTACACCAGTACACGAAGTGCAGTGCTGGAATTGTAAAGAAGATGTTAGGTACACTGATATTCACTCTTTTTGTCCTGAATGTTTAACAAGCATGTAGAAGAAAATATAGCCGAGATACTCTGAAGATGGATTTAATATCCGAAACTGCCGAAAGGTGGTCAGTATCATAAGATACCAATTAACACACACAATTATGAAACAAATAAATCAAGACAGAATTATGAGCATAATATGTTCAGTAGGATTAATACTTGCTATCATTTGGATTATATTGCACCCATTAAATATAGTATTATCATAATGAAAGATATATTAGGAATACCAATGAAATGGATAGCAAGATACTACTACACAATATTAGTGGTATGGATAACACTTACGTTAAGCAGTTGCGGATTAAGATTTGGCGATTACAATGCTTACCAGGATAGTAAAAACAATAAAACGGATAGATATGAAACCAATGAGAGTACACAAAATAGGTAAGCAAACTGCTTTAACTTATAATAAATGGATGGAATACATCAATGATGTGTTATTAATAATAGAAATAAGAAAATGATAGTAAAAGAACTGATTGCAGAATTGCAGAAAATAGAAAACCAAGATAAGTACATACACTTATTAGGAAACAGAACTAATGGAGAAGATGAGGATTTTGATATAATCTTTAACAATATAGAAGTATGGGATGATAGTGATGAGAGTATAACGCTATTTACCAGTGTAATAACAGAGTTAGATGAAGATAATAATCCAATAGATAATCATGATCAATACAAAGTTATGGGTAGTTTTGATATAAACGGAGACTTAATATGAAATATAAACTATATGATACCCAAATAAATGAATATAAGACCGATTATAAATACAATGTTATAATATATGAAGATTTAGAAGATATAAAAAATGACCTTATTAATTTTCATTCAGTAGATAATGGAGGATTAACAGAAACAGATTTTTGCGGCCTAACATTATTACAAATGACTGACCTTTTTGGTTGGAAAATAATATCAGAAATAGAAGGATTAAAACAATAAATATGAAAAAGAATGTAATAGAAGTAACAAATGATTATCAAAATGATTTATCATGGGAGTTATATAAGGAGGATTTAATAAACTTATCAGAAGATTTAGATATTGCAGTACACAATGGCAATAGAAGAATGAATAATGTATTACCAAGCAAAAAAATTGATACTGATGGTTATCATAAAAAATGTATAATATCATGTACTGGATATAGTCAGTCAGATTGGGATGATTATACTATATATTATAATGAAGATTGTAAAGAATTAGATATGCTAAAGAAAGAATTATCTAAAGTTTTTACACATAAAAATGATTATATAATTGAAGTACATGAGGTATTAAAGTCAGGTCATAGTAAGTCTATAAATATGCAGTATGTATCTATTTCACATGTAGAGTTTCCTGATGAAGATGATATTAAACAAAGTGTTATAGAGCATGGAGAGATTATTTGTGATTTAGATCCTAATTTATTAACCTGGAATTTTAAAATATGAAAGTAAAAATAATGCAAAGAAGTGTATATCATAAATACGCTGAAGTAGAAATAGAAATTCCTAATTTAATAGATGAGGAAAGTGAAGTACATCAATATCTAATTGATAATGAGGACTTATATATACATAAGATAGATGATAAATTGTCAAAAGTAGAATGTGAATTTGGCATTGGCATATCTTTAGATGATGCTTGGACTGATTGGTCAGAACCAAGTGAATGGAGATTTGAAATTGTAGGTAAACAATATGGAGGACACTTATAAATATACTCTGATGAGGATTTAATATCCGAAACTACTCTTGATAAGTAATGAACGGACTGGGATATCAGTTTGCGTTGAGTGATAGATAGAGTAGTCAGTATAAATTAAAATTAAATAATATGAATAATCAAATTAAGTATGCAGAAGAATGGTTTAAACTACAAGATATACCCACTATATATAATGATGGGATTATGAATAATCAAATTAAGCATAAGGAAACTTTATATGTAATTGTAGGTGGTCATTTTGAGTTAGAATTATCTTCTGAAGAAATAAATTATAGGGCAGAATTATATCTTGATTCTGAAACTGAAGGACTAAAACAATAAATAAGATGGGATATAGAAGTAAAGTAATTATAGGAGTAAAAACTGGAGATTTGTCAAAAGAATTTGATAACATATTAAGGAAGCATGAATTTCCAGTAGACAAACCCGATGGAGATTATCTAAAAATACATAAGCAAAGAGATCCAAATGATAAAACCTTTTATACATTCAATTACATTAAATGGTATGATTCAGATGATTGGTGCAAAGAGATTGTTGATTGGTTAGAAAAACAAGTTTGTAGATCTAATAGTCTCTATCTATTGCAAAATGTGTTTTGTGTAGGACTGGGAGAAGATGGGCAAATACATTCTGAAATAGGAGATCCTTATGAATATGTAGAACAAATTAGTGAAATTAATTTAATAGATTAAAGATATGAATAAAATGCAAGTATTTAAAAGAATATTATTGGAGAAACTAAAACCAAAACCAAATAAGACACTAATACAACACTTACAGCAAATGGTGGATTACTTTAAAAAAAATAAAGAAATTGAAAAAGATTATTGTCATAATTGCGAAGAAGAATTAAAGGTAGTAGATGTGCCAAGTGGATACCAAGAAAATTATTGTACACCATGTAATGAAAAGCACAATTATTTTACTTGTAGAAATTGTGATGACATAGTAGAAGTTGCAGATACTTTTTGTACTAAGTATTGCTATAAGGAATATTGGGTATGAAAGTAAGACATCATGTAGCAATACAAATGGAAAAAGAACAAAAGTGGCAAAAAGAAAATGGTATTATTGTACTAACTGCCGATGAATTATGGAGATACAGCGGTTTAAGAGAAAAAAATAGTAAATTATCATCTTTAACACCACAATACAGAAAAAAAGAAATTAAACCTAAAAAAAAATAATATGAAAACAGAATACTTAATAAAACAAATAGGTAAAGAGGTAATAGATTTATTACTTGAAAAGAATGAGGCGTATGGAGATACTGCAAATGATCCTCCAAAGATATTTTCTAAGCTGTCTCCGAAGGAGGGAATACTGGCACGAATAGATGATAAGTTAAGTAGGATTAAGCAAGTAGGTATCAATGATAAAACAGAGGATACCATCTTAGATTTAATCGGATACCTTATACTATATAGGGTTCAGATAAAAAAAGAAGCATGGAATAACATTGATTATTCTATAAAGAAATAAAAATAAGTTAAACATAATTTTGTCAAGTAATACTAAAGTATTATCTTAGCAACCTAATTAAATTAAATATGAAAAAAGATATTTTTGATGGTTATGCAATAGCAATAGCCAAGCAGTTTCATCTGACACTTGATCAGATGTTTGATAAAACAAAGAGGAGGGATATAGTAGACGCAAGACAAATGCTGTACTATTTATGTATGGAAAGACCGATAAGAATTTCTTATATACAGAGATTTATGGAAGATCAAGGACATCCTACCGCTCACTCAACCATAATACATGGATATAAAAAAGCTAAAGAATTAATTGATAGCGACCAAGACTTTCAAGATGTAGTTAATAAACTACAAAATGTATAGTGTAGATGATATATACGAACAAGCAATAAAAGATAAACACACGTACAAATCTTTAAACAATAGCTTTATAAATTACGGCGTAAAGATTCAAAAATTTCCATCTAAAACTGAAATACTTAATTGTGGTAGGAATGGAGATTACTTCCAAGAATGTAGTAACGATGAATATAAGTTGTTTTTTATTCATGGATGGAGAAAGGGAGGCTTAAGACTATCAATGATGAATTGTAAAAGAAAGTTAGACATGATAGAGGAAAAGATTAGGAATGAGGTAAATACCCGTAAAAACGATAAGCATATACAAAAATTAAAAACTACAAGAGAAAACTTAATTATTAAGTATTCCAACAGACAAAAACAATTAAATAAAATCAAATTAAATGAAGAAAAACATTTTTAAGGAACTCGCTTCCATATCCGTAAAGGATAAAACAGAAAAGAAAGGTAAATTCAGCTATTTATCTTGGGCTTCAGCTTGGAGTATGCTAAAATTAGAACATCCTACTGCTCAAAGAATAGTATATGAATCTGAACATACTGGTCTTAACTTTTTTACTGATGGTAATTCTGCTTATTGTAAGGTAGGTATTGTTATTGAGGGGTTAGAGCATATAGATTACCTACCAGTTATGGATTATAGAAATAACTCTATACCAATTGCTAAGGTAACTTCAATGGATGTTAATACTACTATCCAAAGATCAACTGCTAAGGCAATTGCTATGCATGGATTAGGATTAAGTTTATGGATAGGAGAGGATACAATTCAAACTATCACCCCATCTGTTGCGGTTAGTAAAACTCCAGTACCAACTAAGACAACCCATGTTGAATTAAATATTGGAGATGAAAACTTTGCTAAAGTATTAAAGTATGTATCTGACAATAAAGATCTTGGATTACCTAAAATTGTAAAGAATTTAGAGGTTAAGTATAAGATAAAGCCATTGGTAAAGAAGGAAATATCTAAATATATTAAGTAATGGAGTTTAAATTTAAAAATTTCAAAGAACTTGTTAATATTAAGTTAGATAAATTAAACTGGATTGACCATAATGATTCATCTATAATAAGCGAGCAAGGATTTAGCGTAGGATTAGATTACTTTAAAAACATAGGAGTTAATAAAGATAAAAACCAATTACTCGTTAATGTATATTACAATACTTTAAGTATATGTGCAGTAGCCTCAACTGATCCTGAATCATGTGATAAATTTACTCAGTGGTACTTTGATATAGTTAAAATTATTGATGAAGAAAAAGTAATTAAGATAGATTTAATGAGAGAAAAAGGAGGACAAATATTTAAAAAATTATGAATGATATATTAGAAAAACTAAAGGATGATGACCATTACTATGGAGAATTTGGTAAGCAATACTTATCTAATTCAGATATAATAACATTACTTAACGATCCTAAAACTTTTAGAAAGCCTAAAGAATTTACAAAACCTATGTTAATTGGTAGATATTTCCATACTGCAATGTTAGAGCCTGAGAAGTTAGTATCAGAGGAATTTACAAGTATAGATGTATCAAGCAGAAATTCTAAAAAGTATAAAGAAGAGTTAGCTGAGTACGGAAGATCACTTATGATGTTAGATAAAGAAAAAGTAGAGATTGATAAGGCTATTAGTTTAATGAAAAACAACTTACAATTCTTTGAGGATATCTATGATGAGGGTAATCAGTTTGAAGTACCAGCAGTACAAGAGGTTATGGGTATGATGTGGAAAGGTAAAGCAGATATTGTAGGACATGATTTCTTGATAGATTTAAAGACTACAGGAAATATAAAGGATTTTAAGTATAGCGCAAGAAAGTATAACTATGATAGTCAAGCATACCTATACCAACAATTCTTTGACAAGCCTATGGTGTTCTATGTTGTTGACAAGACTACATTTGAGTTAGGAATATATCATCCATCACAAAACTTCTTGATGAATGGTAAAGACAAGGTAGAAAAAGCAATAGAAGTGTATAATAAATTTTATGAAAAAAATGCTAAAGAAGATATTGAAAATTATATCATTAGAGAAATACTTTAATGTAACAAGAAAAAGTGTATGGATTGAAATTCCAACCAATCTATATACTCAAGCTGAAAGAGATAATCTCATGGAGGCTACAATGAATCAGTTGGAAAAAATAATTTATAAAAATTAAATCATGGCAGAAGAAAAAATCTATGTAGGAAACGGAACATCAAAATTTGATGGGAGCATGATCTCTTGTAGTGTATGTTTATCAGACTTACCCCAAGAACACATGTTTGAGTACAATGGTAAAAAATACATTAAACTTAATGTATCAGCTAAAAAAGATGGTGCTGACGAGTATGGTAAAACACATTACTTAGCAGTAGATACTTGGAAGCCAGAACCAAAGAAAGAAACTGCACCAGCGGTTGAGGAAGATTTACCTTTCTAAATTTCAATCTAAGAGAATAGATTAGGGGCTTTTTGCCCCTTTTCTTTCCTCTTTTAAATGATGAGATGATAAGTTTTCTTATAAATTATAGACTCTCTATATATAAGTCTTAAACTTAAACTCTCTTTACTTATTTATATATATATTTCTTATCATATAGTCATAAATAAAGAATATATAAGTAGTAGTTAGTAAAAAAAATTAACATAAAGTTAAAATAAAGTTAAAATAACACATCATAAATCAAATAAAATGGAAATAACAATATTTAAAGATATTAAAGATACTGCTCAACCTTTCTACAGAGATGTATCAAAAATATTAGAAAGGATTCAAGAAGGAGCATCCCAAGACATAGTAAGATCAATAAGGGTAGAAAAAGACAAAGAAATAAGAAATAAATTAAAGCAATCATTACCAGCAGTATGTTTCAGTGGTAAATTTAGTAAAAGAAATGATTCTTCATTACTTGAACATAGTGGATTAATATGTTTAGATTTTGATAACTTTCCTACTGAAAAATTACTATTAGAGCAAAAAGAATTTTTAACTAAAGATAAATATACTTACTCAGTATTTATTTCGCCAAGTGGATTAGGATTAAAGGCATTAGTTAAGATACCAGCAGAAGGAGATACCCACAAACAATTTTTTGGCTCACTACAACTGCACTATGATAGTGAATACTTTGATATATCATGTAAGAATGTTTCAAGAGTATGTTATGAATCTTATGATCCTTTAATATTCATAAATGAGCAGTCAAGTGTTTTTAATCAAATTATTGAACAAGAGTATCAAGAGGTTGTTAAACATAAAGATGTGCAAACTATACCAATAACCAATGAGAATAAAATTGTAGAAATTCTTTTAAAGTGGTGGGAAAGAAAGTATGGATTAAATAGTGGGGAGAGAAATAATAATGTTTACATACTTGCCTCAGCCTTTAATGATTTTGGAGTTAATAAAACATTAGCAGAATATGTTATGGGTAATTTTGTTAGTAAAGACTTTACTCAAAATGAAGTAATAAGAACTATACAATCAGCATATAAGCAAGTACAAAACTTTGGAACAAAATATTATGAAGATGAAGAAAAAGTTAATAATGTAAAAAGAAAATTAAGAAAGGGGGCTACTGCCTCTGAAATTAAATCCCAAATTTCAGAAGGCTTAGATGTTGAGGATAATGTTTTAGATAATGTAGTAAGAAGACTTGAGGAGGAACAAGACAACCAAAAGTTTTGGACAAAGAGTGAAAAGGGAGTTGTTAAAATTATTCATCTTTCATTTAAGGATTTTTTAGAAGACAATGGATTTTATAAATTTAACCCAGAAGGAAGTAAGAGTTATGTGTTTGTTAAGGTAACTAATAATTTAATTGATCATACATCTGAAAAAGAAATAAAAGATTTTGTATTAAGTTTTCTTTTAGATGTAGATGATACCAGTATATATAATTACTTTGCTGAAAGTGTAAAGTATTTTAGAGAAGAATTTCTAACTCTACTTGGATCTATAAATGTATACTTTGTAGCTGATACCAAAAATACCGCATATCTTTATTATACAAATTGTGCAGTTAAGATAACCAAAGATGAAATTATTCCTATTGATTATTTAGATTTAGGAGGTTATGTTTGGAAGGATCATGTTATTGATAGAGTATTTGATGTTTGTACTGTTACTGATTGTGATTTCCAAACCTTTATATCTAACATATCAGGAAGTGATGGGAAGAGAACTTTATCTATGGAATCTACGATGGGTTATTTATTACATGGATGGAAAAACTTATCCTATTGTCCAGCTACTATATTAAATGATGAGGTTATATCAGATAATCCTGAAGGAGGAACAGGAAAGGGATTATTTATGAATGGGTTAGCACAAATGAAAAAGTTAGTAGTTATAGATGGTAAGTCATTTAACTTTGATAAATCATTTGCTTATCAATTAGTTTCTGCTGATACTCAAATATTATGTTTTGATGATGTAAAGAAAAATTTTGACTTTGAGAGATTGTTTAGTGTGGTTACAGAAGGATTAACTTTAGAAAAGAAAAATAAAGATTCTATTAAGATACCATTTAGTAAATCTCCAAAGGTGGCCATCACTACTAACTATGCAATTAGAGGTAAGGGTAATTCTTTTGCTCGTAGAAAGTGGGATGTAGAACTTAGTCAGTTTTACACAAAAGAGTTTACACCACTTGTAGAGTTTGGTAAGTTAATGTTTGGAGAATGGAATGATAATGATTGGTGTCAGTTTGATAATTATATGATTCAGTGCTTACAATTACATTTAGATAAAGGTCTACTAAAAAGTGAATTTGTAAATCTTAGGGCTCGTGTACTAATTGCTGATACTTCTCACGAATTTGCTGAGTGGTGTGGTATAATTGATGGGATATCTAATCCTAAGCTGTGTTTAGATACAAGAATTTACCAAAATGATTTATATTTAGATTTTATTAATGAGTATCCTGATTATGCCCCAAAAGCAAAATTAACTGTGAGCCGAATAAAGTTTGGTAAATGGCTCTTGTCTTATGGAAATTATAAGTTTAATTGTACTCCTTTACAAGGTAAAGATATGCTTGGTAAATGGATTACATACTTAAATGCAGTAGTAAAAGATGATTAAATTTAGAGACTACCAAAAGGAAATAATATCAGATGGTGTTGGTATAATAAAGCAACATAGATTTCTTTACTTAGCTATGGAGGTTAGGACTGGAAAGACACTAACGAGTTTAGGAATATGTGATCAGATTGGGGCTAAGAAAGTTTTATTTATAACTAAGAAAAAAGCCATCTCCAGCATACAAAGTGATTATGATTTGCTAATTCCTCAATTTGAAATAGAGGTTATAAATTACGAATCACTACATAAGATTAGACAGACTGGATGGGATGTAGTAATTTGCGATGAGGCGCATGGTATGGGGGCATTTCCAAAACCAAGCGGAAGATCTAAAAGGGTAAAGAATATTATATTTAGATCTGATCCTTATATAATGTTACTTAGTGGAACACCAACTCCAGAGGCATACTCACAAATGTATCATCAAGTATTTTTCATACCTAATAATCCTTTCTCACAGTACAGAAACTTCTACGAATTTGCTAATACTTATGTAGGTGTGGTTAAGAAAAAAATAGGAGGGCTATATATCAATGACTATTCAAAAGGAAGTAAGAAAATTATAGAGGCAATGTCTCCTTATACTATTAACTTTAGCCAAAAGGATGCTGGGTTTGTAGTTGAAACTACTGAGCATGTTTTAGAAGTTGAGATGAAGGATTCCACTACAAAGCTTATAAGCAAACTAAAAAAAGATTTAGTAGTAGAGGGTGATTCTGAGGTTATATTGGCTGATACAGCTGTTAAATTAATGACTAAGGTACATCAGTTATGTAGCGGAACTATAAAGTTTGAGAGTGGAAACTCTATGATAATTGATTTAAGTAAGGCTGAGTTTATAAAGAAAAAATTTAGAGGATTTAAAATAGGTATCTTTTATAAATTTAAAGAAGAACTTAATGCTCTCAAAGAAGTATTCGGAGATGAATTGTGTGTAGATTTAGATTGTTTCAATACAACAGATAAGAATATTGCCCTTCAGATAGTTAGTGGTAGAGAAGGTATTAGTTTACGAAAGGCTAATGCCTTAGTATATTACAATATTGACTTTAGTGCTACATCATACTGGCAGAGTAGAGATCGTATGACAACTAAGGATAGACTTAAGAATGATGTGTACTGGATATTTAGTAAAGGAGGTATAGAGAAGGATATTTATAAGGCTGTAGTTAAGAAGAAAGACTACACCCTTACTCACTTTAGAAGAAAATTTATAAATTTGTCTCGTGACTGAACAACAAATACAGGCAAAGAGGATTAAGCAACTGGAGGCGGAAGGATACTATGTTCTTAAGCTAATAAAGACTAATAAGAATGGCATCCCCGACCTCCTTGCTATCCCTCCTAATTGTAATGTATTGTTTTCAGAAGTAAAAAAACCAACAGGTAAATTATCTAAATTACAAGAATACAGATTAAAAGAATTAGAAAAACATGGATGCAGAACAGAAGTATATAAGGGAGGCAGGCTATGATGTAGCTGAAGATTTTATGGAAAGCATTTCAGATATGGATATCAGGACTGGAATAAAAATTGCAAACTTCATAGAAAAAAATATAGATTATATTCCCACCAACAAATTAATATCAACAGTATTAGGAGGTTTAATTATGGATGATGAAAATGAGCCAATTACTTTTGCATTAGAAATAATAAAAAACGAATCTAAGTATACTATATTGTCTGATGTACAACTTATATCTATGGACGAATATTTAGACTTATTAAATTTAAAATTAAATGAAAGAACAAAAAGTAATAGCAATAAAAAATATAGTTAATACTCATTACAATATAGATGTTGACCTTAAAATAAAGACAGATGAGTTTATCAAGGCAAGAGTAATTTGTTATAAAATATTAAGAGAAGAATGTCTTTTTTCTTTACAATATATTGGGTTAAAATTTAGAAGAAATCATTCTACTATCATACACGCACTAAAAGGATTTTCTATTATGTTAATCCAATACCCTCAAATGAAAAGAGACTATGAACTCATTCTTGCTACATGGAGAGGTGAAGCTTCTGAATATGAAGAACTAAAGCCTTTGCAAATAAAAAAAGAACTCCACGATTTGCGAGAACAAAATAAATTGTTAAATTTGTCCATAATTAATGTTCAAAAAGAGTTAAAACAACTATTAAATAAATGTCAAGAGTAGCACCAGAAGATAAAAAAACTATAGCACATATTAATTTCACCTGTGAAAACATACATCAGTTTGGAGAAGATCTTTTTGAACATCTAATGGAAAGAGAGTATGAAGAATCTCAATCAAAAGCAAAAAATTTAATAAAATTATTAGAGGATATGGTTAAATCTATGGAAGATGAATTATAGATGTAGCAATATCTTAATAGTAGTATGGCCTTCTTAATATCAAGTGGCGTATAGAGATAAAAAAGATCAAGCTGCAGCATCTAAACGTCATTATGAAGCCAATAAGAAAAAAATAAAGAAACGATCGAGCAAAAGAAATAAAGCTCAAAGAAAAACAAATAAAGAATACGTAGACGCAATTAAAAGTATATCTGAATGTGTTGATTGTGGAGAAAAAAATCCTTTAGTGTTAGATTTTGATCATGTTAGAGGAAAGAAAATAGAATGCGTTTCAAATATGATGAGAGGAGCTTATGGTATTAAATCTATACAGAAAGAAATTAATAAATGTGAAATTAGATGTTCTAATTGCCATAGAATAGTAACAGATAAAAGAAGAATTAAATGATAAACATAATAGTTGTCTGGCCATGCAAAAAGTAATAGCAAAAGAATTACATACATTCGCTAAAGTAATAGCGGAGAGATTCTCTCATAAAAATAGAGAAGGAAATTTTAATAATGAATCATTTGAAGTCGATGAGGTTATACCAACTTCAGATCATACTGCGGTGATTAACTTTAAAAAAAGTAGTGGTAAAATAGGGGTTGCCTTCTGTTACTACATAGTTAAGGGAGCATCAAAAGGATGGAAATATTTCTTTCCTACTGACTCACACCTTAACGGTTTCCAAGCATTCTTATATTATAAGTTAGATGCAGAAAGGAGAAACTACGACAAGAACTTTAATGTAGACCAGTATAATAGAAACAGACCAGCAAGCGAACACATAAAAAAAGAACACGAAATATAATAAGTTATGAAAGCAAAAGAATTTTTACACTCTAAAGGGGTGGTTTTCAGATGCCACCCTGATACGACAAGTATATGTAAATAAATATAATAGAGGTGAAACACACCTTAAAGAATGTAATTGCATATAATATGTCTTGTTTATTCACGACTTTAAAAGACAAAATAGAATGAAGATAACAATACCAATAGACATAATGGGTCGTTTAATTCCAACGAATTACACTAATTCCCCAAGAAAGAAGAAGAAGAAATTAAGG
>Ga0208814_1000145_pt1 | contig 52047 bp, 89 predicted proteins | sample MalvirAntarct_55_FD_184253 | JGI IMG/M metagenome (GOLD analysis project Ga0208814, IMG submission 184253) | Marine viral communities from the Global Malaspina Expedition - Malaspina viral metaG Antarct_55 (SPAdes) (version 2) | ecosystem: Environmental > Aquatic > Marine > Oceanic | place... | reverse complement strand
GTTTTAATATCATTTGAGTAGCCTTAATCGTTTTCATTTCTGAGTTTATAACTCTATTATACACGAAAAATTTGGAGTGTCAAGTACTAAATCCGAAAAATCTGTATTACTTTTCATTGAAATAGCTAGTGCGTTAAGTTGCACTACGGATCAACATATTTCGAATATGACCTATCGCTTTTGTAGGATTCAATCCTTTTGGACAAACTTGAACACAATTCATGATGCCATGACACCGGAATACACTAAATGGATCATCAAGATTCGCCAACCGCTCTTCAGTTGCAGTGTCTCTGCTGTCAGCTAAAAACCGGTAGGCTTGCAATAAACCTGCGGGTCCAATAAATTTATCTGGATTCCACCAAAATGATGGGCAGGCAGTTGAACAACAAGCGCACAGTATGCACTCGTAGAGACCATCTAACTTGGCTCGCTCCTCAGGACTTTGTAACCGTTCAATAGCCGGTGCAGGCGAGTTGTTGATCATGTAGGGTTGTATCTTTTCGTACTGAGCATAGAACTGACTCATATCGATAACCAAATCACGAATCACTGGCAAACCTGGAAGAGGACGTATAACTAGCTTATTTCCTTTAACAGCTTCAGACAGCGGAGTGATGCACGCCAAACCATTCTTACCTGAAATGTTGACTCCATCAGACCCGCAAACACCTTCTCGGCATGAGCGCCGAAATACCAAAGACGGATCCTGAATCTTAAGTTTCTCAAGAACGTCTAAAACCATAATGTCTTTACCCTCAGTGTCGAACTGGAAATCCTGCATATACGGCTGGTCATCGACTTCTGGGTTGTAGCGATAGATACTTACATTCAACATAAATTTAGCTTCTCTGGCAATATATCAGTAGGTACGGATCATTGGCTCAAAAGGCTCACGTGAAGATTAGAGAACACACCATTACCGCCCTCATACAAGGTGGTACCGTCGATGAGATGCATATCACCAGGTACAGTGACGGCTACCTCAATGTCCGTGCCATACTTAGCACGAGTAGATGTGATAGTGCCCAAGAAGGGAACATCTTTGTAGAAGCCACTGACCTCAGAGCCGACGGCATTCCAGATTGCATTCATAAAAGAATTCATAATTTATCCTACCCTAGTGTATATAGTCTTCGATGGCTTGATAGAGTACATCGTAATCTTCATTAACGATATCTAATTCTTGCTCAGTAAGAGCAACTCCGTCAGCAGTTTCGGCATATGCAATGTATGCGTCACAGAACTTTGGATAGTCCTGCATGTCGATTCCCTCGACTTCGATGTTAGTTATATTATTTAAATTTGTCATATTGACTCACTTTCTTTACTTTATACACATATTATAGCAGGTTGGTCCACGATGTCAACCTTTATTTTCAAATTCCTTTGAGTTTTTTATACTTCGCTCGTAGTGCTATGAACTTATGGAGATGATTCATAGGCTTCTCAATGAATACCTGAGGATCATTATCATCGACAGCAATAACTGTGACGATCTGTTTGATTGGAACACCAGTCATCTCAAACCAGCAAGCGGCATACACCGACTCTTGGATGAAGTAACTTTCAACGTACTCAAGCTTCTTTGGACGCCTAGATGTTTTGTAGTCGATGATCGATAGAACACCGTCCCACTCTGCAATACAGTCAACCCGACCAGCCACCGAAAGCTTCTCACTGAATAGAGGAACTTCCTGACACCAGACGTTATCTAGATGCTTGTCTAGCACAGTCTTGATTGTATTGAATGTGAATAGATTTGAGGGCATTGCACCCTTCTTCCAATCAGCGTCATTATTGACGTAATCTTCTGCGAGTTGGTGAACAGCAGTACCACGTGTGGAAGCTTGGTTCATGACTCGATTTGCTTCAGCGTCACCTACACGTTTGCGCCAAGCGTCTAATCCAGACTTATCTTGAACACTCAGAACTGTAGTTACTGAAGGTAGAATTGCACCACTTGGTGTGGTATAGAATCGGCCCTTGTCTGAGGTGTCTGCTGACATCTCTTCGATAACGTGACCGTGTTGATAGTGTGTAAACATAATATTCCTCTCAATTGAATATACAGTATACTACACTTTTAGGTTGTTGTCAACCTTTATTTTAACCCATTTTGACTTTAGATGCACTTCCTGTTATCGTACCTAGATCAGCCGAATCACCAAGCCTATTAGCGGCTATTGAATTTATGAAGACTTTAGCAGATCCAGATCCAGTTACTGCATCAGCATGAGGAATACAAGGTGGCGGAGCACCTGGATTGGGCTGAGTGTGCGCTGTTATGAGACTGCCAGTCACGGCAGCCAGCTTCGTTTCCACAAACACTTTAGTCTGTAGTGTTGATAGAATTGTAGATGATACCGTACAAGGAGCTGAATGCCCGGTTAAGATTGCATCAGTTATTCTAGCAGATAATGGCATTATCGTACCAACGAAGATCCAGCATTAGCGGCTAAAAATGCATCCACTTCTGCTTGGGTCATCTGCTTACCAACTCTTGTACCGTCTGCTAGTAAAAATACTCGTATTCGTTCGGCCATATTATCCTCTTAAGATTTTTCTATCGACACTTTCTTCGTCAATATCATTGCCCTCACCAAAGTCCCAGCCCATTTGACCCATAGACTCTGGTCGGATTTCAACGAGAAGGTCTTCACCCTCTCGCCCCCTAGTTTCATTCCCGTCTGAGTTCAGCTCGGTCATGCTTTTGTGTTTATCTTTTTGATTTTCCATATTACTATTTATAGTCCTTGTCTGTCTCTCTCTATGATGTATGCTTTGACTAACTCGCTTCGAACAATGTCCGATGCTTGGAACTCAACGAAACTAAACTCATCCATACGCTCAATGATCTTCATGAATGTACGTAATCCTGAAATTTCCTTCTTACGTTCACTAGTCAAGTCATCCTGTTTAACATCACCGCAGAAAATGATCTTACAATTCTCGCCAACTCTCGTCATAACGGTGTGCAATTCTTGATCGCTCATGTTCTGAACTTCGTCAACTACTATGATGCAGTCATCGAATGTGGATCCTCTTAGGAAGGATGTTGAAATGAATTCTACTAGATTCTTTTGCTTTAGAATTTCGTAGGCATCACCACGCTGGAATATCTTAGATGCTATGTCGTAATATGGTGCTTCGTAGACTTTCATCTTATCTTTTTGAGAACCGGGAAGAAATCCCATATCTCTTGTCGGAACTACCGATCGAACAATGTACACCTTTCGATATGATGTATTTTTTGCCATCGCTTCTTTGAGTGAGAAGTACAATCCCAAGAAGGTCTTACCCGTTCCTGCAATGCCATGAAGCATTAGATTTGCTCCGTCTTCCCATGCATCAAACGCTACTTCTTGATTCGAAGTCATTGGTGCAATGTCTTTGCTGATCTGAAATCCTGTAGATAATTGGTTGTCTGTACCTATTACTCCCTGTTGCTTAAGTACTCGCTTTTGGCGTTTGGTCATTCGATGTTGCTGTTGGTGTGCAGGCATTTTCCATCCTTATCTTTATCGGGTTTGCATTTTACTCCCAGGACTATTCTTATGAATATTCTTTAATAGGCTATTGAAGCTATCAGGAGTTTTGGTTATTCCCAGACGTGCGGCATCACCCAAAGCAGGAGCTTTAGAAATGAACTGTCGAAGGTCAGGGTTCTCAGATAGATACAATTCACGATCTGCAATCTTCATCATTTTTTCAGTTTCTTCACCTGTCTTAGTATTCTTAAACGAGTAAATAGGCATTATGTATTCTCCAATTATTATAGTAAAAAAGCGACCCCCAAGGATCGCTTCGTTGTGTATCCATCACACAGATATTTATATCGAAATTACCTGCTAAAGCATCATTTCGTAAATTTCTTTCCAGGTTTTTACCTTCTGGATATCTGGATGACTGTACTCTTCAGTGAACTTATGTTCCATGAGAACAGATGTAAGACCCAGCCTAATACCAAGTTCGGCATTTTCGGGCTTATCTTCTACCCATAGGCATCCACTATCGAGATAAGGCATTAATGCGTCATCTTTATCAGCACCAGTATCTAAGCATATGACCTTCTCAAAGGCAGTCTTACCAAAAAGACTTTCTATGTTCTGGTTACGTAGTACGCCAGAATACTGGTTGAGACTTAGACTAGTAATACAGTGAAAGACACAGCCTAATTCTTCGTGCATCTTCTTGACATACTTGACTGCATCACGCAGGGGAGGAATACAGCAGATTGCCGCACTCTCGTTAAAGACTTTTATGTGCTTATACATCTCAGCTTTACTCAGACCGTATACGACACCCAAGTCATACTCGTTAACACCCGCAATTGGGTGGTAACCATGTTCTTTCATCCAGTTATTGAAAGTGTAAAGCCAATCGACTAATACACCATCGCAATCCACGAGAACCAATTTCTTATCAATTTCTATCATATCACTCCTATCATTTATAAACATATTATAGCATACAAAGGGGGTCTTGTCAACCCCCTTATTCTATCTAATCGAACAAAGAATCCTTGTGAGATCGCTTTTGTCGCCTGGCTTTCTGAATGTCAGCTTTACGCTTGTCATATCGTTTAGAATCTTTCTTTCTACCGATTTTTTCTTGAGCATAATCCTCTTCGATCCACTCACGAAACTTTTTACCTTTAGCCATTGATATTGCACTCTTCTTATTGTTAAGCTACTTTTTTAGGTCGTCCCCGACCACGTTTTGCGGGAATCGCTGGAACAGGATCACTAATGATCGGGCCAAACGCTTCAAGGATACACTCGACTGGAAGTTCAGGATAAGCCGCTTTGGCTACCATACGTAACAGTAACTTTGCGTCTCCTTCATCAACATTCTCCAACATTTGGATATATATTGATTCCTTCTTAATCTGCGTGAGGTTTACACCTTCAGGCATTTCGTTAACGATGTAGCACAACTTTCTAGCTTCTCGATAAAGTGCACCATGCGTATCAACCATGATGCTGGCATTGTAAGGCGGAGCTGTAGAAGGGACACTAAACGACCACTTCTTATCGTACATTAGAATGAGAATGTTGCGTAACTCTTTCGAGTTATTCTCTTTAAGACATGCAACTTTCTCTTCGTTGGTACTCAACTCACACACTTCCGTAATTATTTCATTTAAACTTTTCATAGACATATTAAAACTCCGATATACTTTCCATTAAATTTCGTAACTTGTTCTTGATAAAGTAGTTAAGCAACTGACTTCTATCTTTAGGATTCTCTGCATCGTAACGCTCTAGAATCGTTTCTTTGATAGTAGCTGGTATCTGTGTCAAATCGATCATCGACTTGTTACGGAAATAGTTACGTTTTACTTCATCATCCATTTTATTTATATCTTGCCAATCCAGCATACGCTTCTTAGTCACTGGTCGCTGACGGATACCCATTACGAATGTATTATCGGGTGACAACACGTTAGGTACACCATCACCAGCATCGCCCTTGAGGATGTGTTCAGCTAGATATTGATTTGGATCTGAATGAGAGATCCATCGCTTTCGTGTAGGATCGTATTGCTTCACGTTTGCATACTTATGCAGTTGTTTGAAGTCATGATCACCTGATAGAATTAGAATAGGCTCGCCTACATTCAGTTCTTTACCCTCTTTGTGTACGATAGTACCAATGATGTCATCAGCCTCACACGTATCAATCTGAATAACTTTGTACGGGAAGAACTCTTTCAGTTCATCTCGAATGTTATTAAGAGCATTGAATATAGCACTCCAATCTAGCTCAGAGTTGTCTCGTGCTTTACGGCGATTAGCCTTATAGTACGGGAACGACTGTCTGCGCCAATAGTTCTTGTCATCACAAGTGATTAGTAGTTCACCAAACTCACGGTGAAACTTCTGTCTGTTGAATCTTAAAGTATTTAAGATCATGTGTCTTAGCATGTTTTCATCCACTTGAGCATTTTGGTGATTACCAATCTGCATCATCATGTTTGAAATCATAACTTGGTTTAAGTCTACCAATATCATAATTTATCTCCTGATTTAATTTATATGATAGTGTATCATATCACAAATCGTAGGGTTTGTCAAGTCATTCCTCGTCATCATCTGCCTTATACATATCTTCTAGAAATGAGTGTAGCAGTTCGTCATGATCCAGTTCCATATCTTCCCACATTCTTTCCGCTACTGTTTGGAAAGGATGCGTTTCGCCTATCGATCTGTATACTAACGCTTTGATGATTTCCATAGTGGACATAATTTCTAGTATGCTCATAGGATCATTGGCAACATCTATGCCCATATCATGCAACGCTGTGACTATATCTCTAGCCGCATTCAGTGCAAAAAATTTAGCGACATCCTTATCGCTTTCTTGGATTAACTCCTTGAGTTCTTCGTTTCTTTCTTCGTGCTTCTTACGTGCTTCCGCAAAGTCTATGACATTTGCCATTACAACACCTTTAATATTATAGTATCTCGATTGATTCGACCGTCAGTTTCACTCTCTTTGGTTTTCAGAGTCCTAAGTTCTTTGAGTGCTTTGGACTTGGAAGCTTTAGCGAGTACTGTGATAAACTCTTCGGGCTTTCTCAGCATCTTCTTGAATGAATTCTTAACATCGAATCCACTAATCGTACTGCCTTTAACCTCGAAGCCATTCCTTCGATCAGAGACCAGATACTTCATCTGTCTAGTCTTAGTATTGAAGAGGTACACTTGATCAGCACCAACCATCTTCTCGGGACTGACACTTGCTATCTTGTACTCAGACGAAGATGGCAGATACAATACCTTAGCGACTTGCTTACTAGCAGGCTTAAGCTTCTGTACACGAGTCTTACGTGTTGCTTTCTTACTCAAAAGAAACTTTTCCGTATCGGAGATCAGATCACATATGAACTTATAGAATGCCTTTTGCTTTCTAGGTGTCATATGAGAGTATCCCTCAATTAGATCCTCAGTCTTATCTTCAACTAGTTCACGTAGTTCTTCTTGAACTGGCTTGTAGTGTCGGATAGTATCATGTGCAGTCTGAGTCGCAGAACCATCTTTGATCATGACATCATATATCGACCAATCTTTGTCTAACGTACCTGACGTGTACTCATCGATAGAGCCTTCTATCTCACCTATAAACTCATTGGTCTTCTCACCAAGTAGTTCAGAAGGACTCTTACGCTTCACTGGCTCAGGAGCATTTGGATCGATTTCGACTTTAACAGTCTTACCGAATTCAATTATCTCATCGAGTGCTGTAATCTGAAACGCTTTATTCTGTTCAGGTAACTGACAGCCATTCATCTCCATCTTACATAGAGCGGCAACTGTTGAACTAGTGCGCCAGTCTTCTGCGGCTTTGTAGTCCTTCAAGTCTTCAGGACGATTGGTTTTCATCCAATCTGTTGTCCATTCGACATAATGCTTCTTGTCATAGAAGTAGCCGTAATGCCGTAACGTATCTAATATTTGACGTGGCATCTTATCTTCGGTCACATCAGCCCAATCAGTAGTCTCTCTACCGATGTGCTTCTCTTCTTGCAGACGAACAGCGTTAGACCTACGAGGTGCTAATCTGACTGTCTTCTTAGCTAATTTAGCCATACTTGACTCCTTACTTAATTTATACTTGTAGTATACACTAGTGCGATTTGGTTGTCAAGAGGTTTTTTAATAATTCGTTCCATTGTGCTAACCTTTTTTCCCACGAGTACACATCATCCACTATAATCTTGTGCTGTGCCAGATCCAACCCGTAGGTTCTTCGGACACTAGTCCTATTATATAGATTTATTGCGTTCTCTAGCTCCTGATAGAATTTGTTTACGTGTGCAGAAATGTCTTCTGTGTGACCATACATAGCAGTCATACCAAGAGAAGTCTCTGGTAACGAACTATATGACGTATGGATACACATCATCTCAGCAGACATACATTCGATCAAAGTCGTATATGAAGTCTCGGGAAAGTGATTAGGGAAAAGTAGTATGTGACACTGATCAAGAACAGGTATTTTACCCTGCATGCCTATGTCACTCTTATCAATACTCGTGAACATAACCATTTCATGGCTTTGCACATTTTCACAGAATATTCTGTTAGACTTGTTTGCCTTTGTTTTGAGATTACCAAACACACTGAAGTCACTATAGACATACAGCTTAACGTTTGGATTTCTAGGTGATATTTTCTGGAATGCGTTAAAAGCTACATCCAGACCATTACGAGGATCCCCAACGAATAGTAGATTGATATCATCTTCATTCTTCTTAGTCGTTTTGATAGGCTCAATGGCGTTAGGCATAACAACGCCTGCAGAGTAAGGAATACCTAGAAATAGGTTATACATGCTCTGTTGCCAATGAGTCATAAACACCAACGCATCATACTTATTCCAACCACCGTCAGCTAAATGCTGTACAGCTGGATCATCAGCAGATTCAGAAGGCATATACAATGAGACCTGCCTCTGACTCTTTTGATCTTCACTTGTGATGAAGTCTACTTGAGCCAGAAGCTTTGGGTCCACGTCCCTCTCTATGAGGGTGAGTACCGATAATACGCAGTTAGCTAATGCCATTTGGCAATGTCGTCCCTGCTACGTCACGAAGACTGTCCCATCGAAAGGATCTCCATCCATTCGCTTCAATGTCCCATACAGGCAAAGAGAACGTACTAACTTTCTTAGTCGTACCCGTCACACCACCACTTTCAATCACTGGCTGTACTGGAATATGATCAGAACTTAGAGTTGCTTCCATTGTTCTCATCGCACCGTTTGCTTTAAGAAACTCAATTCTCACCGAACCTGCTGTTAGCAAGCTTTTCATTTCATCTTTAGTCATTTTCATTTTCTCCATTATTAATGTATTCGTTTACTAGTATAGCAAACTCTTCATAGCCTGTCAAGCGTTTTTTACCCCAAATTATTTGAGGTATTGCTGTCTCTCCAGGAAACTCTCTGTCGAACTCTTCTCGATAATGAACAACAGACTTGTACTCATGCTCTAACTGGAACACCTCAGCTAACTGCTTGGCTCTCAAACAGTGTAGACAGTTATCAGATCCGTAGATAGTAATCAGTCCCATGGGTTCTCTTCTGACCATTTCCAGTCACGTATCATACTGATCTTCTTACTTTCATCTAAGTTTTTTAGATAGTCATTATCTCTATCAAACAGGGATAAGACATCCTCTTCACTCATAACATCATGATCGACAATAATCTCGCCAATGTGTTCTGATGAAAACTCGTTAACATCGTTACACGTAACAGCATCGAGTGCCCACAATGGATCGACAGTTACATTCGTGTTCTCTTCTTGTAATTGATCCATCGGTATACAGTATCGCTGTCTAAACGTAGACACGGCTGTCACCATAACGTACTTTTTACTCAATTCATCTTCTCTCATTCTTCTTCCCATATAGTCGTGATAAGATTCCTGCATGTTTTAATCTGACTCCATTTCTATCCCATGTGAGTAATGCTTTAGGCAAATATCTGAGTCTTAACTTAACTTTTCTTGAAACCCCGTCTGACCAGCATTCTGTAAAAGAGTTTGGTCTACCTAATATTTGCGATGTTCCTACACATCCAGCCCATTCTGGAGCTTTACCCACCATCTATTCCTTTCAAGTTGTTATGTCTATCTAAGTATAATACACGAAGTACTTACGAATGTCAAGTACTATTTACCAATGTCTTATAATATTTGCGATAATGAAAACACCACAGGTAACATTGAGTAGTAATATCAACGTGCGGATTACAGCTATATGATTTTCGTTCCTGGCATCATAGCCATCCTCTTCATCGAACGTTCCGATTGCATGTTTCCACATCACCCAAAATCTTTTCACTGCCCAATTAATCCCCATCCATGATTCTGTATTGCGTTTAAAATGATGAACCAACAGGTTGCCATATGGCAGATCCACCAAAACGATCTGATCATAGCTACAGTATCAGCCTGCTGATCAGTCTCTCCTACCTTTTCACCCAGACTCTTAGCCCAGATTCTCCAGTACTTTTTAATTTGTTATTTTCTCCCAAAGGCTTTTTTCTGGTACATTTTGCTGGTCTTCTACTGAAGTCTTAGCATCGTTGATTTCTTTATTAGCATCGTCTAATGCTGTCTCAGCATCTTGGTAATAGCCTTCGTAAGCGCCAATGATTGCTTGTTGCTGTTGTAGATATGCACGAAGGTCTGATATGTTCAAACCAAGATTTGTGTATCCTTCATCTGTTACTGCAAAGAAAGCTACGGATCTACCACTAGCCTTAAGCTTTTCCATCTGCTTATCGTAGTTATCTTCTGTGATGATCATCCACTTAACATCTCTGAGGTTTAGTTCATCTGCTTGTGGCAATACCAGTTTAGGTTTTTCGACTGCTGTAGCCGAGACCTCAATCTTCTGAGGCATACTACTACATGCACTAATCAGAGATATAACGATCAAACATCCAAGGACATTCACTGTTGAACGATTTGCCATTTTTAGCCTCCTTTTCTTTATCTGTTAAATCTGCACCAGAAAGCAACTCGAAACATCGGTTAGCTTTGACTGTTGCACCACTTATTACTCTTTCTACCAAACCAGGCTTATTCTCAGCAAGATTGCCAAGATCATGTCTGCCTAACTTATCTGATAGCACTTGATTCTGCTTGCGGATGGCACCGAACTCTTCGTTAACCTTAGTCAACTCTTCACTAGCCCTTTTATAATCCACTTGCAGTTGCTCAATGGCTGCCTCACTTGTTTGTATAGCAACTTCTAACTTGGCGTTGTTCTGATTCAGGATAGTCATTCTTTCCTGCGTGTCATTATAGTACCAATAGAATGCCCCACCCATGACGAACATCAATAAAGCCATTACTCCAGCTAATTTCATTCCCATATTACACCTCTATATCTAGTATTAGACCATTACTCTTTTTATTGCCATTCGGGTCATATCGGTTGGCATTAGCACTGGGTTCTATTACCCGCACTTTTTCTTTCTTAAGTGGTCGTATATACTCAGCAGTAGTATAGCTAACATAAGGATGTCCGTATATGTTATTTAGCTGGGATCTCACGATCATCTTTTTTACCTTTCGACTCAGTAGTCTTTTTCTTACCAAAGATAGTATCCCAATTGTCTCTGCCTTTCGGTGAGAGGACTTTTGATCGGATACTATCTCCAGTTATATCATTCTTAGTGGTCACTTGTACTCCTACTTATATGTTAATGCATTGTGTATAGCATAGTAACCAGATTCTCTGCCTACATCAGACTTACCATCAATTCCGAAGACTTCCTGCAAAATCTCATCATAAGCCATCTGATCACAGATAACACCTTGAAAGATGCGTTTCGTTACAGCATAGAATGCTTCTTCTCGATCTTTTTGACTTAAGTTATTCCACCATAGGTCATTACGAATTTTAGTAGTATTTGTCATATCTATTAATCCCACAAATTTTCGAAATAGGTGCCGAACAGACGGAACCCGTTAGTCATGCGTTTTTGATGTGATTTCATTCCCTTATCGTCCCACTTAGTAAACTTAGTACCTAGAAAGCCTTCAGGATCATCTTCACACTCTATATAGTCATTCGTCCATTCGTCACGACACTTCTGTTCAAACGTCCAGATCATTTCATCCATGACCCATTCCCAACGCTTGAAGTGTGTCTCATCAGTAATTGATTCACCCGATTTTTTGTATTCTTTCAATTGCTCTTTAGTTGCACGAAGTTCTTTAGGAACATCTCTCATATGCACAAATGGAGCACCATGTTGGGTGTCTCTGAGTTGTATTAGCATGGGTAATACAATATTAGATAGCGTGTCATCCATACCCCAAGTATCAAACTTATCAATTCGGATATTCTGCGTCCGCTTCTTTCTATCTAAGTACAGATTGATCGTATGGTCATAAAACCACTGAATCATATCGTCTACACCTTCTACATAATGGTCAATGATCTCACTATTTTCAAGACCTTTACCACCATATTTTTTATCCATATAGTCAGAATGGAGGTCTGAATTCCACCTGCTAATATAATTACCTATCTTCACTTTCATAATCTTATCCTTTAAAAGCCCTTACGCTGAAGAGCGACCATCTAGACTCTTTCATATACCAATCACCGTAACAGTCTTTGTAGTAGAAGACACTTTTACCAGAAACTGCATCCTGAAATGCATATCCTTTATTCTCTAAAGAGAGATACGACCTAATCTTCTTCTTTATCATACGACATCGCTCTCAATACAACACCAATAAATACAACACTAAACACCAATAGCTCAGTGTAAGTCAGAACATCTTTCATCTAATGATTCCTTTTACCATCGAATACACACACGAAGTATAGTCCCTTCTCATATGCCACAACACGGTGATGAACACCGCTCTGTATCAATACAACATCGCCTTGTCCAACATTATGTGGCACATCGTCTAGATATATTCTGCCACTGCCTTCTACGAAATTGTAAACTTCTTCTTGACCAGGATGACTATGTCCTGTCGTACTTTTGTTTGGATGCAATCTAGTAGAACTAACCACTAGATTGTCCAAAGTCGTATTATCTTTAAGTTGATAAGTATCGTTATCCTTAACAACTTTACCACCTATATCCATAATATTCATATTCAAGTCTTTCTTTAAATTATTGCTCTGATGTATTTCACATCGACAATGGCGCCTTTCTTACCTTGAACGGTAATTGCCATAGCTTCTTTCCAATCCAGATATACTTCTGAACCAGCACTCAATTCAGGAAAAGCACTTGCTACAGCTACACTAGAACTAATTACGACACCTGGCTTAATAGCTTTGTCGATATCAGCAGTTAGTATGATACCACCCGCAGTCATTTTGTCAACACCCTCATCTTTCTCAGCGATCAACACATTATTGTGTAACATCTTCATACTCATTCTCCAGTTATTTTTGTAATTGTCCAAGACCCATCTTCAAGTTCTTTCCAGTCTAAAGTATCTCCGATAGCCCAACCAGCAGAAACCAGTAGGGCATCAGGAAGATCCAATGCTAGTTCACCAGGATTATCTGGATCTTCTAGCACTAAACATTTATAACTACCCGATATCACAGAATCAATCCGCTATTCGCTTCATGATACGCTTTGGTAACAATAGCATTAGTCTTAGTGACAAACACGATACCGCCGGTGTAAAAACTCACGGAGTTAGGATTATCTTCGCCCGTAACACAGATGCCTGTGCCAAATCCTACGCCTTGCTCACCAGATACTAGCATCTTCGGATCAGCCATATTAAGTGTTACAGGACTTTCATCCACATATTTGCCAACATATTCGCCAGCTACAGTGATTACTGTAATTATATCATTTTTCTTAAACTTCATTCTTCATCTTCCTCATTGTCATCGTTTAGGTTATCAACTCTGATCTTCAACGCAGTTAAGAGTTCGACCAATTCTGCGCCAATCTCTTTATCTTCGTTTGTATCAATACTTACATTAAATTCAATTTTCATAATTTACCTCGAAGTCAGGTTAACCCTGTCCTCTATACTTTTTTAAACTCGCCCTTTTCGATTTGTTCATCGAAGACGTTTTAACATTTTTATTACCCTGACTAGTCTTTTTATTTACTGGTTCAGGTCTCCATCCGCCTACTGCTCTTGCCATATCCTTTCTCCTAAGAAATTTCCATATCAAAAGGAAAGCATTCAACAAACAGTTTCTTCTCAAGCTTTACAGCTTCCTTTTCCCATGGTTGGTTTTCATATTTATATCCACCTGCATTGCGCTTTTTCCATTGGAAATCGCCCTGCTGGTTGTATCTCAATTCGCCACGCATATATTGTTTAACGTGTACGAGTTCATGTGCCAAAGTGAGCATCTGTTCTAAGAAGGTTTGGTTTGCACCAAAGGACGTCTTAGCAATAGATACATGAGCAACGTCTTTCTCACCGAAACATGAACCTAAAGACTCATCCTCTAACGAAGTTTTGAAGTCAATTATTAACGACCTCTTCGATAGACGATTAAGCTTTAGAGACTCGATAAGCCTATTGACATAAAGGTCTACAACCTTAGTGTTCTTATACTTACCTGTGATAAAATACAACATTAACTATTCTCAGATTGTGCGATAAGCTTTGGTAAAGCCCATAGCATCAGTCCTAAACCAAACATGGCAAGCAAGAATGTCTGAAGCAATGGCGGAGCAGTTAAGCCCGCTTCCATCGCAAAGTCATCATTGCCAACCGCACCCATCAGTATTAATATACCTAATAGAAATCTAATCATTGTGTAATTCCCTCATGTTCAACTTCAATCCAATCGATCCAACAAATTTGCTGTAGGTTCTTAGCTTCACGACCTTTCAAAATATCGGTCATATTGTTGTAGATCCCACCACGAAAGCATATCTCATTAGTACTTAGAAATCTTAATAGATACATAACTACTTGACCTTTACAATTTTCATGGGTTTAGTGTTTAAAGCACAATCATCGACCATCTTCTGGCGTTCTGCTCTAGTCATTTCTTCCCACCTTCTGCAATATTTCATAATATACTCTCTTATTCGCTCAATTCAGATACTATTATAACACATCCGACGGCTATGTCAAGCTTTATTTTCATTTATTTTTACTTTTCAAGAGAAATCCATATTCTCTACGAAGTCTGGGTAATCGTGGTTAATGGGTTGAGCCTCATGTTTAAAGATTTTACCATTTCTGATATGGAACAGCTCGAATCCATTACCACGAGTGTACTGTCTGCCACCATCAATCATCTTACCATCAATCATAATGCAATCATGATGCGATTGGCTGTACCACCATTCTCCGTCAGAGGACTCTATCATACCGATATCGTAATCCTCGACTTGATCTGCACCAACAATCAAAGCCTGTGCGCCTACTTCCGTTCTACGTAGACCAAAATATCTATTACCAAACTCTGGATGTGGTGTCTCTCTAAAGAAGATATCAAATGGTACGTCACTGTTATTTAGATCGGTGCTACACACATACGAAATAGGCACACCATCCCTTTCAGAATAGTGTGCCTCAACCAAAGCCGTATCAAATTGTGGTGCGTGTTTAATGTTCATTTCTTTGTGTTTGTTCATTATAAAGTTTCCTTTGTATCGCTTTGCGGATCTGTTCCGCTTCTAGTCTCTCTCTTCTAGCGATTTTGATTGCCTTGATGCGTTTGATGAACTGTCTAGCTTTTCTAGCAGTATAGGATCTTTGAAATCTGGATCCTCTATTAGGTCGAGTAAATACTGGTTCGACTTGAATATCCTCATCTTCTTCCATTCGGATCTCTCCTTAGCTAATCCTGTTCTTTAGTGTTGCGCTTCTTCAGAACTGTCTTGCGCTTCTTCTTCGCTTCGTAACGATCATTCTCTAATAGCCAAACGCCAAATATGAAAGTTATCGATAGTAAGAGAAATAGTGCTATGGCAGTTATATTTAATAGATGCTCAATCATGGTTAGATTTTTGGTTCGCCTACTGGGAAGTAGAGATTAAGCATATCTATCTGGTCATGATACTTAGACATTTCTCCAAGTTCAACTTCGATAGACTCTATAATATTAGAGTGTTCACCAATACCAACTCCGTTAGCAAAGTACACTTCAACATTTAATCTGCGTTTAGCAATATGACCATTTGCGTGGGCTCTTACTGCGTCAATCATTTCCTTCTTCATATCTGTATTCATCATAATTTATCCTCATTTTCTAATTGTTATAAACTGGTGCGCTTGAAGAGATTCGAACTCCTGACTTCTTGGTTCGTAGCCAAGTACTCTATCCAACTGAGTTACAAGCGCATGTTAAGGTCGGGGTGAACTAGCCGCTTCACTGTACAATACTGTCTACTGGGTAATCCCGTCTAAGTATCATACTCCACTTCTTCGTTCTTACGCACCCCCGAGGATACGGACTACTGTCATCGTGCAATGGTTTTGCGACTGCGACCTCGCTTCATCTTCATATGCATTACAATCTGCATACTATTCGGGGGCTGCCCGACCGGTACCGTATCAGCTACTTATACACCGTTCTGCATTGGTGCTTCTCATCGTAGCGGATAATAACTCGTTCTTGTTTGCGTTGGTTAGCTGTAGAGCCACCAATTATGGCACCTAATACTGTCATAGCATCATTACCACTACCTTTACCAAATGTGTTTCCTATTACACCGCCGATGACTGCACCGCTAAGTACTTCACCACCAGAAGCGGGTCGATCTACGACTCCATAAACAGGGACTTTTACCATACCACATTCTTCAACGGGATACAACACTCGTGCTGGACCGTTGGTGATGCTTGACATACCTGTAGTTTGACAGCCAGCTACTGCTAACCCAACTACTGCTAATAAAACTGCTTTCATAATACATTCCTTCATAGTTCTAATGTATATATTATCGCACAAAACGTTACGGATGTCAAGTACTTTCTTAGGTTATTTACAAATAATCATTATCCTCTGCCTCTTCTGGCAGAATCGTTACTCTTGTGTCCCACATCGTTCTTTCAATCGTATCGATCCTAGAACTGAGTTCAGCGTACATAAGCCCTAGTTCGTCATTCGATATAGTCTGCTTTGGTGCATTTCCAATGGGCTTAAAGTTCACTCGCTTCTTATAACCTGTAGTCATTATACAACCTCTAAAACATTTGGAGCCCAAGATAGGATTTGAACCTACGACATCCTGATTACAAATCAGGCGCTCTACCAACTGAGCTACATGGGCGTTAAACTTGGTGTCCCCTGCAAGATTCGAACTTGCGACCTACTGCTTAGAAGGCAGTTGTTCTATCCAGCTGAACTAAGGGGACCAAAACTTTAGTTCAGCTTATCTGACCAATACTCGTGGATCAGAACTTTGTGGCTTATCATAAACCAACGGTGTCCAGCATAAGCTTTAACATCATTAGTAACCATATCAACTAGAAGAGGCTTCTCTTCTTTAGTTACAATTTCCATTTCTTTCTTTCCTCTACTGCATATTGTGCGGCTTGGACATAATCTTTGTCCTCTTCAGACATTATGCTCCAATACTTACTTAGTGTATCGAAAAGATCAGTTACAGCAGAAGCGTTGTCCGTTAAGTGGACGTTACGCTCCATTCTTTCCTGTAAGAGATCCATTCGGTCTTTGACTTTAACACGAGGCGGAAAACGTTCACTCATAGATACAAAGGTCCTGTCCATTGAATTTTGTAACCACCATCAAGGATATTTCCACGTGGCTTGTTACGAGCAGGAGCATTGTAGCTTGCGGCTTTCAATAGATCGCCTTTCTTGAACAACTTGTCGTTGTCACCTTTAACGATGAAACCCCATACACTGCCCCTGTTAAGGATCTTAATGTAGGCACGTCCTTCACTGAAGCTTATGCTCTCGTTGAATTCTTTAATCATACTGACATTGACATCAGACAACTCTTTGGTACCCATTCGGGTAGTCCAGTTGTAATAGTCTGTTTTGATGTTTTCAATTAGTTCTAGGATTTGGTCATTCATAATATAAGTTCTCTCTGTTATTTCATTCTATACAAGTATTATAGCTGGTATTGAAAGCAATGTCAACCTTTATTTTGAACTATTTAAACTGTTTGCTATTGAAGATTTCAACTGCTGATTCGAACAACTCAAAGGCGGCTTGGTCAGTAACAAAGCCCGCTTCTGAAGCGAAGTCCATAGACGAAGAGGCAAACACTTCATCAGCAATTCCTCCACAAGCGTGAAGCAATATGCCTAATTGTTTGGCATCTGAACTTGAAGCGATGATGTCTCCATCATCCCAAAGTTGAATTTTACCGTCTGAGGCGCTTAAATAGTCGATCATAGTTTTATCTCTCTCTCTTGATTACTCTTATACTATAGACCAATTGGATGGTATTGTCAACCTTTATTTTGAACTATTTTCATCTTTTTTACAGAGCATATCAGATGCTTTTGTTACCCATATGAAAGGCAATAGACTGTGTACGATAAGTACTCCAGCTATCGCCCAGGCATGCACCAGGTGTTCCAGGTAAGACATCTGGATCTCTCTCAGATGTTTCATTGGTTATCCCCAAACTTCTGAACTGCTTCGTCAAAGATGTGCTGTGTTCCCATCGCTTCAAGCAACTCTACAGTCTCTTGTTGAAACAGTTCCCAGAACTTAGGGTCATGCTCTTGAATGCTGAGGCTGTTGTGGAACATATCAAAGGTCTTGATGACCCTAATCATCCAAGGAGCTTGGCTCAATCTAGTCTCACACAACTTCTTTCTCTTGGCTCTGTTACCAACGAAGCTAGGAGTCTTAGTCAAGTACCAAACACCTTCAGCGATCTCTGCACCGAACCTCTCAAGTATATTCTCTTCAGTGGCAGGGGTGTCTTCGACGGTGTCATGCAAAAGAGCGATAGCTATGGCAGCCATAACATACTCTTCAAGTTCTTCTTGCTCATCGAGGTACTCTTCAACAAGATCAGCGACAGCAACTGGATGAGTTATATAAGCTTCACCAGTATACTTCCTTACTTGTCCTTCGTGCATTTCAGTAGCGAATTGTAGTGCGTGAATCATTAATCTCTCTCTCTTTGTTTACTTGACTATTATAGCATATTAAACAGGTTTGTCAACCTTTATTTGCATCTTTTGCTACTTTAATTGCATATGCTTTAATTATTTCATCCAATCGTAGTATCTCTGCTTCTAGTTCAGCTATGTATTTCTCGACAACTTCACGGTCCATTATAGACTGACAACAGATAGATAGGTTTTGCTTCGCTTCGGTCTCCAGAGACTTAACTCTTCTCATACTGAATTCTCGTTTTTACGCTTTCTAGCCTGAAAGATAGACCTAATGTGCCACTTGTTCTTAACGAAGAACTGTTCAGATGTGTACGTTACAGGTGTCCCTGTCCATTGAAAAACTTCATCTCTATGCTCTTCCCATAGTTCACGACAGAATAATCGAAAAGGTGATACATCGGGTAATGGTAATTGGTCCATAGATACTGCTCCTAAGCATTAGTTTATAAGTATACTATACAGCAATATATACACAGTGTCAAGTACTTTTTTATAAATAATAGCAAGCCATCAAGGAGAACAGTATGTCAATAACGTCATTATCACTTGCAGGAAGATCGTTGCTATTTGCTCAACTATCATCTATAGCATATTTACCACAATCAAAAGCAACTAAAGAGGCACGTGCTTTAGGATTCACTACAACAGAATTCTACAACAAGTCAGGCGCACAAGCATACAGATTTCAAAGTAAGGACGATCTAGTCATCGCATGTAGAGGAACACAACCTACAGAATTTGGCGATATCAAGGCCGACCTAAAAGCTTATCCAGTTCTAGCAGAAACTATTTCAAGAGTCCACAGAGGATTCAAAACTGAAGTGGATGATCTATGGCCTATGATCTTAGAAGATATAGGCAGAAAGCAAAATAACAAGAAGAGACTTTGGTTCTGTGGTCACTCTCTCGGTGCCGCAATGGCAACAATCATGGCTAGTAGATGTAAGCATGACAGTCAATTAGGCAACCCAGCAATGCTATTCACTTATGGGTCACCTAAAGTTGGTTGGGGCAAATATTGCAAATCATTACAAATCGTACATCACAGATGGAAGAACAACAACGATATAGTCACTACTGTTCCTTTAGCTATAATGGGATATAAGCATCATGGTAGGGAACACTATATCAATGCTTATGGTCAAATTAGAAATCCTACTGGATGGCAGAGATACAAAGATAAAATTCGTGGTATGTGGATGGGATTAAAAGAAGGTAAAGTTGATAACTTCTCAGACCATAGCATAGACGAATACATCAAACACATTAGAAACAATGCCGCTGATATTAAGTAGCGGCTATTATTAGATTTCGTATAGGGTGTATGAGCAGGTAAGTTCCTCGCCGGGCTTTATGTCACGCAAAGCACAGATGAACATTCGACTATCTCTCTGCACCTTGACGATGCAAGGATCATCAGAGTGGTTATAAAAACCACCCAATGGTGTCCTGCATAACGTCATGCCATAATAGAAGTGAGACATCCCTATCTCAGTTCCTTCCTTGATCTCTTCAACTGCCCATAGTCCTAGACCATGTATCTCAGACTCTCTTATAGTTACGCTTGATGGTAATGGTAAGTATGTCTCTTTCGGTACAGCGTAATAAGTTTCATGTGTCATCTTTTCGAACCTTTCATTTACTTCAACCTATTGCGGTAGTAACTCGTACACTCATACATACTATCTGCAATGTTGCTTTTAACTTCTTGTTCACATTTTTCTGTTAGTTGTTTGTTACTGGATGAACCGATGACTAAAGCGATTAATATAAATGCCCACATGATACTTCTCCTAATTTTGACAGATGTTATTATCTATCGTTACAGTTTTATTTGTTTAGTTTTCTTTCAAACCCTTCACGTGGTTTCTATGTATTTTGCAGTTGATAATTCCGTTAAAGTATTCGTCGGATAAAAGGACTTCCCTGTCAAACTGCTCCTTTGCCTCTAAATAACCCATCTCTCCACGACTGTTACACAAGTGAATAATCTCTCGTTTAAATGCCGTAGGTCCTTGTTCTTCTACAAGTAACTTGACCTCTTCGCTTGACCCATAGTAAGTCATCCAATCAGATTCTTTTGTTACCTTGCGCTTTCTGGTCTTTCCCTTGAGTGGTGGCAAAGTACGCTTCGACTGGAATAATTTCTTGCCTACGTACTTCTTACCATTATGCAATTGCGTTATGACATACACAAATCCAACGTACTTATCAATCATCTCACTAGTGAACTCTACTTCATTTAAAGTCCACATATCAATCCCAAGAGTCTATTTCTTCGTCCCAATCGCCTATTTCACCTTCATCAATATCGACCTCTGATCCACATATAGGACAATACATGATTGGATCTTCCATATTAATCGTTTCTACTGTACACTCACTATCACAATATTTACAAACTATATCTTGTCTCTTCATTTAACTGCTCCACCTTTATTCCACAGGTAACTAGGAATTGTACTCCATCATCATCTCTGTACTTCTCTTTATAAAACACGTTGTCTATTCCTGCACCGTAAATAAGTTTGGCACATTCAACACAAGGTGCGTGAGTAATATATATGTCTGCCCCCAAACCGCTTTCTGTAGAGCGGGCTAATTTAGAGATAGCATTTGCTTCTGCGTGAATCACTTCTACCTTAGTCGTTAGTATCACTTGCTCTAAGGCATCATCAGCAGGTTCCCACGTCATCCAGTCTGGTTTATCTCGGGTCTCGCATGAGTTATCCCAACCAGATGGAGTACCGTTATAACCTATACTAATTATACGATTCTCTTTAACGACAATTGCGCCTACTTTCAGTCGTATAGCATGAGAAAGAGACCCAAAGGTCTCCGCTGTTTTCATGTAGGCTTCTTGCCATTTATCCATATATGGACCACAACTGCTGGTATCCACCGATAGACTTATTGTCTACCTTTATTTGTGGAAAGGACTTTGCATCTGGAAACATTTCTAGCATTTCCTCACGTGTAAATTCCCTATTCAGCTGGTAGTAGTTGTACTCAAGCATCTTTGACTCACACAGCTTTTTAGCCATGTCGCAATATCCGCATTGTTCCTTACCATAAATCTCTATCATAAAGAGAAGCCTTTAAAAGTATCAGTGCTAACATCTTGTTTAGTACCACCACTTACGTAGCTAGTGATCTCAGTTTCTTGCGGTGCAACTTGAACTTCTGCTCCACTGATCCACTTCTCAGTCCATGGCAATGGGTTACTTGTCTTAGCATATGGACACTTAAGACCAACGTTCATCATTCTACGTTGACAGATAAACTCGATATAGTTAGACAGTAACTCAGTGTTGAGACCAATCATTGAACCATCTTTGAACAGATACTCTGCCCATGCTTTCTCTTGATCTACTGCGTCAATAAACATCTGGATACATTCATCCTCAGTCTCTTCTGCGATCTTGATAAAGTCTGGATCATCTTGCTTAAGGACTTTCAGTAACATCTGCGTAGACGCTAAGTGTAAGTTCTCATCTCGTGCAATCAGTTTGATAATCTTAGCATTGCCTTCCATCTTCTTCAGTTCAGCGAATGCCCACGAACAAGCGAATGATACATAGAAACGAACACCTTCGAGGATATTAACGCTCATCAATGTAAGCCATAATAGCTTCTTCAATTCATACAGATCAACAACAACTTCTTCACCATTTACTGTATGTGTGCCTACACCTAATAGATTGTACCAACTGCTCTGTGTGATTAGACCATCGTAATACTTAGAGATGTCGCCTGCACAGTCCATAATCTCTTGAACGTCCATCATCTCATCAAAGATTTTACTAGGATTACTATACACGTTACGAATAATATGTGTGTAAGAACGTGAGTGGATAGTTTCACTGAACGTCCAAGTTTGAATCCAGTTCTCAATCTCTGGTAAAGATACGATAGGAGAGAATGCCTCAACTGGCGCTCTACCTTGAACACTATCAAGTAATATCTGTCGCTTTAGATTACTCGTAAAGATGTGTTGCTCATGTTCGGTAAGTCCTCTAAAGTCCTTACTGTCTTGTGTAACATCTACTTCTTCTGGTCGCCAGAAAAAGCCTAACTGCTTCTCAGTCAGTTTGTCAAACGTTTTATACTTTAACGTATCGTACCGCTGGATTGTAGGTCCACCAGTCGGATCGAAAAACGCTAAAACTTTAGTGTGGTCTGCCTTGTTAGCAGTATCGAAAACACTCATCTATATCCCTCTAAAATATGTTCTATCTCGTTAATATAACATGCCCCGAAGGACATGTCAAGTACTATATCTTGCATGACTCACAATCTTCGTCATCGATGTCCGACTGCTCTAGTTCTGGCAATTCGCCCATCATCTTACTGACATCAAGTTCACCTTGACCATCATTGGTATTGAAATAGTACAACTGCTTACCGCCGTACTTGTAGAACATCAACATGTGTTGTAGCATAGTACTCATAGGTATCTTCTCATCTTCAAAGAAAATGGGATTATAACTAGTGTTGATACTAATGCCCTGATCGATATATTTTTGTAATACTGCCATGATTTTCAAGTATCCCTCTGGTGACTCTTGTTCCCATAGAAGATCATACTTGTTCTTTAAACGCTTGTACTCTGGTACAACTTGCTTCAATACACCATGCTTAGATTGCTTTACTGATATAAGCGAACGAGGTGGCTCAATACCATTTGTGGCGTTAGCAATCTGTGCTGAAGTCTCAGCTGGCATAAGAGCCATCAATGTACTGTTACGTATGCCTGTATCCTTTAACTGTTCACGTAATGTTACCCAGTCCATACGTTCAACATGTGGAATCAACTCATCAAGGTCTTTCTTATAAGTCTGATTAGGCGTAATGCCATGTCCATATTTAGTCTCCATGTTACCTGAAGGTGCACCAAATTCAGTTGCTAGATCAGCACTTGCTTTGATTAGGTAATATGACCATGCTTCTGCCCACTCATCAACTAACTGTAATCCTTCACTACCGATGTTCTGATATGTTAGATCATGTTTAGCAAGCCAATATGCAAAGTTAATAATACCAACACCAAGAGGTCTACGCTTTTCTGTACTCAGTTGAGCGGCAAGAATAGGATAGTTCTGATAGCTTAACAGTGCATCAAGTCCACGTACTGCTAAACGACATACACGTTCGAAGTCTGCGGGTGATTTGATATTGCCCCAATTGATAGCACTCAATGTACACAATGAGATTTCACCTTCTGGATCATCTAATGATTTAAGAGGCTTAGTGGGTAGATCAATCTCTGCACATAAGTTCGACTGGCGAATAGGTGCTAGTCTAGCAATAAAGCTACCATGATCGTTAGCATTGTCTACGTTCTGTAGATAGATACGACCAGTGTTTTTACGCTCTTCCATGAATGAACTGAATAGATCACTTGCTTTGACAACCTTCTTACGTAGTCGTGTGTTGCGTTCTGCACGTTCATATAGTTCACGGAACTTATCTTGATCCACAAAGAATGCATCGAATAGTCCTGGCACATCACTAGGTGAGAACAATGTGATATCACCACCACTGATCAAACGCTCATACATTAGTTTATTGAACTGTACACCGTAATCCATGTGACGGACACGATTTTCTTCTGTACCCTTATTGTTCTTCAATACTAGCATATCTTCAACTTCAAGATGCCAGATCGGGTAATAGATAGTAGCGGCACCACCACGGACACCACCTTGTGAACATGACTTAACAGCAGATTGAAAATGCTTATAGAATGGAATGATGCCTGTGTGAAAAGCATCACCCTTACGAATGGGAGAACCAATCGCACGAATGTTACCACCACCGATACCGATACCAGCTTTCTGACTCACATATTTTACCACAGATGCCGCAGTAGCGTTGATGCTATCAAGGCTATCATCAGTTTCAATAAGAACACAACTACTAAACTGTCTCTGCGGTGTTCTTACACCTGCCATAACGGGAGTGGGTAGACTAATATCATGCAAACTAATAGCATCATAATACTCTTTGATCCAACTCATTCGTGTATAGACTGGGTAATCTTGAAACAAAGAACATGCTATAAGAATATAACACATCTGAGGAGTTTCGAAGATATCTCCACTTACTCTGTTTTGTACTAGATATTTACCACGTAATTGTTCCATAGCCACATAAGTAAGATTTTCATCTCTCTCATGCTTAACGAAGGTATCAATCTTTGCCCACTCTTCAAGGTTGTATTTTGTAATCAACTCTTCATCATAGAATCCATTAGTTGTATTACGCTCAACTAACTCAATAACTGGACATGGTGTGTATCTACCATATACTTCTTTACGTAGTGAATAGTTTATAAGCCTTCCACCAACGTACTGGTAGTTAGGAGTCTCTTCGCTAATAAGATCCGCGGCTGCCTTAATAAGAGTTTCCTGTATTTCTTTTGAAGTCATTCCATTATAGAATTGTATTTGACTCTTAATCTCCACTTCACTAGGGCTAACACCAGTGATGCCTTCACATGCGTGAAATACAACCTTGTGTAACTTTTCAATATCGAGTGTTTCTTTAGTGCCGTTTCGCTTATTAACTTGTATCATTTGATCTTCCTGTTTCATATATAAACAGGACGGACCATCATGCCTGACAGTCAGTCCTGCAAATCCTAATTATTGATATATTGTTTAATCATTGGAAAAATGCGTGACACTGCCATGCCAATTTCTCTTGCAAGTTCCATGTGTTCTTTTTGGGTACCGTGTCCAGATCGCAATTCTACATAGTGAATCCATGATCTAATAGTGCCATTAGCGTACAAACGAGATATTGTATTACCCTCAGGTAAGACTGATCTTGCTTGCTCTTTTGCGATGCCATTATCTATAGCCCACTTGTAAGCGAGTTTAGATTCATGAATGATCATCTGCTGTTTCATTATCCACATCTTCGAAATCTCATCATCATCGCATTCAATCGAGTTCTGTCTGTTTACTGGATCTTGTAGTCTAGCTTCACGAATGACAAACGAGTTATCCATAGCTTCTGGATCAGCGTATCGCTGAGAAAACTCCTGAAACGAGAAAGACCTGTGACGTAGAAACTGTCGAGCAATATCACGTGTAGTCTCTACTTCAATAGTGGCAGATGCCATCTCGAATGGACTCCAATGTTTATGTTTTACCAAATACTTCAGTAGCTTCTCGCTAGTTGCTAAGTTCATCTGTCCTTGCGGATTAGATACCTTAGCACAGTACGCAATAAGGTCCTCTATGTTCTTTAACCCATCTTCTATTTCACCGACAGCGTAGGGTACAGGCTGTGTATGACCAATCAATTTTGCTTTCATCTTCTAGTGTTTCCTTATAATCTAGATTTAATAAATTTTCCCATGAGAAGTTTTATAGCTACAGTGCTAGGTAAAAACATCCATCTTGAGAATACGTATTTTTTGTTTTCCATTTCTCTTTTACTAACAAACTTCTTTTGAATGTTGTCAGCATACTGATCGCCATCATATCTCAACACAGCATGACCACGATCTGTTGTGTCAATATAACAATAGCATATCTTTGCCTTACGTGATATGAGGTTCCACCAGAACTTCACATAACTCTCTCCTGAGATGTGCCAAAGTAGAGTAAGTGCGAAGTCTTCACAGTCACCTTCTAACTTACCTTTAGCTGTCTCTTCTCTCATTATGAACCAAGCATCTCTTGACGCATATTGCTCAGTATCATATCTATACTTAAATTTCTTTCCGAGGCTCTTTACTAATTCTTCTTTATTCATTAACATTTTCTCCAGTAGCTGAGTTGTAGTTTACCATCCAATCCGTGGAACGTGTTGTTGTCTATGATCAACTCTAAATCAGCTTGATTCATATTAGATAATATCATATCATTGATGTCATTGTCAAGTAGTTTCTCTGGCCAAATGCAAACTTTATATCCTTTATCAATACACTTCTCCATACGAGCAACGATCTCTTTGTTTCGAGGCTCATTGTCAAATATGAATACAGCGTTCTCAGTGTTATTTAGTCCACTTGCATTACCGTCTGCACCTGCCATAGCAACAGCATTGTTCAAGAAGAGACTGTCTATAGGTCCTTCAACTACATAATACTTCTTCGTAAAGTCAACATCATTCAGACCAAACATCTTTGGCATAGAATCATCAATCATTATAGTTATATAGCGTAATGGCTCACTACCCAGTGAACGAGCATTAAATCCGAATACATTACCACCTTTGTCTATAAAGGGCATAATAAGTCTAGGTCTATCTTTAACCATAACAGGAAGTTTACCTGGAATGATAGAGTTTACCCACTCATTAAACTTAGGAGCATAGTATAATTTATACTGAACCGAAGCTGGGATTAGCCGTCTCTGCAAATAAATCTTGACCGAGTGGTCATGATGTAACTGAGACACTTTCTTAATTTTCAGCAGAGGTGAGCCCTTCTTACGAAAGTTTGGAGCTTTCATCTGCAACTTATCTAACGGCTTAATGGGAGCAGGTTTGGTACTGTATAGTTCCCGCTTCTTCTCTCTGTCCATCGCTGTATCTATTATATATTCATTGTATAAATTGTGGTCATAGAATTTCAAAAAGTTACGCAAGCTATGAGATGCGTTACAGTTATGGCAATAGTAAATGGCCGAATTCTCTTTCTCTAGAATCCAGCCTCTAGCTTTAGTCTTGTTCTTTTGGGAATCACCGCAGATTGGACATCTGAAGTTCGCTCTATAAGGAGCACTAGCCTTTACTGCGAATCTATCAAGTCTTGTAGATAAGATACCAGTAAACTTTAAGTCTGTAACATTCATAACAACTCCGATGTAGTAATTCAACTGTTAAGTCTATTATACACGGATGGAGCTGGATGTCAAGTCTTATTTTGTCAAAAACTCCATTAATATCTCAGACTCGAAACCGATCATAACACCGATAGCCCAAGCACCGCCAACTACAGCCCATTTCCAGAGTTCTAGTGATGCGACTCTCTCAGACAGCTTATCGAGTACGACATAGCTACGACTATCGTGATCTTTGAGGAATAACATTAGTTCGTCATGTTGATCGTCCATCAACTGCTTCCACTCAACTTCCTTAGAGGTTATACGAGAGTGTAGTAAATCAACAGCCTTTTCTTCTACTCGGGTACGTTCAATAATTTCTGAGGCAGTCGCTACGTGTTTAGCTTCATGCACAGCAAGGATTGAAGCAATGCCATTTGAGGAATCAGCGATTTTATCTATAGCTAAATCCAACCTTGTCATCAGACCTTGAATGTTGGTTACGTCCTTCTTGAGTATTTCCACGTCCGTACGGACTAGGTTTAAATCGTCTTGTGCCATTCTAGTACTTAACCTTTAGGTGTGGTTGGAATAGTGTCTTTGAATCTCTTCAATACGCTACTCTTTTTTTTCTTCTGGAACTTCGGCAGCCTGCCAGGTTCTCCGTCTGATCCAACTCCAATGCCTGCAATGTTACCGCTGCCTGCGCTGTTTGCTGGTGCATCTTCGTCCCACATAGCTTCGAATAATGCATCCATATCTGGGTTGACCATCTGTGGGTCTTTAGAACTTACTTGTTCCATGTAAAGGTTTAGTTTAACCTCAAGTTGCTCTTCCGTGAGAATTTCTCCTTGATCTACTATCTCATCATGTTCTTTGATAAGATATAAGGCAGCCGCATATGAGCCGATTCTGGATTTACCACCAGGTACCTTCTCTAGCAATCTCTTGAGTTTCATAATCATTATATCAAAGATGCCGAATGCATCCTTCTGCTCTCTTGTAGTAAACTTTGTACGTTTGATTAGTTGCTTGCCACTTTCGTCAATGATACCAAGCTTGTATGCCTTCCATTCCACGAACGGAGTACTTAAACGCTTAATAAACTGAAAGACTAAAAATAGGTCAACTATCATAATGCTCTTAACTCTTTTATAATATGATTGTCCAGAGGTATCTCTGAACTGATTATTTTGTTAGTTCCGTATTCTATAAGGTCAGGCATATAACCCAACATAATAACAAAAGGCTTGAGTGATCTATGATAGTCTTCTAGTTTGAAGAATAACATTGGTGTAGCTTCTTTGCCGAAACAATTAAAAATTACCGTCAAATGGTTGATAATCAATCTTACCTTAAGATCGTCATCTTCCTCATACCTTTTAAACAATCTCTTCAAATGTTGAAATCGTTTTAGATCGTCATAGAATTCGTCAGCACTTGCCGCCATTCGTATATCATAATACTTAGCCGCATAGAGCAAAAAGCTATCTTCCTCAAGTTTCATATTTTATTCACCTTTAGTTTAATACAATGAAGAGCAAGTCTCTGCTCTCAAATATATTTATAACTAAAATATTAACGTTGATTGGAGAGATTAAACCCCAATCAACGTCATATTTTCAGTCAGTCTATTATTAAGACTGTGTTGCTGTTACGCCGCTAGAAGCTAGATCGACTGCCGCTGTAGCACTTACTACACAACGATACACTTTACCAGCTAAGTTATTAGTGGTTCCAGTGATAGTCATAGTAGCAGTTGTTACGTTGGTGTAAATACCACTTGCAGAGATGTTCGAGCCATCTTCTTGCCACTGATACGCTAGTCCTGTGTTACCAGGTAGTGCTGTAGCAACTACAGCTAGAACGATGTTAGCATCGCCAGCTAAGTTAACTGTTGCTGAAGCTTGCGTAGGCTGAGTTGTAATTTTGACTGTTCTATCATACAACAATGCATCATCTGTACCGTCAACACCGACATCGCCAGCAGTTGCGGCTGATACCTTCATTGGTACAATTGATTCAACAACGTCACGTACTACTGAGTCTGAAGCTGTAAGCGTGTGTGATCCTACACCTACGACAGATAAGTTCTTAAGACCTGTTGCTCCACCAGTAATAGCTCGTGCGCCTGTATCGTATAGCTTAATCATGCCAGCACCAACGTTATGTACAAACACTGCGGCGTTGTCTGTTAAACCAGTTACGATTGTTTGACCGCCTCTAGAGTAAACCACTGATGTGCCGTTAATTAGTACTTGTTGATTACCAACGAAAACAACGTTATCGGTTAGAGATACAGCAGTAGAATCAAAAGATAATACTGTTGCTGGTACTGTCTTAGTAGAGTACCTGTTCCAACCAGGAGTTTTCATTCCCTTAACTGTGTTAGCCGCTTGAGTTGCTTCCGTTGTATCAACGAAGTACAAATCATCTGGCACTTTAACAAAGTTATGTCCTGCACCTACACCGACACCACTAATACTTTTCAGTCCGTTTGATGCATGGCCAGTTACCGCATGTGCTTTAGTTGTGTATAACTTAATAGTGTCGCCATCGACTCGGTTAACGAATACGGTACCCGCATCTGTCAAGCCACCGATAACGGTTCCACCTGCATCGTTATATACAACTGCATCACCTGTTAAGTAACCGTGTGCTGTTAGTTTAATTGTATTTGATGCGGCAATTACCACTGCGGTGCTTGTTGCATCAAAAATTGTCGTTTTTGTATATACATTCGGCGTTGCTGCCAAAGTATCTACTGTTCCCCATAATGCCATTTTCTTTCTCCTTATTAAATGGATATTTTACTTAGTAGTATTTATAAAAATTTACTGTACGTAACAGTTCAGTTCGTATTTTGCGCCCATGTTATAGACTTGTATCTGTAAGAGTTGCTTAACAGCCTTACCATTCTTTAACAATTTAATAGAATAGCTATTAGTCTTGTCTTTGCCTGGCTTTCTAGGTCCTGTTGCTACTTTATTAGACCAATCATCTTCATCTACATCAAAACCTTTCTTCTTAGCAACTGCAATAGCTTCTTGCACTGCCGCTGAAAATGTGTTGTGATATAGCTTATAACTAGGTGCTTCGTCTAAATCAATAGACTCGTTCATTTTTTCATCGTGTGCGTGTGTCTGACAATTACATGCTGGATCTGGGTTTGCAATTTCGCAACCACAATCTTCACATATGCCAGGCTTTACTGCTTCACTCAAAGGATCTTTGAATTTGCCTTTTGCAAGACGACCCATGATACGCATTCCACCGTCATATACAACATAGTCGCCATTACTAGCAACTGATGATGTGTATCCAACTCCAGGATTCTTACCACCTAGAGCAAGCTTAGTCAATGCTTTGACTGCTTTTTGTTGCTTAACAGATGCCTTCTTTGCTGTTAGGTACTCTTCTTTCATGAGATGTGAATCAATCCCAGCAGTAGACTTTAATTTCCACTGTTTAGCACCCTTCATTGCGGCATCGTATGACGTAGTAGCTTTCACAACCAATTTACCTTTCTTAGCATGAACTACAGTATACGTTAATTCCTTTGCTTCGTCAAGTGATTCGTTCTGTCTTTTAAGAACAGCTTTAACTTGTGGTTGATCAGACAAACCCTTCTTGATCTTCTCAATAGCGTTAATAGCACCTGTCATGTTACCACCAGCATATCTCTTATCTGATGCAACACCAATTGCCATCTTAACTTCTCTAGGAGAGAACCCTTCTTCTAGATCGACTTCTTCATCCATTAAAGATTGAATATCTTTAACATCGAAGCCCATCTTCTTAGCAATCCACTCAGCAGTCTTACCTTTGCTGATATAGCCATGAAGTTCTTTCATCCTGCCTTCGTCTAATTCTACTTCTTCAGTAAAATGTACTGGGACAGAGATAGTGCCTCTCTTAGGATCAAATACTAGAAGACTTTCTTTGCCCTTTGCAGTGCCTTTAAAGTCATTGTGCGTCTTACGGAAGTTTGCTTTGCTAATATGAGCAACACCTTTGACCATCTTATGCTTCATGGCTTCTACCATGATCATCTCGTGATCAAGACTATTCTCTTCTTTTAGCTGTGCCTTAAGTTTTTCGATTTTCTTCTGGATAGCAACTTTCTTCATTTTAACTGAAGATGTGTTACCAAAGAAGGTCTTCATGTACTTCTCAGCTTGATCGATCTGCTTCTGGATTTTTACTTTATCTACGTTAGCAGACAACGTGTCCTGATAGCCATACTCATCAAGATTAGACTCATTCAACTTTTTGACTGTAAGAGTTCCTGTTGGACCTTTATTTGCCATTGGATCACCTAAAGCTTTAGCGCCTTTGGTCAAAGCTTCTGCTGTATTACGAGCTTTAACTTTAACAGTCTGACCCTTCTTTAGCTTATTGATTCCCTTAGCAACTGTAACTTCCCATGTTGCTTGGGCAGCTTCGTCTAGTTCAACTTCTTCTTTGAAAGTCTTAAGTGTCATGATCATGTCTTTGTATGATTTGCCCATAGCATCCTGCATCTTCTGTTTGGAAGCTGGCTTACGTACACCAGCAAACTTGTCCAAAGCGATCTTCATGATGTTCATTGGGATCTTCTGCTTCTTACCGTCAGCAAAGGTAATAGCCATATTACCTCTGACATCCATTGCCTTACGCAACTGCATGACAATATTCAACTTAGCTGATGCTTTATCCTTATCAGTGGCTACTAGATCGTGATCCGCTGGATCAAACTTTTCTTGCATATTGTCAGTCACTATTAATCCTCCAGTGCTTTGGCTACGGCTTTACGGCGACGGTGCAAATATTCATCCGAGTCATCAGTGTCGCCATCGTTGTCGATATCTTTATCTAGACGGTTGACGAACTTCTTCTTAACAGCTTTAGGCTGAACTTTGTCCAATCCTTCGCCATCATCAGATTTCTTGTTAGTGTTATCTTCAGCAACGTCTTCGCTGGAGCACTTACTCTCGTACATTTCGCTTATAGACTTTTGAACGTCTGCGATTGTTTTACACTTAGCATCACAACCAAGACTCTTCTTTGCGTATGCAATGAGTTTTGCATCTGGACCAGACATCTCTACGTCATCACCGCCAAAGCTTGAAGAGCCAAGCTTCTTCATCTTGATACCAGCTGGTGCTTTACCAGTGAAATCTTTTACAGTGATAGTCGCTTCAGTCATCTCATCGCTATGCTCTGTAGATTCGTAGCTTGCTTTAATTTCTGTAGCCTTAGATGCGCCTTTAACAGCAGTCATTACAGACTTTGCAGCCTTGTCTTTATCGCCGATTAAGCCGATCTCAGGAGTAACGTCTGTCACTACTGGCTTCTTCTTATCACCGTCTTTTTTATCAGCATGTCTGTCTTTATGTCCATCTGTCGCTTCTTCGATTGGCTCTGGTGACACTTCAACAGCAGGCTCTTCTACAACAGCGGGTGCTTCAGGTGATTTAAACCCTTGTTTGGCTAGTTGTGCGCCCATAGCATCTGCCATACCTGGGTGCAGTGGGGTTATATCTTTCGCTTTTTTAAACATTATGTTTCTCCTTTATTTGATTGTTAATACTATTTATCAGTTATCTACCTTAGATCCAGCACGCCATTGATAGCACGACCAGTACTTGGCTTTCCACTTTGGACCAGGAGTATCACATCCATGACGGGCACGAAACGAAGCACGGCGACCTGGATCGTCTCGCTTTATTTCCATGTTAGGATCACCAAAGGTTACCTTAACAACATTGCCTTTTTCATTATTGACATAAACTCCAAATTTTTTCTTTGAGCCAGTAGGAAGACGAAAAGGGTCATTCAGCGTAACCTTACGTCCTTCATACTCACTCTCTTCTAGAACGAGTTCTTCGCAATTGCAATCTTCTTTTATGTAATTACGAAATGACTTCATCAGCACTCTCACCAAAAGCAAATTCAAAAGACTCATTAGCATCATCACGCTTGTCAGACTTCATGTAATCCCTAACGGAATCTATATAGTCTGTAGCTTTAGTGATTTTGCTTTGACACCATTCAGGAAGATTATCTTCATCTTCGATCATGTCAATTAAGTCTTCAGCGGCATCGATAATAGTGGTAAGTTGGCCTTCTGCCATTCTACCTTCGTTATCATACTCGCTTGGGTCTTTCTCTTCTAAAACAAATTTGCTGAATGTTTTCATCGTTCTATCCTAATAGTTTTTTGAGTGTGGCTGGACCGGCAATGCCGTCAGCGGTTAAACCATTTTTTGCTTGATACGCTTTTATGGCTCTTTTAGTACCTGGTCCAAATATTCCATCACCTGTTAGACCTAGTTTAAGCTGAACTGCTTTAACAGTATCATTGTTGTCGCCTACTGATATTGTTACATGCGCTGTAGTTGTTTTAGATGCTCCCCAGTTAGGTGACTTCTTACTTACTTTACCACCCAGTATTTCTATTGCACTTTCATAACGAGAAGTACGGTCAGCTAGACCAATATCTCCACCGTTAATGACTTTAGTCAATTTCTTTACGTTACCTGTGTCTGCAATAGCATTCAATTTCTTGTTGCTCCAGAACCAGCAAGCACTTTCAATAGCGCCCTTTTCAGTAGAAACATATTCAGCGGCATCTTCTGCTGTCATATCAATCGACTTACCGAATTTGGTATAGTTCTCACGACCAGTAAGTTGCTTCAGTCCACGACCTCTAAACAACCAACCGTCTCCTTCTTTTACGTTACCCATTTTGTATTTGCGGAACTCATCCATATAGACATAGTTAGCAATCATCTTAGGGTTACGTGCGTATTCTGCGGCATTTCTCTTTGTACCACCAGTGCCAAAGTAACGACCAAATACTCTTCCGAGAGCATCTTCGCTGTAGTTCAGATTCTCTTCAAGAGACCTAAAGTTATTTGACTCGTGGGCACACTGCGAGATAAAGCCCGCAACTCTTTCCATTGTATTAATTTCATACTTAGGGAAGACTTCTTCGATTGCTTCAAACCACATATCCACCTTATCATTACCAGGTATCATTGCGGCAAGCATATCTTTAGTTAGTATCTTATCCATTTTATTTTTCTTTTTCCAAAACATTATTCATTTATTCCTTTTGCGAAAGTTTTCGGGAAACTGTAAACGTGCTTCAATAGTTCTTTCACTTTAACGTTAGACTGCATAATAGATATGCTGTCACCTACATTCTTTGCCGCTAGCCATCTGTGATGCCCATCGATAATATAATTATCTGAACTCACTATGAGTGGCTTTGCTGTACCAATGGTTTTAATCTTGGAAATAGCTCCGACAATTTTGTCTACGTTGAAGTCTTTCTGTGTAGCTTTTAACGTACTAGCCTTAACAGATTTCTTCGTCACACGTACACCATTCTTATTTAGATGCTTAATCAACTCATCGTAGTCTTTAGACTTGACTTGAGGCATCTTATCTCTACTGATACCAAGTGTCATGGATGGTATCTCAACTTTTAACTCAGAGATGTATGATTTAAACTTCTTCATACTTCAATCACTTTATCGCTAGTACCGAAGTTCTTCTTACGCATGATGGTCTTGTTAACCACTTCGTATTCGTCTTTCTTCTTGTCATAGTTTATAACGATAGGCAGATTCAAATCAGCTTGCATGTCTTTCAACACTGCTTCACTGTCAGGGTTCTGTCTGATCTCTTTTGCTTTTCTTTTAGCGATCTTCTTAAATACTTTCTGTAACTCTGCTACAGTAATAGCTGGCTTGTTACGTGCATCATTCATACGATCAGCGAAGTGTCGAGTGAATTCGATGTCAATACCGTATTTAGCAAGTAGGCGATCACCAAACTTTTCTAAGTCATTCAACTGCTTCTGCGTTACTTCTTCACTGAACATAGCCTCGAATGCTTCGTTTACGCTTTCACCAGGAGTGTCTTTCTTGTAACGTTTAGTTACTTTGTCTGTAGATTGATCACCAGCACCGCCCTCTTCTCGCATGTAGCTTTTTGGCAACATAGACGCTAACACTTTATCTCTAATGAAATTAGGATAGGTTCTAGCAATTTGTGCGGCATAGTATGCAACATCATGCCTCATACCTTTGCCTTTAGCTTCTTTCTTCTTACGATCTAGTAAATCCATAAGAGTCTTTAGTGCATGTGTGTAAGCTTTCTTGTGTACAACTTTGCCCATCTTATCTTTTATCATGTCTGCGGGACTTCTCTCGGATAACATTGCTTCGAATGCTTCGTTGACATCTTCTTTAGGCACACAATTTGGAACTTGTTTACCGTTCTTCTTCTTCATGCCCACTTGTTTATGAGAATCCCAGCAAGCTTCTTCAACTTCTTGATCTTCCTTCTTGCCGTACTTCTTGATAGATTCTCTAGACTTGTTAATCATTCTCTTATCATGTTTTGCAAGAGTATCTTTAGTCTTCTTACTTCTGTCAGATGAATATCCCTCTGATCTTGCGTTCTCGAAATCGTCATTAGTGGGAGCACCGTCTGTACCAGGCTTACGCATTTTCTCTTTAGAGCCAGCCTTAATTCGCTTACGCTTCTTATGAATGTTATCCCATAGTCCACCCTTCTTGCCTTCGTCCATGTTAGCAATACTAGCGTTAACGCATGAGAATGCCCATTGATGAATGTCCATAGTATCCGATTCAACGTATGTTTCCATAGCCTCTTCGTATACGTGCTGAATGATTTCTAATTCAACTCCAGACTTAATCGACTTGGCTTCTAAACTTTGCTCAATCTTCTGCTCATCTAATGTTACTTGGTCAAAGATATCGTTAGCGGTCTCTTCAATAAAATTGATCAAAGCATTTTCGTCTACGAACTCTTCTTTGTTGTTATTGACTTGACGCACTTTCTTACGCAGTTCACGTGTTAGTAACCCGTCCATCTCACGCTCATGATCTCGACTCATGTTCTGGCGATCATCTTTGTGCTGTTTCTTTAGAGTTCTCTCTGCATCGGTATTAATAGTAATCTCATCAATTTGAGTCTCTGCGTCCTTCTTAGCACGGAATGCACGAAAACGTTTGTCTATTTTGATAGTACCGTCTGCGTTTAACATCTTGTGGTGTCGCTTTGTAGCATGTTCTTCTATGAACTGTTCGAAGTCCTTGTTAAATGACTCGTTCAAAAAGTTGTCAAACTCCATATCAAAATCTTCTTTTTTGACCTTGCTTCTCTTTGCTATGTCAGCTTTTCTCACTATAGGTAGGAGTCTCTTAGCAATCTTATCAACGGCAGACTTCTTCTTCTCTACACGTTTGTCAATCATCATCTTCTCGCCAGGTCCAAGCTTGGCATAGTTCACGCCCTTCTTGCCTGCGATTTTCTTACGAATAATTTTAATAGCGGCTTTTCTTGCTCTTGATCTTAGCTTGTCCATAGTAGCGGCTTTCTTAGCCATACGCTTACGACCAGCGGCAATCTTACCTTTGTACTTACGCATTAGTAGTGAACGGGCACGCCTTTGTTGCATGTCCATTGCTTCATCGAGTTCGTCAATTTCCATCATCTCAGCGATCTTCATGCCACCACGAACCATGTCGTAGATATCTTGTGCATCAGATTTAAGTTTCTTTGGTAGACCTTTACTGAATCCAGCTAAGTCACCTTCGGATGCCAGTTTACGCATTACAGAAGCAGACATGTTGGCAGCGGATAAATCTTTAGCTGAGTCGGAATCTGGATCTGCTCTTTTACCAGCAGACTGTATTTCGATCTCTTTTAGTGTGTAGTCTTTGCCGTTGTACTTGTTGAGTAGAGTTTCGAATTGTTTAACTCTATCGTCACCTACAACGAGGATGACCTTCTCAAACCTAGTTTCCAGTTCTTGCATGATCTGGATAATAGTTCTAGATTTGGATTTTTGAATTATGTTGTTGCCAAACGCCTTCTTTGCGATCATGATCTTATCGTCATAATCGAGTGGATTTTTCTTAGGGTCTTGGCTGTGTGATATGTAAACGAGAGGAGTTGCTTTGTTCTTTCTAGCAACGTCTTTGATCTTATCTACTAGAATTCCATGTCCAGATGTAATAGGATTCATTCTGCCCCAACCGAGAACAACAGTTCTCATGACAGCTTCTTCCAATTTTGGATTGATTTCTATAGAGTTCTTGTTGAGGAGTTCGTCCTCACTAGATTGTTTTACGCTTTTCTTTTTTGTCTTTACTGGCTTTTCTTCTTCGGGCTCATCAGCGATAGCCTTTTCGTCTGACTTTTGTCCAATTACTTTTTCCATTATTTCCTCTTTATCGTAGGTTTACCTGAGTCTAACTACAAACGTTTGGTGTAAAAGAGTCACCAATCGTGGTGACTCATCTTTATTTATATAATAAGGTAACTACTTACAGGTCTTCAACTGCAACATTGTATGCGGCTCTCAACGTTTCTGAGTGAGCTTTAAGCATATCATATTCTGTCTGTGCTTCTTCTAGACCCAGACGTGAAGCAATTGTTCTAGCTTCAGCTTGTACTGCGTCTTCATTTATGTTCTGAAGGGCACGGGCTCGATCTTTTTGTTCTTGTTCGGCTATAGCTGGATCTACTTCATCGATGATAGGAGCAGGGATAGGAATATCAATAGTGTCTTGTATTAATGGATCATTCTCTGGACCACCATGTGGTAGATCAGTATCAACACGAAATCCTACTTCATCTACTCTAGCTACGTCACCAAATAATGGATGATCAAGAGCATCAATCTCGTCAAGTTCTGTTTCGATATCGACAGTGATCTCGTCTATGACAGCTGGCTCATCAAACATTTCAAAAGCTTCTAGTTCAGCGATTAAATCCGACTTGCTGAATCTGCGATCTAGTTCAATGCCCATCTCACGTCCATAAGCCTCTAGTTCTTTCTTAGTCATTTCTTCAAACGTACTCATTTTCATTTCTCCGATTTAACAAATGTCCAGATACCGTATGCTAGACCAGCCCAGGCTGCAATCTTAACGATACCACCAAATAGAATGATTGCTACACAACCAGCTACAATAACACCAGCGTCTAGACTGGTTCTTTCTAAAAATCTTCCTTTTAACCAATTCATATTATTTCTCCTTTTTTAAAATGCGAAAAGCAGGCATTAAAAGCCTGCTTTATATTAGACTCTTATAGTCTATTTATATGAGAAGTTAACCGAGCTGGCTGAAGTAAGAGTTTCTTCTGTCTAGCAGATGATGAATCACTCATTATGGTCACGATCATTAGTATTATTATTAGTCTATTCACAGCTTCCCATTTTGGCGCATCAACATCAAAGCCTTTGCCTGTTCGTGATATCCCATTCTAGCTAACTGAGAAGCGGCTCTTGCGGCACCCACTGATTCAAGTGTAGCGTATATGCCATCTAGTCTACGTGATAGCGAGGAACAAAAAGTGCAATAGTATACATTCATAGTAGTCATTATACCCACCCACCTAAATTAGGATTAGTGTGTACTTGATTAGCAACTGTATGAATCATTCCTCTATGCAAACCAATGTCTTTTAGTTCTCTATCGGTAAGTTTATTGAGCGTGTTGATTGTCTTACGAGTGCGACTTGCTTCTGATAGTTTAGCCGAGATTCTTTTGAATGTGTCTGTGATGCTGAACCAATCAGATAACACCGTAGTTAGTTGTGACATTATTTTTCTCCTGTATATGTCGTTGTTAGACTGTTCTAACACATATATTTATACAGGAAAACTAAATTTGCATCGCTTTTAACAATGAATTTTGGGCATACTCGTTATGCGTTTGGTAACTATTACTTCTGCCAGCCCTTTATGACATCAGCATTGAAGTTGGCTTTAGAGAACTGTAGTCTATCGACTAGCTTAACCGCATTCTTACCCATACGATCAATAGCAACAAAACCTTCTTGCTCCGTCACTTTGTAACCATCAGCAGTCTTGAGGAATGTACCTACGTTCTTTGCTTTATCTAACTTACGTATGATAGTCAACTTAGCATCTATGATCTGGTTGTATAGAGTAAACAGAGCCACGATCTGTGCTTTGTCAGTATTAGAGAAATAGGATAATATTTCCTTGCGCTTTGCTTCTTTACCAGCTTTACCCTTCTCGGTCTTCAGTTTATCAATCTCTTTCTGATAGTATGCATAGATGTAATCCATTAACTCAGTTACGAACTTTGAGGGATTTTCAATCTTTGCGCCTGCACGAACTTGAACATTCATGAAGGTCTTTGTACGAACCAACAACTCTGGATTTTCTGTAATGCCATCGAATGTTGCTCGTTTAATTGTGTTAAACAGTTTGCCTGCCTTAGATAGGCTAGCAGTAACTAGAGCAGTCTCAGCTTTAGTCATTGTGGCTGTGCCTGATAAGTCTTTGTATATTGCGTCTACTGACCATACTGATTTGTTCGTTTTGAGATTGCTTGCGATCTCCTTTCCAAAACTTGCAGACATTGATTCAAAAGATTTACCTCTGTATTCAGTGTGCCAAACCACACCGATCTCGGATCCGAGGATTTGTGTAGCAAGTTTGCTTTTCGCTGGTATCGCATAAACAATGGTATTAGGATGGAAAGTAATATACGATTCTCCATCAATATTCGTTTTTCGTAAATCTTTCTTCGCATATAGGAAATCACCTTGAATCACCCCTCTAATATTCAATGCTGGCAAATGCTTCAGTGCCAACTTCATTTTAACATTCAAATCACCCTTTGCGATATCATCATCGATATCCTTCATAGTCTTATAGACCTTAGGATTCTTATTAAAGATTCCCTTCTTAGCAACAAAGAACTTGCCATCAGAAGGATCTTTGCCTGCAAATACTGCGGGTGCACCATCCCACTTCACTGTGACATTTACAGCGGCTTTCGAATCACCTGCTAACATATCACGCAATGCACGTAGATAGTTAATAGACTCACGGGCACCATCAACACCAGCATTTAGCAGATTGTCTTCGAGGTGTTCCATATGAACATTTTTGTCTTCGGTTATATATGTTGCTAAACGTTTCATAGTTTTATCTTTAATCCTACTCTTGTAGCGCCACCAGAGGCACCACCGTATGTTGCTAACACAAATGATTTGAACTTAGGAAGAGCTGGCGCTTTTAAAACATTCTTTGCTTTGCCGCCTCCGACATAATATATTTCAACATCATCTCCTGATCTATTATGTATGACGAAGTAATCATCTCCACCGTCTTTGAAGTGATCTAGGATAACTTGTCGTAAACCTGTTAAAGTCGTGCTGTCGTTGATAGCAAACTCTTTTGGAAGTTTACCAGACTTTACTACACCTTCATCACCTGCTAATCCGATAGATGGGTCACGTGCATGAAAAAAGTCTATGAGTCCTACAAAGGTTAGAGGAAACTTGCCTCTTTTCATAAGAGTACTAACACTACCAGCTTGAGAGAAGTCACCCTTTTCGCTGAACTTAGTAATCACAGGCTTTTCTTTCTTGACCTTCAAGAACTTGATATAAACATCAGCGATCTCTTCTATCAGATCAATTTTACGTCCTGCTCTTTTCACTGACTTGTCAAAGAATGTAATAGGAGCTGTTCTATTATTAGCACCCTTAATCTCGAACTGTACGACAGACTTAGCGATAGTCATTACTAGATCGGGAATAGTTGAACCAGGCTTTGCAGTTTTGAACTCCGATTCTACCTCAATACCTTTCTTGTATGCCATATCTTTAACATGCTGTGCTACCATATCTTGCGTAGCTGAACCAGATCCTACACGTCCCTGATTGGCACCTGCTGGCTTAATAACTGAACTAATTGCTATGTAGCCGTCTGGCTTCTGATCAAATCCTACAAGAGAAGCTGGTGCAAGAGTTGAGCGTTTAGTGATTCCAAACTCTGTTGAACGATGTAGTGTTGCAGGCAGAGTAAACCATACCTTCTCATCTTTCTTCATTTGCCGTCTGATACTACCATCTTCTCGGTACATATTAGTAGGCTTAGAAACCACAAACCCTTCTTTGAATTTATAGTCGTTTAGAGAGGTTGGGGCATACGTAGTTCTTTCTCCGGCACCAGTAAAATCTTTATTGTTACCAGGTCCTGAGGGAAAGTTTTTAGGACTGAATGTTGCCACTTCGTTTAGCCACCTTTTGAATTTCTGCATTCCATCTACACTTTAATTAGGATTATAGTCTGTATGTTATTATTTATAATATGCTGTTAGCCCTTACTGAGGCTATTAGCTCGTGTTGACATCACTTTAACTTCTAAATCCATGAGTTGTTTCAGAGACATCTCTTCAAATCTATCAGCGATTGGTCCCCACGGCTCTTTAGATACCCAGTATGCCATTGATCTTAGTCTACTTAACATCTGTGCATCCGTCATTTCTAATTTATCATTCATAATTAATCCTTGTTTTTAAAAGCAGGTTCATTACGCATTTGATCCCAACGATAGAAAGCCTTTCTATCACTACACCAATACCATCCAGTGTACTTTTGATCGTCTTGACTCACATCACTTTCGTAATACTTTAAACCTTTCTTTACTGTTACTGTCATCATCTTATCTCCTCATTTGGGCGTAGTGTTTTGGGTCGTCACCTCTTCCGACTGGGACTGCATTCGATTTGTGCATCGTTGCGATTCCAATAATATAGCTTCCTGTATAGACGGGTCGCTCCTTTTTTGCACAGACATCCGGAATTGTCTCCTCCGAGAGGCTTGCATAATCTTTTGTTTGTTGGCGATACGTCTCTTTCGGGGCATAGGGTACAAAATCCTTCTTTTTAAGTTTTAGCTTTCCTGAACGATACATTACGTATTCGTCAACACTTGCAAACTGAAGTCTGTGTAGGTTACCCCTACGCATTTCTTTATTGTACCTACGCCATTCAATTTCCATCTTTGCCATATCCAACTTCTTGGCTTTGCGCTTCTTGCTAGATGGTGCATAAATGCCCTTGATCATGTGCATACTCACAGAGATAGTCGCCTATAACTCTGATTGAATATCATATTCACAAACTCTGCTGGTGCGCCAGATAAACGAATTGCAGTCTTCTTTACGTTCTCTTCGTCATATTTATCATAAGCGCATTCAAGTATTCTAGCTTCATGTAATGCTTCGTCTACTGCTGTTTCTAGTCGAGTCTTTCCCATAATATGCTTCCTTTAATGATCTAATAACGTTCTCAATTCCTCTCGGATACTCACCCGAAAACTTTAATCGCCCACTTTCATTTGCGATTCTATACTTATGATTATGCACTAATTTGTCCCAATTGTCAAGCACTTTCTTTGTTAATTTTTCGAAGTACGAATCCGTTATAAGTGGGTTATCCGATTCGTAATGTGAATGCAATGCCATTATGTACAATGGTATTGCCATGTTGATGTCACCGTCCACAATATCTAAAAATTCAATGTCCATTAGGTATTCTACCTCCAAACATAAACTCCTTTAACATTTCTTTCTCTAAGGCGAATGCTTCGATCTCCCATGGCAATTTATCATATTCGTCATCAATTGGTATACCGAACCACGTAGAAGGACTTCTTCCTTCACCCGACACAAGTCTTCCGTCGATGTATTGTTTAACATGGACTAACTCATGAAACAGTGTTGCTTGCATCTGCTCTGTGCTGGTGTTCCTATTTATCTCTATAGAGAATTCTAACTCTTTCTTATCCATATCCATACAGAATCCAAAGTGCTGATCATGCTCTTGAACTAGAAAGTCTATGCTGAGGTATGTGGAGTATGGTAAATCTAGGTACGCCTCAGCAAAAGCTAGAGTGTCATCTAGTATCTTTTTTGTTAATTTTCTCGGTTTCCTATAGGTAGAATATAACATATGTCACTTTCGGGTTTTTTAATTGTATAAATAGCAGTATGGGTGCGTGTTAATGTTTTTAATTAGACAAGAGGCAAGTGTGATCGTTTATAAACAACTCACAGAAGGAATAACTGGTGTAGCATCAAGTATGCAGGTGGGGTTCCTACCAGTCACGCAAACTATTTAAAAAAGACAGTCTTCACAGATTGTCTTTTTTTTCGTCTATAAACCCTTGTCCTTGTAATCTTTAATCGCAGACTTAATAGCATCTTCAGCTAACACACTACAATGTATCTTAACTGGTGGTAAAGCAAGTTCTTCGGCTAGTTCAGTATTCTTTACTAAGTTCGCATCAGTAAGATTCATGCCTTTGACCCATTCAGTAAGAAGACTAGAAGATGCAATAGCACTTCCACAGCCGTAAGTCTTGAACTTCGCATCAGTGATTATATCATTCTCTACCTTTATCTGTAGTCTCATAACATCACCACATGCTGGTGCTCCTACCATGCCAGTGCCTACAGTTGGGTCGTTTGGATCCATTGTGCCGACATTTCTAGGATTCTCATAATGATCTAATACTTTCTTACTATATGCCATGTGGCACCTCTTATTCTACGTAGAAAGACTCTCCACAGCCACACTCGGCTGTAACATTTGGGTTGACGAATTTAAAGCCTTCGTTCAATCCCTCTTTTAAATACACTAACTCAGATCCAGCTAGATAATTTTTACTCTTCTCATCTATCACTATCGTCACACCTCTATCGGCTATAACAGTGTCATCTCTATAGACCTCGCCATATGTATATTCTAGCACATATGCTAAACCACTGCAACCAACTGTACGAACTCCTACTCTAATACCTTCACAATCTGGCTGAGATGCCAGTTTTCGAATCAACGGTTCGTATGCAGATTCCCCTATAGTGATCATCTTACTTTACCAAACTCAATGTTATCTTCTTATCAGCAAAGAACGTTGGAGTATTGCCATCAAAGCCTGCCCCATTGTTCAGTAGTTCGACCATTCGTGTGGCTAGTTCTTGGGTGCCAGTATAATACACTGTCAATCCACTAGGCTTCTCTAACACACAATACTCAGTACCTTTATCGGTTACCGTATATTTCACTCAGTCATCTCCTTGATCTTATTTGCCAATTTATCCACATCTCTGCGTAGCAATTCGATCTCGTTTGAAACATTGGGATACTTTCTTTTCCATGCAATACCTTCTTTGTCCAGAATATCAATGCCATATCGCTTACTTGCCCAACTCGCTATGTCATCGAAACGATCATAACACCAGATTCCTGCACGAGTATCTTTAAACCATTTCGTTGATGCCGCACCTAATAGTGCACCCGCAACGTTACTAACTATCCACATCCACATATGTTTCTCCTTATTTTAGTCCACCAAAATCTGGCTTACTCTTGGGTTTATTGTTACGATACGATAGAACATTATTACTGTTACCATCATTTCGCTCTGCTTTCATTCTCTCTCCAAAAGCGCCCTTATCTGCAACAGGACCATCATTAACTAGACCTTGTTGAGCAGACTCTTCAGCATCATATAGCTTCATCTTAGATCGATCTACACCGATCACAAATCGCTTAAGTGTGTTTGTGTCACCCCAACGATTTTTCAACTGCTTTACCATCAACTGCCCTAGACCCTCAAGTTCTTCTGTAGATATCAGACCGAACATAAAGTCAGCAGTAGCTGGTAGACCGAACGACTCAGACGTATCTTCGAGGTTCAAATCAGAACTACTATAACCTGTACGAGTTGTCTGCGTAGCACTAAGAATAGGCACGTTAAACTCTACAGCTAGTCCACGAAGTTCTTCAGCAATAGCTTTGATCAACGTATAAGAGTTGACATTACCACCGGCTTTCATTCTAGCACTTGTACATATATTTAGATAATCAATGTATATGATATCTGGCATAAAGTTCTTCTTTAGTTTCAACTCATTCAAGAGGTGTCTAAAGTGTGAAGAACCCGCACTAGCAGTAGGATACTCTTTAACAATCAACTTACCTGTAGTCTTAGCTTTCACTCTATTGATACGCTTCATGAACACATCTTTAGGCATATCTTGTAGACTGTCCATAGTTGTATTCATTAAGTTAGCATCGATACGCTCAGAGATTTTCTCTTCAGCCATTTCCATAGTAATATATAGTACATTCTTACCGTCCATCAGATTGGCTGCCGCACAGTGCGTCATGAATAGTGTCTTACCAACACCAGTACCAGCTAGACAGATACTAAGAGACTTTCTAGATAAACCACCCTTAGTAATCTTGTTGAAGAGATCGAGGTCGAAACCAACCTTGTCTTCTTTACTATGATAGAACTCATATCGGCCTTCAGTGTCTTCTAGAAAATCGTGACCAATTGCTTGATCAAAAGAAACACCAAGAGCAGTAGACAAAAGATCAGGAATTGACCCCTTGTCTAGCTCCTGATGAGCACCGTCCAGTACGAGAATAGCTTCACGAACTGCATTGAAGACTGCCTTATCTTGGCAGAACTTCTCAGTCTTATCTACGATCCAGTCAATATCAGTTTTATCATCATACTCTAAAGCATCAATAGTTTCTACGATGTTCTTATATTGATCATCGCTGATATTGTCCTTCTCTTCGATAGAAATACGCAGGGCTTCCCGAGTGGGAATCCCGTTGTAATCAGAGATATACTTGACGATAGATTTGAATATTGTTTTGTCAGTAAAGTCACCGAAGTAATCTTCACTTAGAAACGGTACAACTCTTCGCATGTAATCTTCATTATGTAATAAGCCCGCAAGGACAGTGTTCTCAATCATCTACTAAGACCTCCTCGATCTTAACATTACTTTGGTCATCTAACATAGGACCATTAGCCATAGTGTAACTATTCTTAATGTAGGTAGCAAAGTCAGTCTTTTCAAACATCATTAACCAGAACTCATTGTTATCATGTATCTCTTTGGCTCTCATCTTAGAAGGCATAAGGACTTCACCAGTAGCTGGATTAACAGCCTCATACCAACCAACATTTGGCTTAACTAGATAACCGCCAGCCTCTGCAACATCCATCAACCCAGACCACTTAGAGATACCGCCTTCAAATGTAACAGTAACAGGGATCTTAGACTTCTCACGAACATAACGAGACTTCTCGATATTGATGATAAAGTGGTAGCCCTTAATCTCAGTGCCAACCTTCTCTTGTTGACGACCAATAATCCAAATAGAATCAGCAGAATAGTAAGCACCAGTACCACCAGACACAACGTCTTTAGGATACAAGCCAATCTCTTTGTACGTGTGATTTACTGCCACAAGTGGAATATCTTTCAAATTCAAATGCGGTGTGATCATACGGAACAAAGACTTCATCTGCTTTGCACGTGACATATCTGCAACAGACTTACCGTCCATAGCGTCATCAACTTCTTTCTTAGAAGCAAGGTTACCAATAGAATCGATAACGATACAGACTTTATCGTCTTTGGTTATACCCTCTAACTGCTTCATAATATCAAACTTTAACTCTTCGACATTCGTAATAGGTGTATGGATAACTTGATCCATGTTTACACCAAACGATTCGAAGTAAGCTTGAGGTGTACCAAACTCAGAATCATAAAATAAGATTACAGCATCTTTATTCTTCTTTTGATATGCGGCTGCCATAAGCAACGCAAATGCAGATTTAAAATGCTTTGATGGACCTGCAAGCATAAGCAAGCCAGGTGTCAAACCACCGTCTACACGACCAGACAATGCTACGTTTACCATAGGCACAGGTGTCGGTGACATTTCTTTCTTACCATAGACTTTAGAATCCATGATAGATGCTGTTAATTTAACTGTCGAATTTCTCGCCAGCTTCTCCATTAATGATGACATAATTTACTCCTCTATTATATACTTTAGTCTGACTAGTATAACACTAATCATTGTAGATGTCAAACAGTTTCTTTTCAAATTGTTCAATTTTATCTGTGCGGTTTGGCCAGAGGATGTACTCTTTCTCTGGATTTGCCTTTAGATTATTAAGCAAAGGCACTATAGCATTGTAGAGATCATCTAGTCTCTTTTGCGTACCCTCTGCGTTAGATGCTACTGTAGTAGCTGTGGTTTTAAGTTCCTTTACCGACTGTAATTCGTCTTCATCTACTGCCGTGAAACCAAAGTCAAAAATGTCTTTTGTCATGAGAAAAAACCCTCCAATGAGTTTATGTATTCTAGTTCCCAGTTGATGGCATCAGATACCAACTTCAAGGGTTCTTTGAACGTCTTGTTAAATTGTGTTTCATAATCTACATATTGGTGCAGTCCGAACTCTTCTGGTAGGAACTGTGCAAATGATATAACATTCTCCATAATTGGATTAGGCATTTTCATGTAACAGAACTTCACTTTGGTACCGTTCTTGATCTCTTCGGTATTCAACTTAGCTTTCTTTAGTTGCTGATTATATAGTAATGCTCCACGAACATGAATCGGTGTGCCACTTTTATAAGTTATATGCTTATCTTTCCACTTAGCAATGTCACTCACACCACGAGGAAACGAAACGTCTTCTGGTGGCAAAGTCTTAAACTCTTCAAAGAACTCTGCTACGAACTTTTGTAGTTCTGCTTCAGTAGAGTTCAACATCAACTTATATGCCTTAACAAACTTATCACGTACAACTTGAGGCGTAGAAGACTTAACAGCTTCGATGCCCATCACTTTAAGCTTTGGCTCTGCGTACTGCACACCCTCGTTATTGTGAACGTTCAAGATGTAACGCTTCTTAGCCATCCATATGCCCTTATCAGCTATAGCCTCACGTGCCATAACCATACGATTTTCAAAAGCATTCATTTGTGTAAACATTCTATCATAAGCTTTAGCCAGAATAGGAACGATCTTTTGCTCACAGGCTTGGTCGATAAATTTTACTGGATCTTTAGGATTCACAGCATTGACCAGAGGTTCCATGTTCACGTATAATGAGTCAGTGTCCATAGCAATCACGTAGTCTTTATCATCAGATTTGAGAATACCATTCATCGCATCATTCATAGCCTGTTCAGCCCACTTAATTGCTAACTGACCAGATAGTGTAATACCCTCTGCAATACGCATATCAAAGTAACGGAAGTACTGATTACCTAACGCACCATAAAGGGAGTTAAGTAAAATCTTAATAGCCATTTGCGTATTCTCAAGTCTATTTATCTCTCGACTGAGTTCTGGAGTCTTATTCTTCTCATAATCTTGCATTAAAACGAGCATGCCACGTTTGACTTCTTTACGCTCATTGTACAGACCAATAATGATTTCAGGCAATACACCACGCTTGTCGTTACGATACATAGAACCGTTTACTGCTACCGATACGTTTCTTTCACGCAATTCATCATCGATGCCATTCTTCATGTAATACTCGACACCACTTGCTGTGAAATCACCAGGATCATTGAGCAAAGTTTCGGGTGACATATTGTACTGAACAATCAAGTTTGGATATAGAGAGTTGAGGTCGAATGATGTTACCCACTTGCTCATGCCGACATGTGGATCTTTTACATAGCCACCAGGATATGACTCTTTGTGTTTACGTGCAGAAGGTGGTACAGCGATCTTTCGCTCATTCAAATATCGATAAATGATAGAGTCCCAGATAGAAGTCGTACCAAACGTCTCCATGTAGTTCACACCACCCTTGTAAGCTACGATCAAAGCTAAGTCCATAAGACCTGTCTGCTTGTCGATTTGATCTACAACTTGAACATCTCGAATATTGTAGTCAATAAACTTCTGGTGATTGTGTTTGTATAAAGTGTGAAGGCTACCATATTCTGCATATGAAAGCTTCTTCTTGCCTAAGACAACTGAGGCAATGTGATCTAAAGTATAAGATGCTTGTGTACCATAAGAGTAGCCAAACTTAGTGAATAGATCATAGTAATCCATTTGCTGGACACCATACATCTCGTATGCATCTAAGTTCTTACCCTTAACATTAATCTGACGGTGCTTCACAACACCAAACGGAGAGAACTTCTTAACGACATCATTGCCAAGAATCTTTGTAGTTCGATTGATCATATAAGGTATGTCAAAGAAACGTAAGTTCCAACCAGTGATGATGTCAGGACAGTTGTGTGACCAGAATGTTAAGAACTTCAACATAAGGTCATCTTCGCTAGTACAATGTCGATACTGGATCATAGCACCATCTAGTTCTAGTTCAGACTTCGAGGCATCATAATCACCAAGACCCCACACATGAAATACATTATGCAGACTGCTCTTATAGGCAATAGATATGATTGGATAGTTAGCAACGTCTGGCTCTGGGAAACCCTCATCAGACATAACCTCGATATCGATATTACCGACTTCGATCTTCTTCAGACTGTATGGGACGATACCAGGAAACTTCTCAGCAATAAACTGTGCAACGAAGTTGTTGTTACCATGTATTTTGAAATTGTCAATACCTTCATACTTCTTAACAAACTCAGTCGCTTCACTCATAGAGTCAAGTTCTATAGGCTCGATACCAGTACCATCGAATGCTTTCCAGTCACTCGATGGTTTGTTAGATTGAAGATACATAGTTGGCTTGAAAGGGATCTTAGTTTGAATCCGTTCGCCATTATCATTATAGCCTCGATACAGAATTTTATTACCGTATCGGTTAACGCAAGTGTAAAAACTCAATTTATAACCTCATTTTGTATGGTATAGTTTACATTGTACACGATAAGAAACACTTTGTCAAGCGGATTAATCAGATCGCTCACCAGTTCCGTAATCTACAACTACAGGAAAACGTGGTACACCATCAGGCGTTAATCCAAAGTATCTCAGTGTTGCCCACGTAGGAGATTTTTGTGATTCCCAAAGTGCTTTAAGAACGTCTTGTTTGCCTCTAACACCAGAACCACACGTCTCACCATTTGGCATACGTAGGATAAAACGCTTCGTATGTCCATGCCAGTTACCTTGTCCTTGCTCCATAGAAACGACTTCGAACTCTTCAGTGATGAACTCTTTACGCTTCAGTAATCCATTACTACGCTTGTTCTCATACACGATGTCGTTACGGACCATCTGACCTTCATAACCGTCAGTCATGTATTGTCCATACATAGCATCAAGCGATTCTTGATCTGGGCAGTAAGTAGTGGGAACTAGTCGAGTGCATCCCTCTGATTTGATAATAGCCTCTAGTACATGAGTACGTTGTGCGAAAAGAAGACTGGGACCAACACTGCTAAACATATCGTACACATGATATTGTACCATCTTCTCTGCTTCAAGAATATCTTCAGGCGTAGACTTACTTTTACGAACAAGGCTAGTGATCTTATTGAAGTCTTCTTTCAAGTCATGGTTGTACAACTCTCCGTCTAGAACGATATCAGGACTATTCTCTATGATAGACCTAACTGATTCCCAGATGTGTGGACAGCTATTGATTGGTTTGCCTTGACGTGTCCATAGACCATTCTTATCAGCAATACAGCGAATGCCGTCTAACTTAGGCTGACTGAATCCCTCAGATTGATGACGCTTTGTGTAGTCGCCAGCAAGCATGGGCTTGAATCGTTCGTAGGAATCTACGTCTTCTATTTTTGGGAAGTACTCTTTCTCTGCCTTCTTGTCCCAATTAGCTTGGGCTTCTGATTCGGCTTGAGTGCGTGATGTCGTGCCATTGATTTTGCCGACATTCTTAGGTTCGCTGATTTTCCATCCAGAGGTAACTAACTTACCTTCTTGCAATCCAGCTATTGATCTGGTTCCAAATAGGTCTTCAGTATTAGTAGGAAAACCATGTTCGACTAGCCCGACTTCTATAGTCAGTACTCGTATCTTACCTTTACTGTCACGTTTGTAGAGGGTGGGTAGGCTTTGTATAGTTTGCATAATATAGTCTCTCACAATTATTCATTTGATGTATACATTATAGCACTGTTTAGTGCAATTGTCAAGCAAAAAAAAGAGAACTTTCGCTCTCTTTTCGTCAACAAGACGTTATACTAGTTGGGTCAAACAACTAGCGATTACAAAGGTACTTAGCGAGAATAGTATCAAAAAGGATACTGTATCGCAGAAATCACCATCGCAACTCTTTAAAAAAGATGTTGCATTCTTCATCAGTTTTTATACTCCTATAGAAGAAGTTAATATTAAGGTGAGAGCCGAAGCTCCCACCCGTGTCATTACTCTGTGAGTAGTTCTTTTGTGTCTACCCCTTTAAAGGACTTATTGATCACAATCTTCTGTGCTTTTTTATCCTCTGGGATGACATCTTCTAACAAAATTCTCAGCATTCCATTACTGAGTGCGGCATCTTTAACTACCACTGTTTCGGCTAGAGTAAACGTTCTTTCAAACGCTCTTGCGGCAATGCCTTTATGAAGGTATTCCTTCTCATCGGTATCGCTAACACTGCCGACTATTGTCAACACACTTTCTTTTACATGGATATCAATGTCATCGTCAGTGAAACCTGCGATAGCCATTTCGACCATGAAAGTAGTATCACTTTCTTTCGTGATATTATAAGGCGGGTATGTGACAGTTTTAGCCGTAGCTGAGTGCATCTGTTCGATGCGATTAAAGATTCGATCAAATCCAACTGTCGTGAATGGATCATATTTTGTTTGCATGTAAGTCATTATAGACCTCCTGTTAAGCAAGGGTTAAAGTTATGAGCCCTCGAAAGCGACTCACTTTTATTTATATAAATTAGTTATGACTTTTATCAATAAACTCAAAAAAGATCATTACTTTTTTGCATAGAGTTTATAAAGAGTAGTTATGACCTTTTCAGTTCCCACTTTATATTAAGTAGACTGTAAGCAAGCCTTCGAAAC
>Ga0208814_1000143_pt1 | contig 52358 bp, 77 predicted proteins | sample MalvirAntarct_55_FD_184253 | JGI IMG/M metagenome (GOLD analysis project Ga0208814, IMG submission 184253) | Marine viral communities from the Global Malaspina Expedition - Malaspina viral metaG Antarct_55 (SPAdes) (version 2) | ecosystem: Environmental > Aquatic > Marine > Oceanic | place... | reverse complement strand
ATTTTAGGTTTAATTGACCAACTTTCTATTTTATCGTCAGTTACTTTTGTACTTTTAAACTTACCATCATCTCTTAATTTTGTTAAATATGCGACTTTATTGTCAACATTTATAGAAAATTGTTTAACATCATTTTTTTCTAATTCTCTACTTGTATCCATACTACCCCCGGATTGATTTTCTTTATCCCAATGGTTTTGAATTGATATATTAGTTGCTTCAGTAACAGATTCTACATCTTCACCATTTGTACCTTCTACTTTGTCATCTGCTAAATCTTTAAATAAATCTAATGCTCTTTTAAATTTTGAATTTTTTGAATAATCAATCTGTTCTTTAGCTTGAATAGCATCATATAAGTTTAATAATAAACTAGCCATAGTTGAGGGAGATTTTACCTGATTATTTGCTTTTGCTAATAAAGATTGAGGAAGATCTAATTCATTTAATAATTCATTAATACCATCATAATTTTGACTTCTTAAAACTTGCATCGTAGCATTAACTGCATCTTGAAGAGAATAATCATATCTATCAGCCATTTTTCTAATAAACCCATTTACTAATCTGTGTACTTCTGGGTTAAGTGATTCTTTAATTTCACTTAACATGTTTGGATCCATATTAATAAAATCATCAGATACAGCGAATATTCTTACTTTACCATTTTCTAAATCTGTTACTTCAATATCTTCTACATCAAAATTATCGTTAAGCTTTTTAGCTACGTTATTCATTTGTCTTACAGCTTCAGCTGAGCTTAATCTTCTAATTTGACCTGTCATTGTTTCTTTGCCTAATGCTATTGATGCACCTCCAGGTCCAATATCATAATCCATATACACATTTAAAAAGTTAGGATTTCTTTTATCTTTTATAAATCTAGGTTTTGATACCCTTGTATATTCTTTAACTTCATCTATTGATTCAGTTAAATCTTCTTTATGGAATAATTTTTCACTATCTTTATTATGAGGATTTTGGGTCATAAGTTTACCGTTTGGCATTTTATGTGTTGTACCCTTCCATTCTTTACCATCTTTTGTATAATGTTTTACACCTTCTTTTTCTTCTAATGATTCATTCATATCATAATCTCTCAATTGTTTTTCAATTTTATATAAACGATCTTCTAATTTATTTAATTCACTACCATATCTATCAGCTACTTCACCACCTTCTGGCTCAGCTTCTTGCTCCATATCAATATATAGTTGTTTAATTCTTTTTTCTATATCTGCTTTCATACCTCTAAGAGTTAAAGCTTCATCATAATCAATCCCACGAGAAGATTCTGGTTTGGATTTTTGTGCTCTTGATTTTACTAAAACAGGATCATTTAAATCCATCATTTCTTCTATGGTTTTAGAAAAGAATTCCTGTATATTTTTTATATCTTTCATTATATATTTTTTAATTTGGAGTTGGAAAACTAAAGTTGATTTTTGGAAACCAAGATCTATCATCATCAATGTCAACTTCATAGTAATTAGACTGAGTTTCTATTTGATAACCCTGATCTTTAACCCATGTAAGTGCTTTCTTCCAATCTTCATCAGATAATTCATCTTTTATATTAAATGTTAAACTACCCTCTCCATAAGGACCCATACTAACATAAGGTCTACTATCAAATATCTTCTCTAACTCTGCAGTGTGGGTTATTGCTATGTCATTAAGATCAAGTGATTCTTTTAGTATATTTTCATCCATTCCTATTTTAGAATGAAGTACACCTATAAAAGGTTGAAAATTATGGGAGCCATATTGTTCAATAAGGATTATACCAATAGCTTCAGCTAAGTCTTTGTATGAAAGGTTTTCATCAACTTGATTAATAGCATCTACTATTAATGGGACTAAAGATGTTACTTTAGAGCTAGGTTCACCGGCTTCTGCTAAATAATGATTTTTAAGCCACCCTGTAATGTTGAATTCTGACATTGTTTTAATTATAAATATATAAAAATATGTTATCTTTTAAGCTTATTTAAATGTTTTATGGTTTTTTCTAATCCTTCTAATACTCTATCTTTATTTATAGAACCTGACCATTTTTCTACATCACCTTGTTCTGAAATAAATCCTTGATTTGATTGATTAGATAATTCAGACTCTACATAAGATTTAAAACTTTCAATAAACCCATCTAATTCAGAATTTATTATTTTTGATTCATAGGCTTCAAATAATCCTGCTGATCTTAAATCTGCTTCAAAATCAATAACACAATTAAGACATTTTTTATGAATATTATAGTATGGTTTATCTAAATCAGAATGCATTTTTGAATTGCAACTAGGACAAAAAATAGGTAGCAAATATGCTTTCTTAGCAGCATCTAATTTTGTTATATTTTGTTTTATTCCGTCTTTGATAGTCCACTTTCGGTCATCTGCCTCCCAAATATCTCCTTCTTTATAATCTTGATCATGTTTAGCATAACCTACACTTTGACCTACTTTTTCTCCATGCTTACCTTGAATAAGGTTACGCATACGATTTACATCTTTTTCTGAAAATTGTTTATTTAACCCTTGGACTTTACTCATGAAACTAATTGTTTTAACTGATCTATTATTATCCTTATACCTTCATCTGATAGATTACCACCAGAATGAAGTGTTTTTAGTCTATTTATTATATCTAATGGTGGTACTTGTTTTGGGATTGCACCGTTATAAGGTACTAAGGGATTATCACTTTTAATTCTAGGAGATCCTCCCTCATACCCTCCATTTATTGAACCTAATTTACTCATAATCCTAATTTTTTAAGTTGTTGGATTGTATCTACTGCTGATGTATGTAGTATACCTACCCCTCCAGCTGCTACCCATTGATCTATGTTTGACTTTCTATCATCAATTAATATATGATTAGGTTCAGCATAATTTTTCTTATTGAAAGCTTGTGCTAGTGTTAATTTCACACCTGGTAGGTTATTTCTAACCCATAATCTTTTACCTAATCTTGAGGTTTCAGATCTAGAAGGTGATGATAATAGTTCTACATCAAAGTCTTTAATATAATCCCAATACTGTTTAGCATCTCCCATCCAAGGCATTCCTACCCAAAATCCAACTTTACCTTCACCATCAATTAATTTCCAAAAACCATCCTTACCAAATTTTTCTTCATATTCTCTAGGTGGTATTCCTTTTGAGTATTTTTCGAATGATTTGTCAAAATCTGTTAACACACCATCCATATCTGAGTATATCTTATATTTCATAGGTGGGGAAGATACGACCTCTTCTTCATATATCAAAATTTCTTTAACCATTTTTGTTAAACCAAAATAATCTTGACTCTCGTTTTTAGGTATACAATTATTAACTCGTTTACCGGTTTTTGGAGATATTTTAGTTTTTGGACTTCCTATTTTATAATCATCCCAACATGGATCTTCATCTTCATTTAATGGGGTATTATCATGCCCACATTCATGGCAAATATATAAATCATCTCCTCCATCTTTTATATCCCAACTCCAATCACAACTATCGCATTCGATTTTATCACCTACAATAGCTTCATTTAAACTATCAGTCCAATTTCTGAATGTCATTGTACCTTTTAAATTAGCTTCTGCTTCAATATCATTTAAATGATCATCTTCTTGAGTGTTTGTAGTTTGAATATCGCCTAATCTACCCTCTAAATTTTGTATGTGGTGTATCATTTCATGCGCGTAACTACGCGTTATATCTTTAGGATGTCTACCTTCTGTATATAGCACTATGGTTTGAGTGTTTGGATCATAATACGCAGTTTTACCTAAAAATTTACTGGCATTTTCTCTGTCATCTTCTATAAATTCTAACTTAGGTAAAGGTTCAATATTCATACCTTTATCTAACATATGTTGAGTTAGAGTAGCTAATTTATGTATAAGATTTATTTTTTTAGTATATGTAGCATTTTCATTTAATTGCTCTTTAACTACAGGACGTATAATATTAAACACTTCTAATTTTTCTTCTGGTGTTAAACCATTTGGTAAAAATTTTGATAATTCTTCTTCGGATTTTTTAGCTGCTTTTCGAGCATTAGTACCACTCATTCCTTTATCGGGTGTTATTATTACTTTTACTTTCATATTTGGGTATGCAGCTTCAATATTTTTAGTTCTAGAAGAAATATCTTTCATATCACCTGCATTATCATCACGACCCCCAATTACAAAATAAACCTCGTCTTCAGGATTATTTTTACCTAAACGAATAATATCACCAATAGGTGCTGTTGAGGGTTCAATTTTAACTTTCATAGGGAGATAATTAGCAAAGGTATCCCAAATTAAAATTGATTCATCTTGTGATATACCATCTCGTTCACCACTACCAACATAAATTATAAATTCATCTATTTCCGGGTTGTTTTCTAGTGCCGTTTTAACTACTTCAAAGTGGCCTGCTGTTGGGGGTTTAAACCCACCACCATAGGCTGCTATTATTTTACTCATTTTAAAAAGTTTTTTAATCTTGTTTGTGCCTCATCTTTGGATATTGATGAATCTACAATATTTTGTACAAATTTATCATTGAGCATAGATCTTAACTCTTCAGCATCTTGTGCTTTTTCTTTATCTCTACGAGCTTGTTGTTTTGGTGTTTTTGGTATTGTTCCCTCAGGCTTATAAGGCTCAAGATATTTTTTTACAATGCTATCCAAGTCACCTATTTCTTGATCCTCTAAAGTATTAGCTACTGATATAAAATTATCACCAAATAATTCTTGATATGGTGTATAATTTTTTGTTACATTTTTCCAAGTTTTCATTACTATAGCAGGTGCTAAACTTCTATCCTTACCATCAGATTTTTCATATCTGTCCTGATTCTGGTATAATGCACGTTCTAAATCAGTATAAACATAAAGCATAAATACACTATATCCCGCTTCTTCTAATTCACCTTTTAATTTAACAGCTTGGTTATATGAAGCACCTGTACCATCTAGTATAAATGATTCTTTACCTTCAATTGTGTTAGCAACATCACCCTTAAATTCTTTATTTGCAACTGCCATAGCAGAAGCTTGTTGGCTTCTTTCTTCAGGAGTTGCTTTTTTTAGATTAAGGGAAATATTTCCTTTCTTAAGAAGTTCCATGTAAATATCATCTACATTTAATATCTTTAAACCTCCTAAATCTAAACCTCGTAAGATATAACCTTTACCAGCTCCAGGTGCTCCTGCTAATATAATTGCCTTTGGGTTATCTTGAGCTTCTTTAAGTAAACTACCTTCAGTTAAATATTTTTTTAAGTTAAAATTGTCCATTTGAATATTTTGTTATAAATATCACAAAATTCGTTTAGCTTGCGTTTTAAATTCAGTAAATATTGGAGAATGTCTAGGAAATTCTAAATCAAATAATTTTTTTACAGTTTCAAATATATCTATATTTTCATCTTGTGTGCGTTTTGACTCATGCATTTCCCATCCTTTACCTTTTAGGCGTTTACCTTCTTTATCTTTACCCCTAGATTTTGATTTTAACCATAATACTCCTACTCTATCTACAGTTTTACCATAACATTCTTCATAACATTTAGCATAAATAGCCCCTTGTAAATCATGAGTTACTTGTAAGTTATTTGATGTTTTAAAATCAATAATCCACATTTCTGTCTTACCTTCTACTTCAATCTCACATACTAAATCACAAGTACCTGCTACCTTAATTTCATCTGAAAATAGGTGTACTTCAGCTTCAATTAGTGTTGGGGTGTATTCTTCCCAAAAATCAACAAATTTTAGGAACATCTGCCAAACATCTGGATTGTACATTGGGATACCATGTTGTAAGAAATTTAATTCTTTACCATTAAGATAATCCTCAATCATTTCATGTACTTGAGTACCTTCCTCAGCTGCTTTTTTAACAATCCAATCAGCACTATATCCTACTTTTTTTAACCAATCTTGGAAGTGTTTTCCTTTAGGGTAACAACTTAATACATAAGTTATAGATGGGTAATATTTACCGTTTCTTCTATAATATCGTGCATCTGGTAAGGTAATTTGCTTTGCATCTTCCGAAATTTCTAAAATCCTATTATAAGATTTTTTAATTGTTTTCTTTTTCATACTAATGATAATTTTTTCTCCATTAAATTATATTCTGTAAGGGGAGTTGATTTTTGTATTAAATTTGTAAATTGAGTAAATCCCATTTCACTAGGGTCTTTCCCTTTAAGTTCAATTAGATGAACTTCTTTTCCTTCATTTATAAACTGCTCAGCAAAATATATTGCCTTTTTTAAAGCATCATTATCTAATGCTATGTAAATTTTTTCAACTGTGGATGTTACAATTCGCTTCATTAAATTTTGTTGTATATTGTTGCCTAATAGCGGTATTGCGTTTCTTTTAATGGCTATGGCGTCAAATGGTCCCTCACACAGTATTAACGGTAATTTCCAGTTTATAAACAACTCAAATGGTATAATATCACGAGATGTTTCTGGGTTTCTATATTTTATATAAGGGTCTTTTTCAAATGAACGGCCTGTAAAGTAGTTTAATTTACCAGTTTCATCATAGGATGGAATTATAACCATATTAGTATATCTACCTGATGTGCAATACCCCATATTATATTTATCTACATCATCTTTTGTAATGCCTCTATTTTTTAAATATGCTACTGCCTTCCTACCTGCAATATTTGAGGTTGTAATATTTTCAAATAATTTAAATTCTTCGGGTAATTTTAAATCTGTAACAGATACAACTTTTTTATGTTCTTGTTCATTACCAATTAATTTAAATAATTCATCAAATTTTTCGGGAGCTGCTTTTACTTGTTTAAATAAAGATGTAATTCGAGTTCCTTTTTTATCACACACCCAACAATGCCAAGGATTATAACCTTTTTTATTTTCGGAAAAATTTATTTCTAATTTAGGTTTTACATGATTGCAATAGGGACATGAGTGAGCTTGATTGCCCCTAGCTGTCCGCTTGCCTGTTCCTATAACAGAATTAACTAGATTTACTAATAGTTCATTTATCATGAATCGTAATATACGAAACATATTTGGTGCATCAACGCTTAAATGAAATCTTTAGTAAAGAATTTTCCGAGAATATTGTCATTGAAGTATTCTTTTGGATTTTCTAAAACTTCATGTAGAAATTGATACTTAGTTTCAAAATATGTTAGTTCCTTTTTACTAGTACAAAATCTAATAATAGTACGTTTAAAGTTTTCTTCAGGTTCGCCTTTTACTAATTTTACTAAATGTTTATTTGAACTCCAATATGTTTTCCAATCTGATTCTTTAGATACTATTTTAAATTTAGGTGGTCTACCTTTTTGACCTTCAAATACTTTTAATTCTTTTTTACCTAATTTTTGCTTACGAGTAAATACAAGAAATTTTTTACCAATATAAGATTTATTAGATGGAATATGATCAATTCTATAAACAAATCCCATTATATGTTTATCTAATTGTTTTATGTCAGTTATTTCTTCTTTAAGATATGTCCAATTTATCATATATCGTAGTTTACAATAACTGTAGTATCTGTAAATTTTGATACTGGTAGTGGAAATGATAATTTTCCTACAGCTACTAACTGTTGTGCTTCATTATATAAACCTACACAAGTTACGTAAGGTTCAAAATATGAAGCTGTTGCCCATGAGTAATAATTTAAATCACCTTCAAATGATGAAGAAAGTAGAGATGGATTAGTTGAAACCCCAAACTCATTTTCTAATATAGTACACTTATATTGATTTTCGTGAATTGTAAGTGATGAGGAGAAATTAATACCTACATTTATTAATTCTTTAAACCCACTTTCAGACTCAGCTACAATAGTTGAAAAAGTATCCCAATCTGAGTCTGTTAATACTACCATTCCTTGGGAGTAAAATATTTGTCCCATAATATTAGTTACTTTACCTGGGATAGGGGTTATAGTTGGATCTATAACATTACCCTCACCATCATCAACTAATTGTCGTATTCCTGATATTCCATATGATCCTGTATAGTTTAGTTCAAAGGTATAAGGCATTATTTTTTCACCAAAAAGTTTTGTTGGTATTGAAATAATTGAACATCTACTTCTAAGGTTTCTTTGTTGAGTTAATGAAGATTGTAAATAATTATCATATAAAGGAGATTGAATGGGACCTGTTAATCTATCGTCTTCTCTTGTTACACCTCTTATTACACTAGCTGTGGTAAGATAATCTCCAGTACTTGAAGTTCTATAATTTGTATAGTATAATTGCTTAGCACTATTATAAACAGAATTGTAAGAAGATGTAAATACAAATCCTGTAGAATAATTATTGTAAGCTAAATAATCAACATCTTCTCCTTGAAAAAAGTTAACACCATAGTCAGAGCCAGTCATTACTGATCCTGTTAGGTTCCAACCTTTATCTGCTGTAAAAGGAGTTTGTGTAACGTCCTTAGTTGTGAATTGTTTCCATGCACCCATTCATTAAAAGTCTAATTTTATTCTTACAAGTAATTCTTTAGTAAAATCCTTTAATAGTGGTCTTGATAGTTTAGCTACTGCTACTAATTCTTGATCATCACTATATAAACCTACAGTTGTAATGTATACTTGAGGATCGTTAATAAATGAATTATATAAAACAGATCCATCTGATCCTGAAATAAATGATGGGTTGGTTGAGTAGTTAAAGTTTTGACTTCTTGCTCTACAGAAAATAAAATCAGATGATAGTTGCTCAGATGAATTTAATGTCCACCCACCATTAGCAGCTTGTCCTCCTGTTTCTAATTTTTGGTATAATAATTCAGGATTATTATCTTCAGTATTACTACCCCTAACAGTAGTTAAATTTGTACCACCATCAGCTACTAAACTATCTAAAGCTTCACCACTTAAAAGTAAGGTTGCAATGTCCGGTAAGAACCAACCATACGATCCCGAACCTTCTGACCAACCTTGAGTATTTACTGTAGTATTAACAGTACCTGCTGATCCTGAAACTATATTATATACTCTACCAGCATCTGAAAATATAGCTGCTTGGTTAACTTTACTATCATCTGTAAGACGTAAAGCACCAAGAGTCATTGTCCAAACTCCTGGAAGTAATTCTTCTTTATATCCGGATCTTTCTATAGGTAAAGCATAGAAGTAAGATGATGATTGATTACCAAATACAAAATTTGCGTTTTCATCTCCTAATACTAAATTTCTATATTGACCATAATTAGTTCTTGTTGGGGATAATTGAGGAACATTTGGGTTATATAATAAACTTCCACTTCCATCAGCGTCACAGTAAGCCATTGCAAATTGTATAGATCCTGTAGCTTCTACAGATGCCCATACATTATAATAAAACTGACCTGTTGAACTACCTACTTGGGTTGAAGAAGTATAATAATTAGTTAATGTTGGTTGGTTACCCTCCCACACTGTACTTGTTACATTCTCAGTACTAATTAATAAATCTTGAGATTCAAATGTTGAAAAAGTTGCAATTGTATTTTGAGGTACTGCAGTTGAAAAAGCAGGAATAACTGGTGATTCACCTGTTTGGTTATTTCGTCTTGCTGGGTTTTTATTGTCTTGGGCTGCCATATTTTTTTTTGTTTATGTTCTAGTGATTTGGATTGGAATTTGTATTCTTGCTCCTGAGTCTAAACCTATAATTGATAGTAAACTGTATAGTGTTGCTGTTGTGTTACCGGCTGCACCAAATAATGTACTAACACCAGTTGCTGTTAATACACACTGCATACCAATTACTGTTCTTGATACATTAGTACCATTAGTTTGCATTGATACTGCGTTTAAAGCAACAGAAGCATCAGTTGTAATACCTTGACCCATTACACCATTTTGACTAGCAAATTGTCTTACATCACTTACTGTAAATGAATATCCTGAAGATTCTTGAACTGAATTGTTACCTAAGTAATTTAATGTTTGAGGTGTAATTGTAATTTGTCCTGTTTGTTTTAAAGTAACTACTGATACTCCACCGGCTGTAACAACTGGCATTTTAGCTGTGTCTCTTGGAAGAGTTACTAGCTTATACTTCATCATTTGAGTTTCATCCGGAAATGCTTCTAATAGAGGCATATTTTGAATTGCTTCACCATAATAAGCAGAGCCTGATGGGTTTGTTGGATTATACAAAGTATAATCAATTTCATCATCTGACAAAGCGAATGCTCTTATGTTGAAAGAACCATCACCTCTAGCTAAGAGCTCTCTTCCTTTTGTTGTTAAGATAGCATCGACTGTTACTACCTGATTATTTAAATATCCCATTATTATATTGTTTTAATTATAAATATACGTTAATTTTGTTTTTAATCCAAGCTATATTAAGACTGCATGTTACTGTTGCTATTATCATTTGCTTCATCTGAAGAAAAGGCATTTTTAGCTTTTAATTGATTTATTATAGTTTGTACATTTCTTTTTTGTACTGCTGAAAAATCATTTGGTATTAAATATCCTGATGGGGATAATGTATTAATACCTGCAGATCCTGTTGGTGGGGTTTGATATACTATTACCCTATCATCAGCATTTACTCTTCTTCTAACTGTAAAACCATAAATTTCCCCATTTACAATATCATAATTAGAAGGATCAGGATAAACAGTTAATTGATTATATAATGAAGATGATGGTGCAAAATAATAATCAAATTGGAATAAAGTTTTCTTTAAACGGACAAAATAATCTTGATCTTCTATAGGAGATGTTGGGGTATCTATTACTGTAAAATCTTCTGTTCTGAAAAATTGTGGGTCTCCAGAGCCTGAATTGGGATTCCAAGTAACTCTTATTTCGTCTCCCTTATTAATAAGAAAGGGTATGTTAAAATCTTCATAATTATCTATTCCTGGTACTGAAGGAGTTAATATTGATGCTGAATTATTGACATTATTTGCTGTTTCGGAAATATTAAATGTGTGATAATTATCAACAGAACCGGTATTCATTTTAAAACCATCAGGTATTCCAAGTTGACCAAAATCAGTACTATTAAGAGGAAAATCTATGAATACTTTGCGAAGTTGAGCATATTTATTAAAAGAATGGATTACACCTAATCCAGGACCATATAATGTTTGAACGTGGTTGTTATAGGAAACTCTATCTAACCCAGTTGATGCTGATATAGCTATACCTCCACCTTGTAATATTAAAGTATTTGATCCTGTTGTCATCCAACATTTAGCTGTACCATAATTAGAACCTGATGGTACCCCACCATTTGGAAGTGCACCGGATTGTAAATTAACAAACTCTCGATTTACCTGACCGAGGTCTTCAGTATAATATAATTGATTCCACTCAGCCACATTAAAATTTATTGCCCTTAGGTTTGTTATTCTTGATGGTTCAGATCCTATAACCATATTATACTCTAAACCACCTTGATATATTCCTTGAGTTCCTATTTTTAAAGTAGAATAAAATATAGATTGGGATACAGATTTTGCAACTTTACCTGCATTATAAGCTACTGATATTTGTCTTCCATATTCAAAAGTACTTCTGACCTCCGATAAGTTATCATTACTCCCATCAATTTTAATAACTACAGGATTTTCAGGTGCTTTTGATCCTAATATAGCTTCTGTAGGGCATAAAATTAACTGATCAATGTTAAATGTATAAGTATCCCATAATTCATAATTTTCTTTTGATGATTTATAGTGAGCAAAGTAAATTGGGTTTTTATCAATTACTGAAGTTTTACCAAAACTAACATCACCATCCCACCCGGATCCTGATACTTGTGTTGCGCTTCCTGTTATATTATTTAAAAATGTAATACTTCCTGATGGTGTATAAGTATTATAATCAGCACTTTCTAAAGTACTTCCTACATATCTTGGAAGAATTGATGCCTTTTGAGTATAGAAACTATCTGGTATTTGTGCTTTTTTAGCTGTTCTATTAACTATAAGATCGAAGTTTGAAGGAACAGGACCATCAGCATATTCTACTACTTGTATGTATGTATTATCTATACTTTCAGATACATTATTAATTAATGGGTTGAAATTAGAATTATAAAATGTTTGAGATGGGGATGTAGGGTCAAACCATAAAGTTTGTGGAGATTGTGATCCTGTTGGAACAAATAAAGCATTTAAAGCACCCCCAGTATTTGGTCCAGATGATCCCGTAAATTGTTGACTTGTTAGAGGAGTATATCTAAACCCTACTGATGTTCGATCTGCGGGGGATTGATATGTTACGATTCCATTAATTGATTGATTATTTGCTTTAAAGTTTATAGGTAAACTTTCTGGTGTTCCTGAATAATTTGTAATATCAAAATCAAAATCAGGAGCATTTAGTAGTGTATCTGTATTATCTATTTCTAAACCTGTTGTTGGATCTATACTTCTTTCATTAACTACTAAAGATAAGGGTGACCAAACACCATAATCACTAAAGGAGCCAGTCCATGTACTTCCTATTAAATTTAAACTAGCACTTCCTATTTCAGGGAGGGAAGGGGGTGTTGATGTATTGTAAGCAAAGTATGAAAAATTATTAAAAGTATCGTAATTTGAAATCCTTATTTCCATCTGAATTGAGCCTGTAAAAACACCAACGGGATCAGGAAATGGGGTTGGATTACCACTATTAACATCAACTAAGCTTATATATCTAGCATTTTGAAGATAAGCATCAGCATACCAATATTTACAAAGACCTTCTGTGAGACCTGCATTATTAATATAACCTGCTGTTTTTTCAATTATATTATTAGCACCCAACATAGTAGAAATGATTATATTATCATCTAAACCTCCCATTTTTCCATTATTAGTTTTAAATGCAGTATTTGGGGCAGCTCCTATACTATCAATTGAGCCTGATATATCCATTTTAAAATATGGACCTATAGTATTTGTTGCTACATAATTAGGGGATGATGGTAGAGCTTCAATATCTATTAAGCCTGATCCTTCTCTTGGGGGTAGAGGGATTTCTATTCTTGGAGCCAATTGCCAATTATTTTGATAACCTCCATTAGATGTATGAGATAAACCAAACGCAGCTCCAGGTTCAAATGAATTATTTGATCCAATACCACTACCTAATGTAGATGCTACATTTGAAAATTGTATTCCATCTATGTAAAATCTATTTTCTATATCTGGGTCTCTATTTAACCACACAGATCCTGTAGCATTAGTAGTTTGGGATGACGCCCAACTATCAAACTGATCTTTCCATCCTTTTTGTGATGGGTTTCTAGTGTAAAATTCCATACACATAGAAAATGAAGGATAAGTATCAATTACAGAAAGATAAGTATAACTATATTGCCCAGTACTTGAAGTAATTGCTACTGTATAATTTATATCTAAATTTGGATCTACAGTATAAGGATTATTTTGTAGTGACTGTGAAGTAACAACTATTGTACTACCACTATACTCACCATTGTAAAACTCAGTTGATGATGAATCTGTAAAATTAATTAATCCTGCTGGAGTTTTATGAGCTCCATTCCAACTTTGTGTTACAGGAACAATGTTAAATCCAGCACCACTGGATGATACTTTACCCTCTAAATTTGGTGGAACATTACCATGTAAACCACTTAATGTTCCTATATTAATATTACCTGTTATTTCTATATTTCTATATGAAATTGCACTGTTCATTCCAGTTTCAGTTGGAGATACATCCCCAGCTATAGATCCTGTTTCTGATGTGTATGCTATTATAGTATTTGGGTTAACTCTTACGGGTCGGACACGATTACGCTCCAACATATTTTGCTTGATTATAACGCCGGTAGTCACACTAGTACGAGCTGGTACGTATGACTTAATTGCCTTAAATAAGGAATTGTCAAAATATTTAATTAATCTTAAATAATCTTGAATATTACCTGTTGTATATTTTTTAAAGTATTCTTCTGATATTTGTCTTAATTTAGGATAATAATCATCCTGTGAATCAAAGAAGAATCTTGGATCTGCTATGACTGAAGAAACGGCACCATAACCAAAAGCAGCGATGATATCATCATTTACTTCATCTTGTGGTGAAAAACCAACTTCTAAACTTGTAATATCTTCAGTATAACTTTGACTAATTAAGTAGTTTTGATCTATACTTTGGTATTTTGATAAAACCTTACCATAAGCATCTCCATCTTCTACTTGTATTTTATTTGATACTCTATTTCTAATTCCTATTGAAGGTTGATCTAAGAAATAAGTTTCTACATTTGTTTTACTATATACAGATCCACTTAAATTTCCATATTCTATAAAATCATAACTTGAAGTTATCCCCCCAGTTGCGGGGTTATAGAAAGAACCTGTAATTACTACAACAGCTGAGCCTGTAATTGCAGGGTGAACTGATGTTTGTTTATTGGTAAATTCATTGCTAAATCCTACCCCCCCATAAGGATCTACATCATAAAGAGCAGTACCATAACTATTAGTTGCTTCCGTAACTTCAGCAATTGCTATAAATTTATATTCTAATTCATTACCTAAAGGTGCTCTAAAATTTACTATATCAAATGAGCTTTCTGATCCTGTAATATTATTTCCCTCAATAGATTCTGGATTCATTACAAAATCATTGAATACTTCTTTTGAAATATTATTTGAATAATATCTAAATTCTTGAAAAGATCCTGAGAATATTTTACCATTTTCATTAGATATTTCAGTCATTATATCTGAACCTGATACATAACCACCAACATAAACACCATCAACATTTGTAACACCATAGGAATTCCAAGCATTATTTAGTGATGTTTTAATTGAACCACTATCAGTATTATAAATAGCTTCATCATAAAAACCTCCACCATAACCACTATTAAAAGGTATTGGTGCTGAGCTCATACTTACAGATCCAGAAAATCCTAAAGAATTACCATCCCAGCCATTATCTTGTTTATTAGCGGCAAACATAGTGTAGGTAGTTGGAAGAGAATCATCAGCAATACTTACGTGTTGATCTCTTTGAAGTAAAACACTCCACCATCCTCCATCAAAGAAGGGTAAATAAATATCATCTGATACCTGAACACCTCCATCTGCTTGTGAGGCAGACATATAAAATCTTAATTTACCATAATTGTAGTAATCACTAAAACTTGAACCACTGTAGGAGCCTGTAGGTTGATCTTCATAAAATAAACTAATACCCCAATCCATCTGACTGTCATTAGTACCGTTAGATTTTTTAACTATTATTGATTGACTATAAAATGAACCACCATAACTTGATGAAGGTGGACCTTTTGGAGCTTTAAATCTAAGAGCAACTCCATCAGGTACTACATATGCAGGTGATGAGCCTGAGCCTGCAAATGATGGAACTGTAGTTATATCAAATACTGTTGGACCTGAATTGTTTGGGTATTGATTAGCAAATCCTACCCCAATGGTAGGATCGTTAAGAGAATTAACTGCCTGTGAATATGCCCAAATTTCAGATGCACTTGACCATCCTGTAGATCCATCTTGAACAATGCTTAATTCATGAACTCTAGAACCACTAACCTTAAGTACTGTAGCTCTAAAAATATTATTACCACTATACCATGATTGTGGGACATCTTGATTACCAAATGGATTAATAGATGAGGCTAGTGAAATTATATCACCCACATTATAATCCCAACCACCTGCAAATGTGTTGGTATCAAGTGGAATAGTGGAACCATCCGCCCCATAATCTGCTACTTGTAAGTTATAGAGAACATTACCTATAATATCAAATTTAACAAATAAACCACTACCACCCCCAGTTATTGTTCCTGTTCTTGTACTTAAGGAAGATGTTGTTCCTACTGTCCAATTATTATCTGTAATTATTTGAGTTGGACTTCCATCTTGTAAATCAGCACTAGTTACTGAATATTGGTAATCTGCCCCTGACATTGAATTACCTAAAGTACCATTTATACTATTTAATTGAGCTGCTGTAATTGTTATTATTGAAGAAGTTGTATATCCTAAACCCCCCCGTTGACCAGTACCATTACTATTTATAAAAATCCTATCTATTCCTCCACTTAAATCGGAGTAAACAACAATTTCACCACCAACTCCTCCACCAGTTACTGTAAAATAACTATCTATTCCATTTAAAACTCCTGAGTTGGTTTGAGTGTTTGCTCCTGTTATAGTTACGGGAGAAAATACTTTAACATCATTAATTAAAGAGCTACTAGGTATTAATCCTTGTGGAGCTCCATTATTAGCAATAGTACGTAATGTAGAAAGTCCTCCACTACCTAGGTTGGGTCCTCCAAGTCCAGATCCAGTTATTTCATATTGATTTGATGTTCCTGGGGTGCCATCATAAGACATAACCCTACCACCTAAAAACTGACCATAACCTTGATTTACAATTGTAGTTGGGTTAATAATTGGGTTTGGTGGGTTATCTGCAACTATTTTATTTCTTAGTAAAGGCATCCATGGTATTTTAACGGATGAACTTGCCATAAAATTCTGGGCTGCTACAGGTGTGTATGTGTAGTTATATCTATTATACCATAAATCATAATCATCAGTATTGTCTCTATTCTTACCTCCAAATTCGTTAATACGAAGAATTGTATTTGGTATACCCCAAACATTGATAAGTTGTCTTAAACCTGATATTGTACCTTTCTTTTTTGTAAGGTAAGCCATATTATGATAAAGACGTTTGTAAATTTCTTTACTTACTTTATCAATAGCATAAGGCCAACCATATTCTATAAATTCTTCTACATAATCAGCCCATGAGTAATCGTAATCCCAATAAAGCATTACACTACCACCATTTATTGCAATATAATCAGTAATTAATTCACTACCTGTTGGGGGAGTATATGTACCATTATTTTCACCTGCTAAACCTATAAAGTTATCTTGATTATCATAATTATTCCCAAATGTTTCAAATCCTAGACCCTTAATGGCATCAGCTGCTAGATCTAAAGGTAATCCTTTTTCGGGATCATTTGTAGTATTATATCTTTCACTTAATGCTTTTGTATACATCCAAACTTCATCAAAAGATTGACCAACCATATTGGAAAATGTAGTATAGTCATCATTATTACTATTTTCAGTAATAAAAGTAGGAATAGTATAATATAAATAATTTTGATTATCTTCATCATACAAAGAAGCAGATAATAAATAACCACCATAATATTGAGATCCTTCTACATCACTACCAATCCATTCTACTACTTCTTGATCTGTTGTTGGTAATAGTGGGAATGGGTAATATGAACCGGTTTTTGGATAAGCAAAAGCTGATGATGTATTATAATATAAATAATTTTCATAACCGTCAAAATTTTCAACTAAATTGGTTATTGAAGATTGTGCTGATGCTAAACTTTGTGATACTGGTGTTACTGTTGGGTTTGAACCTGTTATAGCTATAAGAGCTGATATATCAGCTTCATGAGATTGAATCTGTGTTACTTTTTCAACAAAGTTATTTAGTCTTTCCTTTGCAGATGAAAAATTAATGAATTCTTCAAATGTATCATATGAATAATTTGGTGTAAGAGTTACACCTGTTTTATTTAATATATTTAATACACTATCAACCGAGGCTGATGATGGAGAATTTAATAATTCTTCTTTATTTTTTAATGTAGTTGAGTTATTAATTAAATCCTGTAGAGGAATATTAATATTAGGTCCTTTAATATAAGTAGCATTATCAATAAAAGATCTAAAATCTTCTTCAAATTTTACTTTATAAGATACAGTTTCACCTACTTTAGTAGCAACATAAACTTGAGAACCTGTTGATATTGAAGGATCTAATTCATTATATAGTTTAAGAAGAATAGATGCTTGTTCATCCTCCTGTTCAAGAAAAATATTAGTACAAATTTCATATCTATTATCAAATAATCCAAGATAAAATTCATCAAAATATTCTTGTGAATTAAATTGTTGGCGGAATTTCTTATAAGTACTTCTAATATCTCCATTGGATATTGTATTAGACTTAATTCTAACCTCAGTTCTATCTCCTGATATTTCTGATATATAATATGTATTATCTATTGATGAACTTAATTCATAGTTTATAAAATTATATAAAGCATAAACTTCACCATTATCAAAACCTAAATTATAAAGATCAACAGGTGGGTTAACTTCAATATAATCTGTAGGAATAGAACCCGTAGATGAAACTATTACTTCTAAACCTTGATCATCAGTAAAATCAGTAGGAACTTCAGTATTTGCTGAATTTTGTGTTATTTTCCAATCTTTAAAATCGTAATTTCTACTAATGATATTCTTTTGAGCATCATAAGCATAAAATTCTACTATATTTTCTGTAGGGGCAAAAGAAGATGTTAAACCTGAATTAGGAATAATAGCTTCATCCTCAGGTGTAATAAAACTATCAGAAGTTAATTCACGAGGAGCTATAGGCATCATGGACGCACTTATAGGAATTTCTACACCACTAAGAAAATTATTATTTTCGTATTCCATTTATTTACTATTATTATTGTTGTGAATCAGCAAAATTATTAATAACTTCTACCATTTCTTGTCTAACTTCTAAATTTTCTGCTCTTAAATCTGCTATTTCTTGTAATAAAGCCTCTATTTCTTCTCTATTTGGATCATAATCAATAAATTCTCCACTAGTTTCAACTAAATATTGGTGAGATGTTTGCATACTAGGTGAGCTTGAGTCCGGATTTGAATATTTTGGGATTTCATAAAAATATTTGTTATATAATATCCAAAAATCTTCTTGGGTAGCCAAATTAATATCAAAGAAAGATGGATCTAATGGAGATATAAGTTGTGTGAATTCTGTACTTACAGTTTCATTAAAAGCTTCTCTATCAAATACTTGTCTTACTATTTGAACTTGTTTACTATTATCCATTATCCCTTAGCTATTTTAAACATTATATTTTCATCAAATACTTTAACTTCACCATTTATTGAAGTTTTTACTAAAATTGTATAATATCTTTCAGGCTCTAAACCATTACAATATAAATCAAAGAAACTTGAAGTATCATCAGCACTAATTCTTGTATATTCACTATCAAAATCAATTACAAATTCATTAGTTTCTGTATCTTTTACAGCATATAAAGATTGTGATTCTGGTAGGTAATAATTTGTTGAGTATAAGGAAGATGTTAGAAATGTTCTATCAGGGTATTTAGGCATTGCCGCAAATCTTAATCTTGGAATACTTTGTGAATAATAAGTTCCTTGATTATTATAAACTGATATAAAACTTTCTACTTGTGGTAGAACTACATTTGTAGATGAACCTGTAGAAAATATATAATCATTAAATCTAAATTCTAATTGTGGTGGGTAGATTGTATTAGTATCTATTGAGAAAAATCTAAATATAGTAGTATTAGCTTTACTATTTATAAACTCAACATTATCTGGATTTTTAACAATAAATCCTTCATTTTTAAATCCCTTAGTATTATCTAATGAATAACTATACCAAGTTTCAACTGTATTTTTTACATCAACTACAACATCCTTAGTATCTGAATAGTTAAAGTTTTGTGATTGAGAAATCGGATCTAAAGTTGAGGATAAATTTGAACCTGTATACCAATTACCACCACCTGGTAGAGTAGATTGAAATGATGCTGTTACATAAGGGTCAAAACCACTTTCTTCCCAGGATGTAGATCCTGAGTATTTTAAGTATGTCCAACTTGTACCATTTGTTACTATAGGTAAATCATTAAATCTACCAGTACCCATATCCCAATTACCCCATGTTGGATAAAATTCTAGTTTTTGATCTGCATTTAAACCTGTTACAACAGCATTGAAGTTTCTTAAGTAAACGGCATATTCTCCATTTGTAATTTTATTTTCATACATTTCTGTAATTTGAGATGTAGGAAATTTAATTAAATATCTACTAACTTGTGGTACAGAATTAGCAAGATACATAGATGATTCTATAATCTGATCTAATCCTGTATTTTGGGAAGGAAATTCAGTATAGAGTGTAGCATCTTTTTCAGGAAATATTTTATATATAGCCATTGTTTATTATATTAAGTCGTTTTTTGCATCATCTCTAAATTTAACCATTGCCTCCATATAGGTGCTTTGGGGAGTATAAGCATTTAATGTAAATTCTTTATCTTTACCTTCTCTAGTTTTTAAAGCTGGTCCTCCTGGTGTTGGTGTTAATGGGAGAGGTGATGAGCCAAGTGCTTTATATTGACCACTTGGTATATTTGTTGAGTTTGTTCTATTAGGTCCTCCAGTTACTCCTTGAGCTACACCAGCTTCATCACTTTCAACATCTAAAGCTGTAATCGTTAATGATTGGCTTAGTCTTGTTTCTTGTAACTGTGTACCTGGTATAAAATATGGATCTGTTGATGAGTATTTAGTTTCAAAATTATACTGTGGAGCATTTATAGGTCCCCCTAATGGTGCTTTATCTGTAGTATCTAAATTTGTTTTTCCTAAACTATCTATTATTGAATCTGCCATATTATTTTATTTTTATAAAGGTACTACTCTACCTTTAATATCTACATTAGGATTTTTTACTTCAAAAATCATAGGATCAATTGATGGGTAAACTACTTGATTTATTGTTGCTCCTTGTATATCATAAGCATAATCACTATAACCTAAAGCTTCTCCTACTAAATTATTAATATTTACATTTTTAACAGTTTGAACACCTTCTACTTTATCTAAAAGAATAAATAAATCACTTAATAAAATTGGTTGGTTTATCTGCCATTTATCTATATCAAAGAAACTGGATAAGGATGTAATACAATCAGTAATTGTTTTATTATTATTATAATTAGGTAGGACTATTATATCAAATATTACTTCTATATTAATAATAAAAGCATCTTTAATTTTAACAGAATCATTTATCATTCTATATTCTGCTAAATATGTTGTTAGATTAGCTTTCATTAAAGATGATGCAGTTCGTAATTTACCAGTAGAATTATATGTTAAAACAAATAAATCTAAAATTGTAGGTAATTCACCAGGATTATAACCATCTATCTTAGTGGGTGAAGCGTATGCTTTTGCTATAGTACCTAAATTAGAAGGCATAGATAATGCTCTAATTAAATAATCTTCTTTTGTTACTGTACGTAGCTGATTTTGAAAGTTACCTACAGCATTTAATCTTAATTCTTCTGTAGTATCTCCATCTTGACCACCATCAGCTGCTAATGGGTTAATTGATGATACTGAAGAGAATATTTGATTTGCTAAAGCTGTATCAGCTAGATTTGGGTTAATAAATGTAAAATTACTATCATTTAGTACTGTTAAGGTATTTGCTTCAACATTAGATGCAACTCCACCTCCTGTTAAATATCTTACGGTTAAAGTTGTATTATAGGGAGCAATACCATAAGTATTAGTATATACAAAATTTAAAGGTGAAAATGCTGTCGTTAATTGATCTCTTTCAAATGGTAAACCTAAACCTACATTATCTGGATTTGGGACAATTTCTTCATCATTACTTCTTGTTGAACCGGCTCCAAATTGGAATTCTAATGATCCTGAATTTATAAATCTAGTTACAAATCTTCTTTGTACTTGTTTTAATTTTAATAAATATGGGGCATCAACTTCTTGGTTGTATGTTGGGTCGTTTTGATTTGTGTTTCTAATCGTATCAAATACGTTTTCCTGCGCCATGTTTGGGACTTCATACCAAGTATTGCCATCGCTATCTACTACGTCTAATACGCCTATAATATTAGGAGTAGAAATAGTTCTTACATCATATTTTTTTGATGTTGTAAAAGTAAATTGAGTAGAGTTAATTGCAGCTGATATTGCTTTTCTTGTTTTTTTAATTAAATAATATGTTGGGTTATCATTTGATATTTGGTAAACTGTAACTTCTGTAGGATCTAATGAACCTGAAGCTGAAAAATCAATTATATCTTCAATTATAAATTTTTGAGAAGCATCATTATCCGATACTATTTGTGTATTTTCAGGAATTATCATAGCATAATCAAAATCTGGAAAATATTCTCCTGCTGATTGGGATGCAGGTAGTTGTTGGTAAAAATCAATATTTACAGAAGCTGCTGTTGTTACTTTTGGCTCATAACCTAATAAATAGGCCATCTGATATAAATTTTCCTGTTGTCTTGCCTTTTGTATAAAGGTTTCTTGAATTTGGTTATCTAAATAAAATGATAAAACATCACCCACATAGGATGCCATCTCCATAAATAACATACCTGTAGATGTATCTGTAAAATCATTATAGGTATCTGGAAAATATGTTTTAGAATATTGTATTAAGGAATTTCTAAACTGATTAAAATCCTTATCAACATATCTTATGTCTCTTTTTAAATCTGCCATTATTGTAGTAATATAGTTAAATCATCTGTTATTCCAAAATTAGCTATTGTATATGTTAAGGAAAAATTGATTGTGTTGTTGTCTGGTGTGTTTATAAATTTTACTTCTTTAATATCAACTTGTGGGAAATAAATATTAATATCATTTTGTATTATCGATTGTAGTTCATCTGTTGTACGATCTAAAACATTTTCAAATAATAAACTTCTTAAATCAGCCCCAAACATAGGATTAAATACTCTTTCACCTTTATTGGTTAATAAATAATTAATTAAATTTGCCTTTGTTTGTTCCCGAACTGTATAAGTTGGTACAAAAACAGCAGGACCGTTTATAGGAAAACCAAACCCAACTGCCTTTCGAGCAACTGAGTCAATTGGAAATCTATTATTTATTATTCTTGCCATTTTAACGATTCATTAATCCTGATATTTGAGACATATCTACTTCACCTTGTGGTAAAGTTCCATTTGATGAATCAAATCCTTGTTGAGGGTTGAAAGTTTGAGGAACATTATTTGATGTTAATGTTGAGGCTGTATCTCCTAAAATATTTTTATATGCTGCTCTTTTATCCTCAGCAGACATCATAGGCTGTTGAGGTGGGAGAGAATTTTGGTTCTCTACAATTGCTGGAGGAGAATAAGTTTGTGGTTGTTGTGCGATAACTGTAGGAGTCTTAACAGCTTCCAATAAGATATCTTTTAATTCTTCTTGAATTGCTTCTCTTACTGCTGTTTTTATTAGGTTTTTTAATTCTGATGACTTCATTTTTATTATAAATATTAAGTTAGTTAATTTTTTGCATGTTTATTTTTCATTATGTTTATTGTTGAGAATCATATGTTACGATTAAAGATGATGATTGGTTGGAATTAATATATTCAGCTGTTTGATTATTAAAATTTGTACCATATCGTCCCCCATTCCAAATTATAGCCTCAATATAATATGTACCTATTTTAGGATAAGTAAAGGTATAAATCCCTACTCCTTTATTTACTTTAAGAAGTTTTATATTTTGATATTGAGATCCAGAAGCAGCATTAATTTTAATTTCCACCTCTCCTCTTCTATAAGGTTGTTTAACTCCATCATTATAATTTCCAACACCTGGGTTACCATAACCCCAAGGGGATTGTGGTGTAAACCCTCCAGTATCAACTGTAAATGTTATTTTAGCACCTGGTGAATTAACTTTTGCTTTTAACCTTATAGCACTTTTTGTAGGTAAACCTTTAGTTGCTGATGTTAAAGTACCACTAGAATTTCTAGTAGAATTTAAAAATAATGATTGGCCAATATCAATACTATATGGAATATTTTTATATGGGTTTGAACCGTACATTTGCTGCTGCATATTTGATTTCATTCCACTTAATTGATTCCAATTTGTCCAACTTTCCTGTATTACTTCAATTGGTGATGGAAATGATCCTCCTGTATTGCTTGGTGGTAGGGGATTAGGACCTATTGTATTATTATTAACAGGGCCTGCTATTGTAATTTTACCTGGTGCTAATGTTTGTGTATTATTAGATTTTATCCATTCCTTCCAATATTTTGTATAGTTTAAATTATCAATTCTAAACTTTGCTTCATTTATTAAGACTTGGGTGGATGCACTAAATGAATATCTACCACCCACTAAATTATAAACTTCTAAACCTAAATATACATTACCCGCAGATGTATCTTTATTTGTTGCTTTAATTCTTCTTGAAGGGAAAGAATATTCTTGTTCTTGAGTAATAACTCCTGTATCAGAAATTACTTCTACAGTTTCATATTCAACCATAAATACAAAACCTTTATATGCAAGTGGATTTGCTGAATTTGGGGATAATCTATCTAAAAGATCAGCATCAGTATTTGCATTTAACGCAGGATTATCAAAGTCTCCGGAGGTAGCTGCAATGTTAACTATTTCTAAAGCTAATTCGTCTTGTTCTTGGGGTGTTAAAGGAACACCAGTACCACCTTCATTAGTACCCTTAACTATTTCTCCCATACACTCATTAAAAAGAATATCTAATTCTTGGAGTCTTGCAATTGTTTTAGTAATTGCATCCGATATAATTTTTGATAATGGAGCTACTATTGATACTGTTATTTTAGCTGATGTTAATAATTTATCTAGTTGATCTAAGGAATCTGATAAAATTGTTATAACATTAATAGGAATACCAACACCAGGGGGGAATGAAGTTGGAATTGGAATTAGTTTAATTATTTTTACTGCTATACCTACAGTTGTTACTATACCATCAACGGTTGCTGCTGCTGTATTAATAGGATTAAAAACTACTAAACAAGCTTCTAACCCTGATTGGATTTGGTTTTTTTGCTTAACAATAGCAAGTAATTCTGCTCTAGGAGGACATTGATCTTTAAATTTATCTTTTAAAAAATCAATTACAATATCCATCTTAGTAACATTAGATATTACTTTATATACTGCTTTGCCTATTAATTTATTTAGAAATTGCATTATTTAGACTTGCTTACTTTTGATTTATATTTTTCAATCTTAGTTACCATTTGATTAGCATTAACTTGTAATTGTGATGCAGCCGCTAATACTGCTCCATTAGGTCCTAATGTTCCTCCTATATTTCCACCTAAACCCGTTACTAAACCCGTAGCTAAACTAACAAGATTTTGTGCTAATTTACTAAAATCCGTTAAAAATATATCACCTAATATTACGGGTTCAGTTGCATTTTTATCACCTAAATATATTTCAGGGGATTGGATTACTGTTAATGGTGAATCTATGTTAACACTATCAACTGAATTTAAATTAATAGTGGTATTAGCACTTAATAATATTGAATCTACTTTTGAATTAAATAGTAAACGGCCAGAATTTAAAATTATTTGATCACCTACATATAAATTAGTAGACTCAGGAGCACTTTGGTATGATTTATAACTTTTACTTGCTACTTCAATTGGTATTTTTTGGGTAGTTGTTAAATATACACTTGAAGGATCAAGATTTATGTCTTCTACTTGTGGAATCCAAGGATCATTACTTTCTTCATATTGACCATTTTTAATAATAGTTATAGGATCACCATCTTCTCCATCTTTAGACCAAGGGTTTGGTGGGTTTGAATTTTTAACAGTTGATCCAAACCTAAGTGATTGTCCCCATCTCCCTTGATGTATTACATCCCCAGCATAGGGTTGTAAATTTCTAATTGAATCTGATCCTTCTATTTTTTCATTAAATGTATGACCTAAATCTATATTAATATTTGAATCATTAACTACTCGAGGATTCCCTGCAGCAGTTTGTTGATTATTTTGGGTTTGTGATGCAGGAACGGTTGATGGGCCATGTACTGGATCTGGTATAGCATTATGATGTACGCTATTCCATATGTTTATAGGTTGAAAATAATAATAAGATACATCATTTACATCAGATTGAACATTATTATTAGGTAAGGGTATAATATAAATTACTTCATTCTTTAAAGGAATTACTGAAGAATTTGGAAATAAAGGTTTTGCAATATTATTAGATAATGCAGATTTACTAGCATTTGATTCATTTAATTTAGAGAAAAAAACACTACCTACAGCACTCCACTTTCCATTTTTTTTAAATTCTTGAGGGTAGGATTTATCTTCAAGTATAATTGATATTACCCTAGCACCAAATATACTAATATCTCCACTACTGCTAGTTTTAGAATCTACACTCTGTTTGATTGGCATATTATTTTTCCTTTATTTGGAGTTTTTCCATTTCTGCTAGAAGTTGTTCTTTTTCTTCATCTGAAATTCCAAGCCCTCCATCCTCACTTGCGTTTTGAAGTGCTCTCTGAACTATTGTAGCCATTTTAATTAAAGCATCATCATTCTTAACACCAATCTCCATATATTCTTTAATAAGTGGTACTATAAGAGTAGCATCTCCTATTTCTTGAACTAAAGGTTTTAATTCTGATATAAGTGCTACTACTTGAGCGTCTCGTCTTTTTTGGTTATTATAAATTTCCTCAAGTAAATCCGAAAATTTTTTATCACCAAAAACGTATGATTCTAATTGTCCCATGTTGTTTTTGATTATAAATATGTGAATTTAAAACTATTTTGGAGGAAAATAACCGTGTTCTAAATAAAATAAGTATTTTTCTTTAAATATGCCATATAACTTATTTGCTATTTTAGTAATTTTAGGTGTTTTAACATCAACCATCTCACGAATGTAAATATAAAGTGCCTTTTTATTAAAAACATCAATATTATCTCTTTTTCTAAATAATTCTAAAATTGCATCTGCAATAGAAGCATCGTTACCTTTTGGAAAGAGGGTATAAATTCTATCTGTACAATACTCAACATATTGATCAATAAATAATGATAAACGATCCTCATATTTGTGATGTTTATTTTCTGTAAGTCCTCTATTACTAAATTCTTCCTCTTCTTCAATTTTATTAACATCTTCCATTCTTGATGATGATAAAATAAATGATGGATCAGTTGTATCTAATTGAGAATAATGGTTTAGATCTGATATTGATATATTTTTTATTTTATTGCCATAGTTTTTCTGATTATATACAATAAGCCAACGTTTAACTATAGTGCCAAAATATGAGTATGCTTTAGCTCCATTCTCAGGATTAAATAAATGAATTTTTGATAGTAGAAATGTTATTATTTCATGTTGTAAATCTTCTAAATTATCAACTCCATCAGTATGGTAAAATTTAAAAGTATGGATAATATTTTCTGTTAATTTGTAAAAAGGCCAGTGTATCCATTCAGAATATAAGTCACTTCTTTCTTCGGGATCAGAAGAGCGATTGTATCTAACAATCGCATTTTCTGTATCTTTTGAAAAGTATACTTTCTTTTGGGGTTGGGCTTTATGCCTTCTTATTATGTCATCCATAAATTTCTATAATTTTTTTAATTTAAATTCATTAAGAATATCTTGGATTTGTTTGATTTGCTTAAAGAAAAAACCTACCTCATCATCTGATGAAAATGAACCTTTAATATCTATTTTTTTTAATTTTTCATCTGATGCTTCTATTACTCTTGAAATTTGATCTAAATACTGAAGATACCCAACAACTATATCTTCGGAAGATTCATTTTTTCTAAGTAAATTCCAAGTAGTGAATAATAATATTAAAACTGCTATTACTAGTAATGTTATAACTATTGTAGTTGATGAAATCATAATTTATCAAATATATTTTTTAAACCTTCACTTTGAATAGAACTTAATGCTTTATTTTTAACTGATGATTTTTTATTATTATTCAATGTAAAATTTGAGTTTGAGGTATCCACATTATTTTTAAATTTAGGTAACCATTCAACCTCAAATTCAATCCTAGCTGCTAACATATCGGCCTGATGTAAAATAAATGGAAGAGAAGTACGTGGTTTTTGCTCTGGCATCCACCCTTTTAAATATTTATCATTTGCTGAGTCGTACAAACCATCATGTGTTTGGATACCAATCATCTCATTAAATGTATATGATATGCCATGTTCTTGAAGAAGAAATAAACCACGATCTGGAACTGATGCGAAAGCTAATTTTTTATTAAATGTATAATCTTCACCTAACTTATCCTTTCTCCATTTATCTGTTTGGGGTATATAAGCTTCATGTTCATTATCACCGATTTTACCTAAATCATGATTGATTGCTGAAAATACTAACTCTTCAGTAGTAAATGTAGTCATATCACAACCAAAACCTTCCCAAAGACCTGACATAGATAAAGATGCTTTAACAACTCTATTAACATGATCTACATAACCACCTGGGAATGCAGAATGGTATTCTTTTTTATGAGATGCGGGCATCATCATAATTCTCTCTCCATACTTGTTATAAAAATCAAGTAATTGTTTTTTACGCTTACCTGTTATATAAGTTTCAATATTAGATAGAAATTCTACCCAATTCATTTGGATTTGTTCTGCTGTTAGCTTCATAACTTTTATTTTGTATTATCCGTTAATATGTGATGATTCTCTTTCAACTAGAGTTTCTAAATCTTCAATTTTATTATATAATCTTTTTATCTCTTTTCTAAAATCCTCTATACTTCCCCCTCCACGAGCTACTGTAAGATCTAGAGTTTTAACCTGGGATTTAATGTTTGTAAATCCTCTGTCAACCAATTCTTTGTTTCTAAATGCCATAATGTTTTGTATTTATTTTATATATTACCCCAATATACAATAACTCCACCACCCATCCTACCTATCATCATAATCTCTTAATCCTCATATTTTCCTAAATATCTTTAAAACCTGTACCTCCAAGGTACCCAAAGTTTTTTTAATATCCAAGTTTAGAGGTGGAATTCTTGAGATTTTTTTAGTATTTTTAATAAATGGGCGCACTTTTCATACTCCTCAATGTCCTGGAAGTATTTGATTGATAGTTCTAAAGAAGTTTCTAGAATATCATCACCATATTCAATTATATTTAAAATATGATTTTCATTACTCATATCAATTTTTTTAATGTAATACCAAGCTTTGTTATAAGCAACAAACTCTCCAGCTTTTTTAACATCTTCAATATCTAATTCATGATTAGATTCTTTAAAAAATTTAAGTGCCTTCTTTTTAAAATTGATATGATTAAGTACTAGTTTTTTATGCATACCTAACCAGTATTTTGGGGAGGATGTTATTTCAACAATATCCTCAATTACTTCTTCTTTTTTACTCCCACTATTAGGGAATAAGCTAAATATGTCATTAACATCAATCATTATTTATATTTCTCCCCATATTTAATTTTATGAAGAGCATACTCATACTTTTCATTCATGCTTTTATATTTATGTTTGGTTTGATTATTCATCTTCTTCATTTCTTTAGAAAATTCATCTTTTAATCCTAACCTTTCAACTTCTTCATATACAAAATAAATAACATCTTCGTAGTGTCCCATTTATTATAAAATTAATTGTTTAAACCATGTAATATATGTTATAAATACTAATAATCCAAATAATCTATAAATAAAAAAATCCACGTACAATATTGTTAAATACTATAGTGGATGATTGTGGTGATCGTGGGGGGTTGGTGCGTTAAAACGCATAAAATTGCGCTTAAAACGCATGTAGTGTGTAGATGTAGGTAAGAAGAGACTCGAACTCTTATGTAACCAATTACTCTTTCTACAAGATATAAGCTTGAGGAGATACATACCTGTGTAGTGAACCAAAAAGGACTCGAACCTTTGACCGTCGCCTTAGAAGGGCGATGCTCTATCCATCTGAGCTATTGGTCCGTAAGTCAAACAACATTTTGGGGGTTGGTACCGCTGGACGGGCTCGAACCGTCACGGACATATCTGTCCAAGGGATTTTAAGTCCCTCGTGTCTACCAATTCCACCACAGCGGCATTAGTTTATTTTTTAGAGGTAGGAAGATTGTTAAAGTGTTTTTCTGCTTGTTCTTGTTCTTCAAATAATTTTTCTTTGTCTTTATCTGTTAAACTATTCCACCATCCATCATAATTAGCAGTCATTTCTTCTTGAGTAATGGGTGTACTTGATTCTTCTTGTTCTTTTGTAATATTCATAACTTTTTTTTTATAAATCCCAATCCTCAACTGCAATTTGTAAAGCAAGTAAAGGAGAGGTCTTTGGGTTGTTTTTAATTTCTTTTAAGGATGTATGGATTATTTCTACTAATAACCCTGAATTTTCAACTTTCCCAACTAATTGGGCAAACTCTAACATATCGTTAGTTGTTGCGTTTAATAGGAATTCATTTTTAACTGTGTTCATAACTTTTATTTATTTACTATAATATACGAATAGATTATTAGAAATCCAAATTATATTGGTCTTTTGAAAATTGCTTGTTCTTTCATTTTAGCTTCAATAACAATATCAGGTTCAAGTCCATAAGTTTGAATCTTTTCATAAATTAAATCTGAGTGGGCTTGAGGTCTTATGGATTCATCTAACATTTCTTTCCTTCTACTTTCAGAATAATGACAACATTGAGCAATTCCCTCAGGCCATGTAATAGATGCCATTTTTAAAGCTTGCTCTTCAGTAAGATCACCAGTATTAAATTTATGGTGGAAATAATCAAATGTAATTGGAATACCTATATTTTGGAAAATACCATCAAATAAATCTTTAACAGAATATTCGTTGGGACTGTCATCATTTTCAATAACTAAGCGTTTTTTAGCGTCGTTACTCAATAAACTAAAATTCCGCACAAAACGCGCCAATGTTAATTTTTTATCACCATATGCGCCTCCAACATGAATGTTAATTTTATTGTAAGGGGAAGGATCATATCCCATCATATTGAATTGTTCGCTATGGAAATTTAATTCACGAACAGTTTTATCGACTACCTTCTGTGTTGGTGATGCTAAGCAATTATAAGGACCTGGGTGCATGGTAAGACGTTGACCTCCATCTTTAGCAATTCTACCTACCTCTAACATTATTTTAGATATTTCCTTATAATCTTTAAGAGTTTTAACATCATACTCATCAGACCATGGAAATATTTGACTAGATAATCTAAATAATTTAATTTTCATTTCATTGTTCCATTGAACAATAGTTTTAAGATCTTTAACATTAAGTAATGCTAGATCCGAGACATAATCAATACCTTGGGCATCGAATGTTTTTCGACGCATTGTACGATTTGTCATAATTTTGTTGGCACTTAGTGCAGTGTTGATGCAAGCGTATCCTAAATTCATAACCTTTATTTTTTAATTAAACAATCTTATTTACTCGATAAATATACGAATAATTATTTGGGAAACCAACCATTTTTGTGGGTATTTTTAATTACCCCATTTTTTAATGTACTTTTCTCTCTGATCAACAAAAACATATTCTACAACATCTTGTTTTCCACAGTGTGGACATCTTAATTTTTCAATCTTATCGGCTTCATTTATTTTCCATTCTCCCTCACATTTTTTATCTGAGCATTTATAAATATATGTGTGACGAATAAATACCTTATGTCCCATATTAGTAACCTTTTCCGTTTTTAACAGTCCAATTCAAACGTTCATTTTCTTTTTGTAAAAACTCAACTTTAACATTAATTGCTGCTAGCTGGGTACTCATGTCTAATATTGTTCTTTGATAATCATCTTTATCCCTTTCTAGTATTTCAACTCTTTTTTTAAGATCATCTCTATAGACGGTTTGCTCTGTTAATACTTCTTTTTCTTTTTCACGTCTATTACGTACCATAAATTCATAAAACTTCCAAGCACCTGCTCCTGTGACAACTGTTAAAAAGGTAATTATTATAGTTGTTAAGTTTTCATTCATTGTTTAATGTCTTATGTAATAATTCTTTTTTAAGCTTAAATAGTATCCAACCCCACATAAAAGCATAAAAACAAGTTATTAAAATGTTTTTAAAATCCGTAACATCAAAAATTTCATCATTATTAAAAATGTTTACTAAATACCTTATTGTTGAAAATAAATAAAGCGTAAGATAAACGGAAACAAATCGTGATAACCATTTAATGTTATGTATAAATACCATCATAGATATACTAACAATAAGATAAGTAAAATACAACCAATAAGTATAAGGTTGACCCGCAACTTCCCAATAAGATAAACTAGTCCATAGAACTTGATTATTTAAAATATCACTAAAAATCCAAAAAAACAACAGAGGTTGAAAATCATAATATAGTAGAGTTTCTTGTATTTTTTTAAAGTATTTCATAATTTTTATTTAATAGAGGGATCTCGAAACTTCTCCTTTTAACATTATAGCATCTATACATACGTATATATTATGACAGTTGCAATCCTATTCGCCCAGTTGTTTTAATATAGTAAGTATTTGCCGGAATTGTTGTTGTTGGGGTAAATTCAAATGCACCTCCCGTTTCACTAACAGAAAGGGAAAAATTAAATGAAGAAGTTACCAATGAATGTGGTCGAATGAAAGAAGGAAATGAGCCAAAGGCACCCTCAATTGGGGTTTGTACGGTGAGATTTTGATTTGCAGTTGAGTTAGCCTCCAGTGTGAAGTAAGCAACCGAGCCAATTGTCGTCGGTGTATTTTCTAATTCAAACGTGTAGGTTACTCCGGCCGTCATTGCTGACGTACCTATGGATCCACTTCCATTTAATGATGAGCTGGGATATGTTGGCATTGTATTATGATTTAGTTATAAATATCACGTTTTGTGGGTTCCATTAACTTTAGTATAAATTATTTCCTTAACTCCTTTTGAAGCAATTATTTCATCCTTAAGTCCTTCAAAGCCAACACCCAAATCATCTGCAATCATCATATATCGAGGAGAGTGAGCAGCAATTACGGTAAGTAGCTCATCATCCGTAGCGTAAGCTGCTACTGCATCAACATATTTAATTGACTTTAGGAATTCAATCCTGTCCTTTAGGGGAGTTATGGGTGGATTAGAATTAGCATTCTCACCCGACTGATAGTAATCATCCGTTCCAATTCCAATCATTACCGGCAAGCCCATCTGTCTTGCTCTTTGAAGAAGTTTGATGTGCCCAATATGAAGCACATCAAACGATCCATTCATCCAAACTATATTTTTATGAGGCATATTCCAAAGCTACATTAAACAATTTTTTATTGATAATCATATCTTGCTTGAAGTTTTTTATAACACGAGCTTGTCTAACTTTTCCACCTGCTCTATATTGAAAATCACCTTCAATTAGTTTTTCTTGAACTACATTAAACACCGACCAAAGATCTTTTCCTGTGTCTTCTTTTCTAACCGGAGAAACTAACTCATCTAAATCCACCTCAATGCGCTTCATTTCCTTCTTCGTAAATCTTGTATTTAATGCTGCTTTAGCAAATGATAATATTTGCTCTTGCTCCATCTCCATAGCTTTCATCTTATTCATAGATTCAACCGTTAGTGGTAGCTTTTCAACCATATCTTTAATTAATATTTGTAAATCTTCAAATGTATAACCCATATGGCGCATTTTAACATCTTCAAAGCACTCATCTGCAATAACTAATCCATTAGAGCAAATCATTCTATATAATCCTGCTTGAAATTGAAATGAATTCTTCCCATCATGAGAATTTGTAAGCATAATTTGTGGGTAAACTACATCACCATCTTCACCATTAATAACAACATCATTATTTCTGAATACTAGTAAATGTTTTTGAAATCCTTTTGTAGAGTCTTTACGAGCTTGAACCTGCTTAGCTTCAATTGGCTTCCAACCTAATAACTCCATATCATCAATTACTCTTTCTGTTGGAATGTGTGTGTATTTTTCTGAAACTTCACTTGAAGGCTTCATTGCAAATACTGATGGTGCCATATTCCTAATCATTTCTTTTGTTAGATATTTTGCTGTTTGCGATAATTCTAACGGGTTTACTATTAAATCTTGACTCATAACTTTTATTTATTTTAATTAATATTACTTTCTTATTGCACCGTCAATATACGAATGCTTCTTGGCTCCTCCAAGCGATTTACCGGAAGCCTTTTTATTTACTTAATAATGAAGGTGAAACTGTAAGTAATGAATTATCATTTCTATCTCTAACCTTAACATTTTTATTATTAATCTTTAAGATTTCAAATGTTCTAGTATTAGCAATTTTTTTATGATTAATAAATACTACATCACCAACTGAAAAATCTGCCGCTGATAATCGAGGTTGCGTTTTTCCTACTCTAGCTGTCATTTTAGTTCTTAATTCATCGGCATTAAATGAAATTGTACCTAATGAAATAGCTACACCAAAATCTTCCTCTAATTGTTTAACTGCTTTTTCAAATTCCGTTCTAAATTCTTGTACTTTTTGTTTATTTAACATAACTCTTATTTTTTGTTTTTGTTCTATTGGCTTCGCGCCTCATTTACCCTGTAAATATACGAAAGCTTCTCCGGGTAACCACATCTTTTCGTATATACTTTTGTCGAATGGCGAGATTTTTTTAAAAAAAAGAATTTGGGTTTTCGGATTTTTAAGCACTTTATCCTATATAGCTCTTAATATATATTTGTATATACAATCGATGGGTTAAAGTTGTACTCGATTCATAAAGCCAGCCACGCTTTTCTTTACGCATATCCACGCGCGATGGACGGCGGCGCATCGTGGGTATTTATAATGTATATACGCGGTACGCCGCCCGCCAACCCATATGCCTACATACTATATACCAGAGCCATATTATATAATAAGGTACCACCTACCAACCGTAGGGGTACCAATGCTCACCGTCGATAGAGCAAGCGCTATTATAATTCGGTACGGTGAACTACTGTACTTGGTATGCACCCTCCACCACACGCCTATAACCACCATACTGGTAATTGTCATTATCCATCACCACGCCATTCACAATAGCCAGCGCATGTTTATCAACAGCCACAATGTATCTACCGCTTGAAAACTTTTGGGCAAATGCCTTCACCGTATATGCTACTTTTTTATGCTTATATTTAGGATTTGCTAGCTCACCACCGAATTTAGGCATTTTACCTAGGGATTTAATTGACCGTACATCACCCTCATTAAACATATCCAGTTGACCCGCTTCTTCAAAGCGCATCATGTTGGTTTTGTCCATTATGGTTTGAAAATATTTAACACCACCACCTTTCTTACGATCGAATGTGCTAGCACAATATTGATGTGCCTGGGAATAATTTACTGCACATGCATTTGCAATGGCTCTCACCACACAATCATTTTTTTCTACCTTCGCCGTTGCATCACTTCCACTAACCGCATATCCACTTTTGAAATTTTTTAACATAACCTTTATTTTTAATTAACACTTGGGCTCGCGCCTCATTTACCCTGTAAATATACGAACAAGATCTGCGGTAGCCAAATTCTTCCGCATGAGTCTTACAGTTATCGTTTGGTGTGCGACGGTGGAGATGATAAATAATACGACGGTGGAGATAATTCCACTCAACCCAGCGCCGGTTGAGCCACCTCATCCATCATCATTCCATATGACGGTGGATCATCATCCATCCCCGTTATAAATGACGGGGAGTTGCGATTACTTGCGATTACTTGCGAACACCACAGTTGTACAAGTATATACTTTGTACCTACGGTAAGGGTTGGGCTTGCGCTAGCAATGGGTTAATGGCGCTTACCTCCTATATCATATTCCCCACCATCGATTTGTCACACACCTCGATTGATTTGCCTCCACGTGTCATACTTGGCCATTCGCTCGTCATACTTGCGTTGTCTCCTCCGTGTATACTTATCCTCTAAGTAACACCATACAAACACAAACGTAAATAGCACAACCACACCTGCTAAACCCCACTCACCATCTGTCATAACTTAAATGTATTAATAATTAATATTCGTTTGAATCATCTCCACCGTCGTCTTCATCACCGTAATCTCGTCCGTATCGATCATCGTTACTGGAATCCCAATCATCGTCATCTTCTCCATCTCCCCAATCTTCCTCGGTTTGGGGTTTATGCTTTCTATTGTCTTCCTTTGCATTCTCAATATCATGACGTATCTTATCTAAGTCAGCAAAATATTGTGCTCTATCTTCCGGCGACATATTCTTTACATACTCATGTAGTATATTTAAATTCCCCTCGTGCTCTCTGTTTCCTTTATCTTTCATATTATTGATTTTATAGCTGTTAATATTGCCATTCCTAAAATTAAAACAACTCCAATCATTATAGTCCAACCAACAATAGCCGTAGTATCATCTCTACTTTTTTTGCTTTTTCCTTGATTAGTACTATTTAATTTCTGTAAAATCCTTTCCTCTTCCGCTGCTTCCATATCTTTAATAAATTTAATTAACTGGGGGTTATTAGTATTAACATCACCTTCATCCATCCAATCCCATCTATCACGATCGATTCTACGTCCTGTCATTTTGTTATTATCACTCATATTATTTTATTCACTTTATTAATTCATCAATATTAATATTATAGGATTCTAAAAGTTCACTTAATGCTTCTTTATAGTTATCTAAATTGAAATCCGTTTCATCATGTTTCCACTTACGCCAGAAGTTATGTTTAAGTTCCCAAATGAAACAAGCCATATCAGAAGATTTAACACATCTCAGATGTTCAGCTTGATCATCTTCATTCTCAAAATCAAATTCTAAAGTTGCTTTCATATAAATTCAATTTCATTAGTTTCCTTATCCCACTCAATATTAATTGGTTGGTTTGTGTATTTGTAGTTATCATTTAATACAGAAGCATTAATATGATGTGTTACACCATCCCATTTATAACCATAGCTACTATGAACATGACCAAATACATGAATTTTAGGTGGATTTATTAATATAACACTATCTAACGCCTCACAACCAACATTACCACCACTACCAGCAGTTGTATAATCTAAATAACCATAACGAGGACCATGTGTAACTAAAATATCAGTCTCATCTGGAATATTATTCCATTTCTCAAATAATTCATCCCCTTTACGTGGTAAATTAAATGCCCAATCACAAAACTCAGGTTGCCAAGGTGAACCATATATTTTAATATCTTCATTACACGATAGTTCATCTTGTAAATACTCAACACTTGGAGAATATTCTAAAAGCAAATTCTCACAAACATCAGGATATTTTTCAAATATCCAATCATGGTTACCAGCAATAAATAATTTATGTTTATAACCTTTAACATCATGCTCCATCCAATCTAAAAAATCAACCAATTCACTTTGACGATTACCTGTATTCATACAATCACCAGCATGAATTAGTAAATCACCTCCAGGTAAATCATCAGTTATTTGAGAATGAAAAGTGTGAGTGTCTGATATTAATGTTATCTTCATCAGATTACTATCTTTCTAGTATTACGAAATCACCAAAATACTTATCAAATGTAAGTAATAAATGCTCATAATCACCCTGCATCATTTCATCTATAGGACTATCAATGCCTAATTCTTTAGCAAACTTTTTGGCATAAGCCATTAATGCAAAAGCATTACCATCTGGACCTGTTAAATCAATAATTGTAGGACCTTCATTATTTTGTTTTTCTCTAATCATAACCTTAATTTTTATTGGGTTCTCACCCTATTTATACTTAAATATACGAACAATATTTGGCTAAGCCAAGCGTTTTTAACTAAAATGCTAAATCTTCATCAACATATTTGCTACTGACTGGCTCTGAATGATCATCTATTTTTCTATAATCTAATGATGCAAATGGTTGCTCACCTAATTCTGTAACAGCAACACGTGAATTGTCTGCCTTTTGATCTATTGATTTAGCTAATGTATGAGCACGCTTTCTAGCCATATAATCATTATCAGCATAAACATACATTTCCATTGTTACAACGTATCTATTTAATTTATTTTTCATTTTATTTTTTATTAAAAGTATTAAACATATTTTTTAACCACAATAACAAAAATACAGGCCAAAGTAACAAACTAATTATTCTCTCTCCATAATTCATTGGATTCTTATCATGAATTAAAAGTATTTCCATTAAAAATGTATAAACTAACCCTATTATTAAGTAATTTATCATTATATTCCCATATTTATTGGCTCATCATATAACCAGTTAACTTTATTCTTACTATTTAAATTAAAAAATAATTTATTACCATTACCACCTCTACGATTTTTACTAAAATGAAAAAATCTACCACCATCACTATCAAATTTTAAATGACCCATTGCTGTTGTCATGTGTTTTATTTTATTTGACCCAACAAATGTACCACCTTTAGTAACTTGTTGTATTATTAAAAATGTAGAATTTATTTTAGCATCATTATTTGCTTGATTATGCTCATCTAATAATTGAAGTATTCTATTAGTATTTGATTTAACTGAACCTCCAAAATGATCAACATAGTTATCACTTATTTCTGCTAATGAATCTATTAATACACAATCATAACCTTCTTTAAGTGCCGTTCTTAATACTACATCAGGATTTACATCAGCATAATCACCCATAAATAATATATCTACATCACCAAATTTAGGAAATCTACGAACATAACCTACCATATCAATAGCATTCATTTCCCCACTTATAAATAAACATTTTTTACCTTTTATTTGTAAATCACCTAATATATCTAATAATACTGTTGTTTTCCCAACACCTGGATCACCAGTAACTACAACATTTGTTCCAGGCATAACACCACCTTCAGCACTAAAAAAACTATCAACTTTAGTTCCAGTAACCATTGGTTCAAATAATTTCTTATCAAATTCTAAATCATTCATTTTAACAGTTTTCACATTTAACTTCATAGTTGGTGCTTTAACTGTTTTACTTGGACGACCTCTTTTAACTTCTTTTAACATAACCTTTATTTTTTAATTATTAATTGCGTTCCCGCCTCATTTACCCTGTAAATATACGAACAATTCCTCGGGGAACCAAATCTTTACGTGGAAGTCTTTAATTTTATTTATTGTATTTAATTAATAAACCATTCAAACTATATTACCCCATGATTATATATAGTTAATGTAATTTATACGATTTAACACGCGTATTAATGCATTTAATCCAATAATACCATATAAGCCTTAGCATTATTTTGCCTAAACCAATCCAAACCCTTTTTAAGGTCAGCAGTCATATCATCATTCATCATTCCCATTTCCACCATCATAGTTGCACCCATTATAAAATCATACATTGATAATTCCTCAGCCGTTAATTCAAATTCATCACCTGAAAATCTATTCTGTACAAGACCACCATCACTATACTTTTCACCTGTAAACCACTTAGGCAACTTTGTTTTTTCCTCGTTTTTTGACATTAGTTTTTACTTTAATTTTAGCCTTAGCCATTTCTTTTGCAACTTGTCTATAAATTGGACTATCCATTTCACAACCCCAATATTTTCTCATATTATACTAATTGTTTGCGTCTTTCCCAGTAAGGACCAGCTAGTATATCAGAACAGCTCTTACTAGTACGTACGTTAGTACTGTCCAATATCTTTTGTTCAGTATATGCTTCAATATCCTCCATCATTCTATCTAGTAGAGTTATATTAGGTACCTCTGATTGAGTAGCGTCTTGTATGTAACCTTTCATCATACTTCTTAATTCAGTTATTTTCATATTATTTATTTTAATTTTATTCAACTCCACTTTTTAATGCCTTAAGTACATCACTATGATAATACAAAAAATCATCACCTACAACCATACAATCAACAAATTCTAATACCTTATCAAATTTCACAGTATCAATATTTGGAAATTTTTGTAACATATGATCTACCTCAGGTATTGTAAAACCATGTTCATTTTTTGTTTCAAAATTAGCTATTAAGCTATCTAAACTTCCACTATAATTATTCATATTATGAGTGTTTTTTAATTAATTCATTAATATCTTCTCTCGATTGCCATCCTAGTACTTGATCATCCATTTCCTCCAAAAAACTACCATCATTAAATATAGCAACCTCAAATGATAATATTTCATCAATTTTCATAATGTCAACTGGCTTACAAGTACCAGCTTTAGAGCTACAGTACATCCCACTACCTGCTACTACAGATAACTCAATACCACTATCTAGCATTAATAATCCTTGAATAAATCCAGGGCCTAATTGATGTTTTTTCCACTCTATATTTTCAAATGTTTTCATAACTTTTATTTCTTTAATTTTATTTATTTCTTTTACTATTAGCACCCTAATTTCAGCTCTGATTATACTATTAAAAATCCATCTATCAAGCATTATATCAATTGCTTCCATAATACTAAACTAGTGATTTTAAACATGATTTTGCTAACCATAAATTACGAGTAGAACATCTATATTTAATAAATAACCCATCCCACCCAGTTTTAGTAACTTTTAATCCTCTATTTGTTTGTATTTTTATAAATACAGATCCTAAGAAAAATGGTACTTTATATTTACTCCAATATTTCATAATTATATAGATTCGTTAGCCCACTCATTATCTAATTCTAATGAACATTCAACTTTAACATCATCATTAGTGTAAGCTTCTGGTGATGGCATACCTGAGTAATGACACCAATCTTCTTTTTCTGTCACACTTTTACTAAATTGTGTGTGAAATTCTTCCTCATCATATGCATCTTGCCAAATAATCCCATCACCATTAATAATTGATATTTTATTTAATGCTAAATCAATCATTTCATTACACTCCTCATCAGTGATAAAATCTTTTGCATATCCTACAATATAACTGTTTGCTAAACTAACTCTTTCTTTATTTTTCAAAACCTTTATTTTTAATTATAAATGCTTGGCTTCGCGCCTCATTTATGTGTAAATATACGAACTCTTTCTACGGTAACCAAATCCTTATGCAAACGTCTTCCAATTATCTTCAGCTTTAGTTGCAGCTAATTCATAGGGATGATTATTATATTCATAACCCATATCATAATATCTAGTAAACCATGTTGGGGATTGTAAATAATGTTGATATTCATGAATTAAAGTTTCAATTATTAATTGTTTACTCACCATTTTTGGATAATAAATAACAATTGTATTTTGAATTCTTTCAAATTCAGCATCTGGGCTGCATTCTAATTCATCAATAATTTCTACTGGATACTCTTCACCTGATGCTCTCTCATATATATTATGGTGAAGTTCTATAAACGGTGTACAATTAAAATATTTAGAAAATCCATAATATTTTTCAATTTTTGGGTAAACATCATTAATAATTGCTTGTATCTCGCTTTTTAACATACGTAAATATACGAAAACTATTTCAGGTAACCAAATCCTTTCACATAAAAAAGGCGTCGATTTCTCGACGCCTTCCTTAATAAAATATAATTAAATTATATTATTTCTTATCTGTAAAGAAAGAAACTACTAGAATTAATACAATTAATCCAACAAATCCTCCTTCACCAATAGCGGTTACTAAACTTGTTAAATTTGCAATGACATCCATTCCGAATACTGTAGATCCAGAAAGTACTTGCCATAAAATAGTTAATGGTAATACAGCCATCATTAAACTACCTAATCCTGCTAAAAAACCTTTTACAGTGTTGAATACTTTTTCCATTTTTTAAAATTTTTAAAATTATTAAAACTTAAGACCAAACCCTAACATCATGTTAGTAGTTTTATCTGCTAAATTATACACAATTTTAGGATCTAAATATACACCTTTGTGTACGGTAAACATTTTACCTAATCCTAAACTAAGATTATCAGTGTTCAAACCTTCAGTAGAAGCATATGCATAAACATCATGACCACCTAATGTCATAAAGTATCTAGCATGTAAATCTATCATCAAGTCTGCTGTAGAATCTACTTGAGATAGGTTGAACCCTACCATAAGTTTATCCGTTACACCATATCCTAGTGATGGAGCTATAGACCAATCAGTCCAAGCAACGTTTGAGACATCTCCTGTACCTACGTACCAGTCTCCCTTCGTGTTTTGCGCATTAGTTGAGGCTACAACAAGCAGTCCTAAAGCTAATGTTAAAATCATTTTTTTCATTTTTTTGATTTTGGTTAATAAAAAGTTTGTTTAAAAACGTAGTGGCCAACTACTTTAGATAACTTATAACTACCTCTCTACACTTTTAAACAATGTTGAGACATAATATAATAAGCTTAGCTATAACAACCTACCTAAGATGTAGGAGTTTTCACAAGTGGAGAACCTAACATAATTTTTTCATGCCAAGTCCCACCAATTTTTCTTCTATATGAACCATCTGCGTTCATTTTAATATCTTTTCCTAAAAGAGCAGTTTCAATTGTATTCTCATCAGTTACTTGAGGAACACCTGCCTTCATTAATATATCTTGTATTTTTCCTGATACTTCTACGTAAAATCCAGGTTTTTTAAGTCTTTCTATTTTATGTGTAATAACTGCTCGTTTTGCTTGTGAAGATCCATCATGTCCTGTTGCTACAAATTTAGTTCCTACAGGTTTTGATTTTGAAACGTTTACAGCATCAAAATCACCATCATCATCTAAATCAATTACTTCATAATCAGCTCCTCTATTTGATTCTTTACTTATATCACTAGCTGTTGAAAAATTAGCATGACCACCAATAGAATCATAAGCAGTATTAATAAGCTTAATTAAATCATCATCTACTTTATCTAAATCAGATTTTGGAATATTTTCCCAATCCCCTTCAGCTAAATATTGATCTCTAAAAAATTTTGTTATATTAAAATTACCCATTTATTTTTATTAAAGCCTTCCAAATTCGAAAGCAATATTAAACTCTTGGCCTACTTCTTCCATTACATCTGATGGGTCAAGTTCGTGATATCTTATTATATCTTTTATTTTTTCTATAACCATACTATCAGTGTAATCTTCTTCACTGTTAGCATAATCATTTTTATCATTTTCTTTTAGCTTACCTTCAGCTAAATATTTTTTTAAATCGAAATTTTCCATTTTATTTTGTATATTATTTAATATATTGATTATACATATCAGTAAAAGCCGAAAACGTAACCCTATGTCCCATTGTATTTAAACGTTGAACGGTTGTATTCACATGCTTATCCGCAGTATGATCTTTAATCCATTCTAACGTCGTGTTACAATCAATAACGGTGTCTTTTTCACCCAATATAACAACCATTTCATGAGGGCAGTGAAATTTCACCCACTCAGGCATATTGGGGTGAAATACTCTAGAATGTAAAGCAGGATTGAATAAAATTACTTTTGTTTTGGTAATACTTCCTAAAATGTAAGCAGCATACCCACCCATACTAGAACCTATAATTACATCAGGTCTAAATTCATCAACTATTTGGTGGAGGTAAGAAAAAATATCACTTCTTGTATAATCCATTTCAGGGGCATGTACTAAACACTTAGACGATAAAAACTCAACTTTTTCACCCCCCTGTTTGCTTTCTAACCCGTGTAAATATAATACTCTTTTCATAACTGTCTTTAATGGGCTCGCGCCTTATTTATACGTAAATATACGAACAAATAATCTAATAACCAAATCTTTTATGGTAAATCTTTACTCTATGGGCATAATTCTTATACTATCACCCGCAAATACTGTTGAACTACTTGATGATGGTTTTGATATAACCGGAAACTTAGCATTAGTATTATTTATTTCATTGTGTGTTTTTATAATACTTCTAATATTTCTTTCTTTACTATTATTATGCTTAATGATTATCCAAACCATAGTCACACATAATAACATTATTATAAAATTTCCTATTTTTTTCATTTCCAATTTTTTATTGGACTTTCACAATGCCATATACCTACACTTGCATTATTAATTGAATTCTTAAATTCTTTAGAAAAGGCACTAAATTGGGATTTATTCCAATAATCCACTGAATCACCCCCAAACATTGGAGAATCTAATGTAGGACAGTAAGGTTTACCAAAATGAGGACATTTACAAATTAAAGAAGGTAATGTTGATGTGTTTGTTGTATTTTTTTCTGTAATTGAAGGACATTTAGCATATGGAGCATATGTAAATATAAAGGTAACATCTTCTAACCTATTTAAAGTAATACTACTAACCATATTTGTTACAAGTGTATTTACTCTATCTTTTACATTAGGATTATTAATCCCACATAATGATGGAATTCCACCATCTTTTTTACTATAACATACATCATACATTTGTGCATAATAATAATCAGCAGAAGCAGGAAATGATTTTTTATTCCAATCAGATGTTGCTGATAGTTTAATAGATGAATCATTTATATAACTTCTAAAATTATCAAATATCTTACTCTGCACATTAGCTTTACTAGTCATACCAGATCCTTCAGTTTCAATTAATAACTCCGTAAATAACGGTAGTTTATGCGATTTTAATGTATTATTTAATACTTTCATATAATCTGCATATAACTTCCAACCATCGTTAAACCACATTAATCCATTACTCCAATCATGTTTAAATTCTAATTTATTACAATCAGGATGCATTACTAATACTCCACTCCAACCATAAACATTTACTAATGTATCAATAAATTCTTTCAATTGCATAGGATGAGGACCAGTTGTTGATGTTGATAGTGAATAAGGCCCATCAATGTTTATAATAAATTTATCGGGATTAATTTCAGCAACCCTTTTAGCAGTATTTGCATCCCATCTCGAAGCATCTTGCCATAAAACATTGATTAATTTATTATTTACCTCCTTAAAATGTATTGTATTATTAGACCAAACCTTATTAACAGCTATAAGTATAGTTGTTGATAATAATACCCAAGTCAAAATAGTAATAAATGGTTGATTGATGTGTTTAGTCATGTTCATATTATTTATTTATATATAATTTTTGATTTCTAATGTACATTGTATTTAATCTAATATTAGTTACTTCTCTACCTAATAAGTCATACATCTTACCATAAATATCAGAATTTTCAATTTCGTTTATACTGCTTATAATATAACACCCAGTAATAGTGTCAGATTCACATTCTAATTGCGTCATATACGCTCCAAAACCAATACCTAAGTCAACACATCCAAATGGTGTACATTCCCATGAATTAAGAGTTCCACCCGTTGATTGAAAATAAGTATCTAATTCTGTAAAATTTATTAAATTATTTGCATCCCCTTCAAATATAATATTATTATTTTGATCTGTTACTAATACTGATCCAATACCATTATCCATCATTCCATCACCATATGAGTCATATAATTTGAAATCAAAACAATTAGGAAATACTGCTGTATATGCTGTTTCATTATATTGAGTATTATTAGAATATGGCCCTCCAGAACCATATACATTTCCACTTTCATCAACAATTTCCCATGTTGTTTCAGATCCATATCCATCAGTAAATATAGATACATCAATTGTACCTGCAGTAATCCCAGGTATTACATCACCAGATAAGTTCAAATGTTTAAATATTGAAATATTAGAATTATTATTTGTATTTTGATCTACTTGTCCATTAGGATTAGTAGCTAACCATGTAACTGTATTATTAGCTAGAGGAGCAAAAGGAACATTAGTAATAGTTACTATTTCTTGAGCACCTGGAGCTAAATTACCAACCCAATTATGTATAACAGATGCCCCACCATTAATATCATATGTTAAGTCTAATGATGTTAATGCTTGATTTCCATAATTTCTAAATGTAATTTCAATATCAGTTTCACTAGCACAAATAACATCTTTAGCTGTAGATGTAGTTACATTAGCATCATATGAATTTAAAAATAATAATGATGGAGTATTTACTTCTCCTGTAATAATTTCTTGATTACCCTCTGCAATAAACGCTGCAATTTCTAAATTAGTTATATCTAAACTAACACCATTAATATCTGTTGGTAGAATCCAAGTATAAGTAAATGTGTAAAATGAACCTGGTAGTGGGTTTGATATCATATCTCCCCATTGCCCTGTTAATGAATGGCGAAACATATGGTTGTGATTATATGTTGGGTTCCAAGGTCCAGAAATAATTGCACCTGGATTAAATGATTGAGCCCCAACTTGTGGACCTGCTACATTATTTTGTAATACGAATACGTTTAAATAATTATTTAATACTACTGTTGAGTCTGTATAATATACTTCAACATCAACATTAAGTGTGTTTGCTACAATGTCTACATTTGACATTATTCCAATATTAACTGGAGAATTATCTGCTAACATATAACTACCAGCTGTTGCCCAATCACTTCTACTCATTGCTGTACCTCCACCTTGCGACATTGCAAATTGGTGTCTATTTACAGTTCCTGCAGGATAACCTGCTACTTGAGCTTGAGCATCAATTGCTGAACCGAAATTTGTTCTAAAATCTGGTTCACCTGGGTAAGGTGAAGCATAACTACCTACATGAATATTTATTAAAGTAACATTTCCGGAATTGCTATTATATAAGTTTTGAGCTATTACATGCCCATCAGGACAGAATGTACAGTGTATACCTGTAAATTCTTCAAGTACAATATTTTTATTTTCAGGGGTTGTGCTTACAAATGTTTGTGAGCAACATTCTTTTGTTGTTGTGCACGCTACTAAAATTGTTAGTATTAGTAGTATTAGTGTTTTTTTCATTGTTTTAATTTTATTTAGTTATTGTTAGTTTTCTATTTCTTATGTACATTTTACCTTTGGGAGCTTGTTTAAGCTCTCTACCTTGTAGATCATATATCATGTTATACATACCTTCGTTTTTAATTAACTCTTCTATTCCTGTAGTATTACCTTGTGAGTTATATGTTATCCATGTATCAGACATAAAGTCGTATATTAATGAATCACAGTGATTGCATACTGTCATTGCCCCCATAGAATATACAAAAGCATCATAACATAATTTAACTGTGTCTGTTGGTTGTATTAATGGAAAATAATATGGATCGTTACCTTGTGGTACATAACATGCTACTGCATTACATGCTGTAAAATTCCAATCTATAGAATCCACAAAAAACCAATTACCACTATTACTTCCAGTTACCATTAATGTATTCCAAGTTGTACTGTCTACTACAGTTGAATACGATAGTGAATCACACATATTAGGTTGTTGTGCTTGTGTTTTTGTTGATACTAGCAGCATTACTACTATCCAAAACGCTGCTACTATTATATAGCCTATTCTTGTTTTCATTTTTTTTTGTTTTAATTATAATTTATTCATTTTTTTGTCATATACATTTTTCATCATTTTTTTCTCTAATATACTTTTAGCCCAACTATAACATTGTTGAGGGGTTGAAAATGTTTTACAGTTATCTGTAATCCAGTTACCAGACTTTTTAAACTTCTTGTAAACTCCACAAGTAAATTTCCATTCACCCCCACTATTAACAGGTGATACTGACACCCACCAACCTCTTTTTAACAATTCTACTATATCTTGTTCTTCCATTTAATATTTTTAATTTATATACTGTGTTAAATATTGTGATAAAAAATAAGCTATCTTATATCCAGTAAATCCACCTAATGCTGTTGGAATTGGAAACAATATAAACTTAGCTAAACTGGTTGTATATTTTGGTCTATTAATTACTTTACTAATGTAAAAATAATGTATCATATATCCTATTAGTACTGCTATATCCATTCTTAATGCAATAAATGGAACTATTACAGCTCCACTTAATCCAAAGAAGTAGTTTTCTAGTATAGCATATCGTATTTCACTAGGATTTGCTTCTTTAAATTCTGCTCTAATTTTCTTTGTCGGCATATCGTTTATCTATTATAATCATCTTCTAATCTAATAATATCATCTTCACCAAAATAATCTCCAGTTTGAACTTCTATAAATACAACTGGATCGTCAGTTTCATTCCACGCTCTATGTTTAGCACCCAAAGGTATATGAATTGTTTCTCCAGGTTCTCTAAATACCTTCTCATCATCTAAAATAATAGTTAAGGAACCACTTACTACCATCCATTGTTCTCTCCTTTTTTCATGGTATTGGTATGATAATCTACTATTAGGATTAACAGTAATACGTTTTACTTTAACATCATTGCTATTAAGCAATACTTCATACTTACCCCAAGGTCTATATTCAGTTAAAATGCCGAAGGCGTGTAGTGTTTGATTTTTTTTCAATTCCATAATTTAAAATTCTCCAGTATTCATTTGCCCCAATTCATGTAGATATAAAATATTAGCCTGTGTGTCATCCATGGTGAAATCCCAAACCCTGTGCATAGCCATTTCTCCATCGAAATGTGAGACATTAGTATATCTTACACCAATCTTCCAATCCAGACCAACACTAGTTAATGATTGGTTTGCTGTTCCAATATTTGTTAGTACACTACCAAAAGGATCACCTAAATAAATCTTACTAGTATTAGTTGATGATTTAGCTGTAGCTACTATATGATATTTAGCCCCTATACTCATACCATCTGTTAAGTTAAATCTATTTTGATTATTCCAATTAATGTCAAAACTATTATTCTTCATCAACATCCATGTCCCTCCATCAGCTCTTCCATCCCACAAATACTCTCCACTTGTATCATTATCTTTCTCAAATAAACTTTCAATAGTTACCTCACCTGTTATAGCAGGATCACTATCGCAACTAATTCCTAAAGTATTATTAAAATTCATAACACCAGCCCACGGTGCAGACCAATTACTGTAAGTAGATGGAGTTGCAGAAACAAAAGAAGCTGCTGAAAAGTTGTTTGCTGCTGTTCCTACATAACTTGCAATTGTATTTCCATCCCAACATTCATCCATATGCATTACAAAATTAAAAATAGGTTTAGCACCTATAGGAGGATAACCTCCTTCAGTCCAACCCCACATCCCTAATTCATATAGCTGTTGGGTTAGTCTAAGAAATTCAGTAGTTGAAGCCGGAGTAATCCCAACTTCTTTAAAAATTGGAAGTGCTAGAAGAAAGTCACAGTATTCCTGCGTGTCTTCATGCACTACAGGACCGAAAAATATTGTAGTATTTAAATTTGAAGAGCTTCCATTTCCAGCATGAAACCTTGCATTTCCCACCCAAATTACTTCATCATTTCCAACTGCAGTTGCCCCCACATCACTTCTCATAGCCTGCCCACCAGCGTAAGCTGAATGAAAATCAGGCTGTGTTAATAAATCCCTACTCCAACGAGCAGTTGAAAGAAATATAGGATTGGTTCCTTGAACCAAACACCTCATTCCCGTAGCAGCATTTCTCGCTTGAACTACTCCGCATACATTACTTCCATCCCATAAATCCATATTCTTATTTTATTATAAATATTGAGCCCACTAAACTTACTTCCAGTTCAAGCGAACTTTTTTTCCAACCGCCTTTTCTTTCTTCGCATGCTTTACTACCTCACGAAGGGTTCCACCGCACGTAGCACAAGATAACAAGTCGGTTAGCGCGTTTAAAGTAACTTCCTCTCCACCGCAAGATTTACATGGTGGAAAGCGCTCATCATCCCTTTCACTATCGTAATTATACTTCGACATTTCCTTCAATTATTTGAGCCTCTTCAATTCGTTGACAGAAAATAAAATGGGTTTGAGTCTTCAAGACGTGATCGCACATCAACCAATCTCTCCAAGCCTTAACCCACTCCATATTCAAGCGGTTTTGGCCTTTTATTAAAAAACTATCGATTTTTATCTCACGTTTAACAACGTAAGCATCGTCGCTCACATATTTAAGGTAGTCGGTAATCATTGTATATACGTATTAACTGGGAGTGTTTTGTAGAAAGAAGCTTTCGATTTTAATTTATTTTTGTCTATTTCCATACCACTTGGATTATAAGCAATAATAAACATAATGCTAAGCTTACTGTTGTTTTTAGATTGATACCTTCACTAAAGAAATACCAAACACCAATTGCGTAAATAATCATTCCAACACCAAATCCAATAAATCTAGCGGGCCATAATAAACCACCCATTCCACTTACAGCATATTTAGTTCCCCACATATAAAAAAATGATAGTATTACTCCTGCTGCTGCAACCCATATTTCATTTTTCCTAAACCAATCAATTTTTAAGAATTGACCATTTAGTTGAAAGAATGTTAAAATATGAGCTACAACAAAAGCTCCGGCTCCTATAAGTAAGTCTTTATATAACATATACTAAACTTGATCGAATTGAATCCTATGAATTAATTCTTCTAAATGTTGTATTGCTTCTCTATCGTGATTTTCCACTAATTGAAGGATTAACATTAACTTTTGATATAATCGTTCTTTTGTATTTTTATCCATTTTTATTTATTTAAAATCCGTAAACTTCTTTTACTTTATCTTCTAAATCAACTTCATAATCATCCTCATCAAGAGCATCCCATCTATCTTGCTCTGCTTTTTTAATTGCATCTGCTTCTAAATCATCTCTCCATGCTATTTCAGGTAATAATCCAGCATTCTCAATTAAAGACCAAATACGTTCTTTCCATAAATCCATTTTAACATCTTCAATTACAGAATACCCACCAAATTGACGAGTTAATTCACCTAGAATATCAACAAACTCAGTTGCTAGCATATCTAACTCTCCACCAATTTTGAAATTTTTACCATACTTATCAGAACCATTAGTTCCCTTTTCATACATCTCTTTAACTTTAACCCATTTAGGTGTTAGAAACGATTTTTTTACTTTTACTTTTTTAGCCATAACTTTTATTGGTTTTTTTCTCCGTTAATTATTAATTCTATATTATTTCCTTCAAATTTGACAGCCACTACTTCATGACCTTCTTCTTCTTCAACTTTTTCAATGAATTCATTTAAATCAAATGATCTAAACATTAATCCACCTACACATTTACCTTCAAATCCTTCCTTCCAAAATATTTTATCTTTAAACATAATTTTTATTTTTTTATTCCAAATAGGAACGTTATACTTAACATAAGAGCCATTACCGTAAATGCAAATTCATTTATTGGATCTGCGAAATGGATTAGTTGTTGGGTTATTCCAGCTATTGTAAGTAGGGAGATTATTAATGAAATTAACGCACCTGCTAGAAATCTGAAATCTATTTTATTTAACATAACCTTTATTATTTTAATTAACATTTATACTTAAATATACAAACAATTTTTACAGAAACCAAATTAAGCGCGTGAGTAAGGACCATCATATTGATACATAAGACCTAACGTTGGATGAGTAATGTTATTACCATACTCGACAAAATCTTTTAATGTTTTACTCATTGCAATAACTTTTAAGGCACTTACAAATACTGCACCATTAATAACTTTTGAATTTGTTGGATTTAAATTTACTTTTTTTGACATAACTTTTATTTTTTAATTTTTAATTTTTATAGGCTTCGCGCCTTATTTACCCCGTAAATATACGAACAATTTTTGGCTTCTCCAAGCCTTTGTGTGGGAGTCTTTAATTAACAGAAAATTCATATTGACGTTTCTCATGATCATGCTCACTGTAAATGTTTAAATTTAAAAATTCATTTTCATTTAAGTAAAACATGTTTTCTTTTTCGGTTGGATCCCAACTAATAACAAAATCAACCTCTTCTTTGGTTAATATCATTTTAGTGTTAACTAACTCTTCGAATCTTTCATTCTTCAACTGCTCTTCATATAAATACTCATTCATAACCTTTATTTTTTGAATTTGTTGTCCGGCATCGCGCCTTATTTACCCGTAAATATACGTAATTTTTTTGGCTTCTCCAAGCCTTTATGCGGTTATTTTTAGTTGAAGTACCCTCTGTCATTCAATTGTAACCAAGCGTTGCAATCTGATAAGCTTCCTTGATACTGTGAGTCACCATCTGTATCTATTACTTCGTATATATTGTCTTGGTAGAATCTTACTTTGTAATCACTCATACCTATTGTTTTAGTTCTTTAATTCTATCTTTTATAGCATAATCCACACCATAATACTTACCTGAATGGTCAATAAATGTTTCCAACTCATCAATAACTCTTTGATTTATTAACCACTCAATACTTGCTTTTAGAGAGTCACTATTAAAGCCATATAAATCTAATATTTCATCTATTGTTTTTGGTTCTAATTTTACACCCTTAGTTTCCCACTTTTCTTCTAATTCATCAATTACTCTTTGGTTAGCGTATTCCTCTAATAAGTTCTGTAAATCTACAGAGTAATCAGCACCATTTAAGTGCATAGTTAATCTACCCTTATCTAATTTCCTATCTTTTAAAAATTGTTTTGCTTTCATATCTATTTTTGTATTTTGTCACACATCTGTTAGTTTTTTATTTTTTAACCTTTCATATTAGTGAGAGGGGCTTTACTCTTTTGTTATTAATTCTTCATTTGTCAATGCAAAGTAAAGGTTTTGTAGTTGGTGGACGTAAATACATTGGCTTGGTTTAACCATTCCTAACATTCCTTTTATAGCTATATTGTTTTCAGAATAG